>SAMEA104404100__coassemble_590_pt1 | contig 38349 bp, 34 predicted proteins | sample SAMEA104404100__metabat2_low_PE_082 | metagenome-assembled genome bin SAMEA104404100 (sample SAMEA104404100) | Balaenoptera acutorostrata
GGTGATGTCCAGAGCGTTCTTGATGATCTCCATGGTCAGACCGTCGTTCTTCAGGTCCATCTGGATGGCGGTGATGCCTTCCTTGGTGCCAGCCACCTTGAAGTCCATCTCGCCGTGGAAGTCTTCCACGCCCTGGATGTCGATGAAGGTGGTGAAGCCGCCGTCATCGTCCTGAATCAGGCCGCAGGAGATGCCGGCAACGGGAGCCTTCAGAGGCACGCCGGCGTCCATCAGAGCCAGAGTGGAGCCGCAGATAGAAGCCTGAGAGGTGGAGCCGTTGGAGCTCAGGATCTCAGAAACCACGCGGATGGCGTAGGGGAACTCCTCCACGGAGGGCAGCACGGCCTCCAGAGCGCGCTCGGACAGTGCGCCATGGCCGTACTCACGACGGTTGGTGGACTTAGCGCCACGAGCCTCGCCGGTGGAGTAGGCGGGCATGTTGTAGTGGTGCATATAACGCTTGGTGTCCTCTTCCCAGATGGTATCCAGCTTCTGGGCAGCGGACAGGGTGCTCAGGGTGCAGATGCTCAGAGCCTGAGTCTGGCCACGGGTGAACAGGCCGGAACCGTGCACCTTAGGCAGCACACCGACCTCAGCGCCCAGAGGACGGATCTCGTTGCTCTTACGGCCGTCAACACGATGGCCTTCCAGCAGCCACTGCTTGACGATCTTCTTCTGGAACTTGTAGGTGAAGGACTCCAGATACTTGTCCATATCGGGATAGTCTTCCAGGAACAGCTCATGCCAGTGGTCGATCAGCTTGTTCCAACGCTGCTCACGGACGTTCTTGTCGTCGGTGTCCATAGCGGCCTGAGCCTCTTCCATGGTGGCGTCGACGATCTTAGCGAACAGCTCTTCATCGAAGTCAGCATGCTCGTACTCGAACTTAGGCTTGCCGATCTCAGCCACCATGCGGTTGATCATGGCGACGATGGTCTTGTTGACCTCGTGAGCGGCCTTGATGCCCTCGAACATGATGTCGTCGGGGATCTCCTTAGCGCCAGCCTCGATCATGACGACCTTCTCGCCGGTGGAGGCGACGGTGGTGTCCATCTGGCTGCGAGCGCGCTGCTCCTGAGTGGGGTTGATGACGATCTCGCCGTCCACATAGCCAACCTCAACGCTGGCGATGGGGCCATTCCAAGGAATGTCGGAGATAGCGACCATAGCGGAAGCGCCGATCATAGCTGCAACCTCGGGGGAGCAGTCACGATCCAGGCTCATGACGGTGCAGGTGATGGAAACATCGTTGCGCAGATCGCTGGGGAACAGGGGGCGCATGGGACGGTCGATCAGACGGCTTGCCAGAACGGCAGGCAGAGAGGGACGGCCCTCACGGCGCATGAAGGAGCCGGGGATGCGACCCACAGCGTACAGCTTCTCCTCGAAGTCAACGCTCAGAGGGAAGAAATCCACGCCGTCACGGGGACGGGGGGAAGCGGTGACGGCCACCATAACAGTGGTCTCGCCGTAGTGGACCATACCGGCGGCGTTAGCCAGCTCGGCGACCTTGCCCACCTCAATGGAGAGGGGACGACCGGCCAGATCCATCTCATACTTGTGATAGTTGGGGAACTGCTTTTTGGTAATAACAGTAGACATGGTATGTCCTCCTTTTCTGCGGAGACAAAGCCTGCCTTTTAGCACTTGAATCCGGCTTTGCAGCGAGGCAAGGACAGATTCAACTGCTAAAAAGGGGGTAGGGCTTGTCTCCAAAAATGGTTTGGTGAACGGAAATCAGGGCGACGCGGGAAAATGCGTCGCCCTGACCAGGAACACTTACTTACGCAGACCCAGCTTGGCAATCAGGGCACGATAACGCTCGATGTCCTTCTTTGCCAGGTAGTCCAGCATCTTGCGGCGCTTACCAACCATCTGCAGCAGGCCACGACGGGAGTGGTTGTCATGGGGATGAGTGCGCAGGTGATCAGTCAGCTGCTGAATGCGAGCGGTCAGGATAGCGACCTGGACCTCAGGAGAACCGGTGTCGGTCTCGTGAGTGCGGTTTGCTTCGATAACGGAAGTCTTTTCTTCTTTGCGGATCATGATGATTCCACCTTTCTAATCAATATCCCTGTGTGCTGAGTTACGGGTGGGTGAAACCCCGCGATGCGGGCGATAATCCCGAAACCAAGCAGAGAGGGGGGAGGCACGGCAGATCACCGTGCATACTGGAGTATCTTATCACAGCTTTTTCGGTTTGTAAAGAAAAAACAGATGTTTTTTGCTCGATTTTGAAAAAAGGCAAAAAATCAGGAATTTCGGGAAAAATTCGTTGCAAAAAGGGTCGAAGCTTGGTAAAATAGGCGACGCGAGACCGGGATTTGTCGCACAGAGATTGCTTTGCAGTGTCTGGGGGAGAGCGAACAATGCCGGTCCGTATTCTTTTTGTTTTTATGAATCAAAACGCGCCCTGCGAAATCGTTCGCAGAGCGCGTTTTTTGTTGCGACAATCAGAGCAGGAATTGCAGCCAGATGGTCAGCACCAAGCCCAGCGTTGCAGCGGCAGCGGCAATTTCCAGCTTGTCAGCCAGAGAGCAGCGGCGGAACTGGTCCACCATCAGATGCAGCTTGTCCACGGCGGAGTTGCGCTGCACACGGCTGCCACGGACTGCCTTGGGGGTGGGTTCGGCATTGTTCCAAACGGAGTCGTCGGTCTGCCACTGGTAGCTCACCTCGTCACCCACAGCAGCAGGAACGGCTTTGGCGTTCTGCAGCCGGTTGCGGTATTCCGTGAAGTCGATCACATTGCCGTCTCTGTGGACAAAATGATTGGTTTTGAAATAGAGCGTTTTCATTGAAGCCATGCCTCCTTTGCAATGGGATTTTATGGGTCTATCTTACCCCGACGGCTGTCCCATAAAACGGACAGGAAAGAGAAAGTGAGATCGGCGGGGCAGATGCTATGACAGAGTGAAAACCGGCCCTCACGGTGAGGGCGGAAGCGGAAGGGCCTCCTTCGGTTCATACAGACTATACCACAAGCGGGCGGGTTCGTAAAGAGCAAAACCGGTAGAAAATCACAAAATATTGTTTTTTGACTGCAAAACAAGAATAATAAAACACAATATGTTGAATTATGGTAAACCCAAGGGCGTTATGAAATCTTATGGAAACCAGATGTAAACCAAATAAAACTAGAACACCTGTTTGATTTTTAATATAGCACATGCGTTCGATTGCGTCAAGAGAAAAAACCACGACAGAGGGGGAAACCTGTCGTGGTTTGACGAAGTTTGTCTTAAACGATGGGGAGGGATTCTTCCGAAGCAGCCGGGTTGAGAACGATCTGATTTGGGTCAATGGCCCGCTTCTGGATGAGGAAACCGGGCAGACCGGAACCGGCGGCCACAAAGGAGAGCATACTTTGGAGATAGGGGAACAGCTGGTTGTAGCACTGGATATGGACGGCACGTTTATCCTCGACAGACGCCATGCCATCGACACGGAAGAAGCCCACAATTTCGCCGGAAATGAATAACCGATCCGGGTCATCCTTCATTTTGGCGGATTGGTACAGTTGGGCACGACAGCTGCGGTTGTCATCGGAGAAATTGACATGGAAGTTGAAGCTGTTGGCCAGTTCGATTTTGCCGGAGGTTTCAATGTGGTTGACGAAGTGGATCTCCTGCACACGCTGAGAGAGCAAGGTGACGTTCAGCATCGCATACAACTCCTTTGGAATACATTTGATACCAAGTATAGCATACGCAGAGGGAAAAGACAAAAGCCTTGCCGGAGAGGAAAATAAGAAAAACTTTATTTGTTTCGTACACGAAAAGAAGCTATAATGAGGGAAAAGAGCGAGGGAGGTATTTCTATGTATACTCGTGCGATGCTGAAGGCACAGGCCAAGGATGCCCTGCGCCGGAATTACTGGAAAAGCGTGCTGGCAGGTTTGCTGCTGATGGTGCTTACCGGCGGCGGAGCAACTCCGACGGTGAATGTGACCGTGAGTTCCGGCAGGGTCGAAGCCAGTGCCAAATGGCTGGATCACATCGACTTAAATGTGTTGGCGATTCTTGCGGTGACCATGCTGGGATTCCTGATTCTCGCCGTGATCGTTGTGCTTTTGCTGCGGGTGCTGCTGCTGAACCCCCTGATGGTGGGTGTCCGCCGCTTTACACTGGTCAACGCACAGCAGTCCGCCACTTTGGATGAGCTGGGCAGCGGATTCAGCACCAACTACAAGTCCAATGTAAAGACCATGTTCCTGGCGGATCTCTATGTGCTGCTCTGGTCGCTACTGTTGTTCATTCCCGGCATTGTGGCGGCCTATCGTTACCGCATGGTGCCCTATCTGCTGGCAGAGCATCCGGAACTTGGCACCAAAGAGGTGCTGCAGCGCAGCAAGGATCTCATGATGGGTCAGAAGTGGAACGCCTTCGTGCTGGATCTGTCCTTTATCGGCTGGAACATCCTCGCAGGACTGACCTTCGGTTTGGTGGGTATTTTCTTCGTGGCACCTTACCGGATGCAGACGGATGCCAACCTCTACCTTGTGTTGAGCCGTGGCACGTTGAATGAAGCAGAATCATAAATAAGGATCAAAACCCGCTCAGAGCGTTGCTCTGAGCGGGTTTTTGTTTCCAATGAAGCGTGATTACGGAAAAGGAAGGAAGTGGAACATAAAATTGAAAAGAAAGTTAGCCTTTTTGCTGGACTAATTTGTCGAAAAAAGGTATAATCACACATTGTAAATTTCTTAAGATGGGAGCATGCGTGTGAAAACAGAAACAAAACGTTGGCTTGGCCGTATTGTGGCCGGACTGTTTCTGCTGATTTCCTTTGTGGCGTTTTGGAGTGCAAAGTGGTATATCAGCGTCTATGGCAAGGTGGGCTTTGATGCCATCCTGTTTACGATGACGGGCAGTCTGAAGGGTGTAGAGCCGGAGCTGATTTTCGGATACCTGCGGAAAGCACTGCTGCCGAGTGTTCTTTGCACGGTGGTGGTTTGGTGCCTGCTGTATCTGCCCCGGGACATCCATGTCCGCCGCAAAGAAGGCGAGCCGGTGACGGTGCTGCCCATTCCGGTTCCGGCCGTAGTGAGAAGAGTCATCGCCATTGTTTTGTGTGTGGTGCTGCTGCTGTCCGGTGCTGCCATGGCGGAAATGCCCCAGTGGATCCGTGGCAAGCTTCAGGTGGGCAGACTCTATGAAACGGAGTATCAGGACCCGAAGCAGACCCAGATCACCTTCCCTGAGGAAAAACGCAACCTGATCTATATTTTCATGGAGTCCATGGAAACTACCTTTATGTCCCCGGAACAGGGCGGCGGTCAGCCCTATGACAGCATTCCTGAGCTTTATCGGCTGGCGCAAGAGAACATCAACTTCTCCCAGAATGAGGGCGTGGGCGGTTGGTCCAGAACCACCGGCGCTACTTGGACGGTCGGCGGCATGGTGTCCCAGACCGCAGGTATTCCTCTGGCCGGCGGCATTGATGGCAACTCCTATGGTGAGCTGTCTGAGTTCCTGCCCGGCATCACCAATCTGCAGGATATTCTGCACGATCAGGGCTATTATCAGGCCTTGATGGTGGGTTCGGATGTCAGCTTCGGCGGCAGAGATAAGTATTTCGCCCAGCATGGCACCGATCGCATTTATGATATCTACACGGCCCGTGAGGACGGGGTTGTCGCTCCGGCCTACGCTGTTTGGTGGGGCATGGAGGATTTGCACCTCTATGAGTACGCCAAGCGGGAGCTGACCGAAATCGCTCAGCGGGATCAGCCCTTTTCCTTCACCATGCTGACGGTGGACACCCACCATGTGGGCGGCTATTACTGCGACCTGTGTCAGGATGAGTTCCCAGAGTACTACTCCGATGTGGCCCACTGCGCCAGCCGTCAGGTAACCGATTTCTTGGAATGGCTGAAACAGCAGGATTTCTACGAGAATACGACGGTTGTTATCTGCGGCGATCACCAGTCCATGGACGGCGATTTCTTTGCCCGCAACATGGACCCGGACTATGACCGCTGTGTCTATAACTGCATCGTCAATTCTCCCATCACCACCACCCGAAACAAGCACCGCTTGATCACGCCCTTTGATATGTTCCCCACCACGCTGGCAGCTATGGGCTGTGAGATCGAGGGCGACCGGCTGGGACTGGGTGTCAACCTGTTCTCCATCCAGCCGACGCTGGCAGAGCGGCTTGGCGGCTACAAAAAGATGAACGAGGAACTGAGCAAGCGCTCTGACTATTACGATCAGGTTTTCTTGGAAATCGATCGTGTCAGTCGGGTCAGCACCAGTGAGGAAACCGCATCCACCAGCAGCGTAAACTGACATTGAAAAAAGCCGAACGGAACCATGGTTCCGTTCGGCTTTTCTGTTTGCTTTGTTGCAGATTAGGCGGCATCCTGTGCGTCGTATTCCGACTGCAGTTCCTCCGTGCCCTGCTGATAACCTTTGTCCCAGCCCTCCTGACGGGCCTGTTCCAGCAAATCAGCACTTACCAGCAGGCCGTCCGCCGTCAGCTGGTCATAGCGGTTGGCAGGCATGCTGTCGATGACGCCGTCACGATTCAGATAAAAACGCTCATGCTCCACACGGGATGCAAGCTCCTCAGCGGAGGTGTCGCTCTGGATAAAGGCACGATTCAGATCCAAAGACCAAGCGTCCGTGGTGTTGGCGGCGGACAGGTAGAGGGTTTCGATGTTCATTCCGGCCAGAGCCTGCACCATGGGTGCAGCGGCGTCGGTAAAGGCGGCTTCGTCCACATAATCGCCCAGCAGGTCGAGGTGTACGATGTTCAGTGTGTCGCCGGAGTAGCCCACAGGCTGGACGGACACACTCATCTCGTCCAGCAGGGTGCGGTCCAGCGTCTCATAGATGGAGTTTTTCAGTTCCTGCTCCATCAGATTGCGGTTTTCCCAGTAGGTGGGGCCGTAGTTCTCCCACAGAGAGGGCAGCACAGTGGAACAGACAGAACCGGCAATGAGAAACAGGGAGAGGATGGTCAGGCCAAAGCCTACCTTGACGGGGCGGTCCTTGTAGATGGCGGAGGAAATCAGCACTTCCAGACCCAGAGCCACCAGCAGCAAAGGCAGTAGCTTCACCAGAAAGAGCACCCGATGACCCGGCAGGAACAGGGTGAGGGTGATGATAATGCCCACAAAAATCAGGGCGACACCCAGCGTGATACGACCCACATAGCGGGGGGACTTTTTGACAGGAGCGGCCTGCTCCACAGGGGCTTCATCCACGCAAATTTCGTCCATATTATCCATGTTATTCGTCATCATCATCGTCATTACCTCCGTAAGAATTGAAGTCATCTTCCTGCTTTTTGTCGCCGCGGATCAGCCACAGACCCACCAGCACGAACAGGCCGCCAATAGCGATGCCGGGTAGGGAGTAGACAATGCGCTGCAGCGTCCAAGTGAGGGAGGAATCGGGCAGCAGCTGCACAAAGGAGAGCAGCACCGGCTCCACCACGGACTTATAAAGACCGATTGCGCCCAGAATCACCAGACCCCAGCCAACCAGCTTGGGCTTGCCCTTGAGCAGCTGATCCACATTCAGCTCATTCATCTTCACGTGGATCAGGAAGTCGTCCACCGGCAGAGGACCTCCGGTGCCGTTGCAGTGGGCGACGATCTGCGCACGGAGATTGATGGAATCAAAGAAGCTGTACATAAACACCACAGCGGACAGCGCCACCAGAGCGGGCATAAAGACGGAGCCCAGCATGATGGGGATGACAAAGAGCAGGATGTGGGACAGGCCACGCTTCATATAGCCCTGATACATCTGTCCGGCACCGGGACACAGGGAAAAGAGATAAGTCAAAAATGCGTTGCGATTCATGGTTATTCCTCCATTTGATTGGTTTGAATTCGGTTGGAACGGGAGTCAGGAGAACGAAAGGCAGAGGCGGCGGCACTCTGTACCTTCATGGACCACTGACCCACGGCGGTTTGGATGGTGTTTCCGATGCGGGACGCCTCGTCCTGCTGGGCAGAGATTGTGCTGGAAGCCTGTTCCGGGATGGGGGGCTGTAGGATGGTGTCGCCCATGGCGTTGAGTAGTCCGCTGTACCAGAGAGAGCTGCCGATGGCCACAGCAGCCACGGCGGCGGTATAACGGCGGACAGAAGAGCGCCACTTTTTCCGGCGGATGCGCTGCATGACGATGGCAGTCTGATCCTGTTCCGGCATCTCCATGGTGTCGATGGTGAGCAGCTCTGAGTAACGGTCCAGACAGCGGTCGCAGAAGCTCAGATGCTCTCCGACTTCCAGCCGCTGCAGTTCGTCTAGACCGCCGTTGATCAGGGCGGCAAGGGCATCATCCGTCAGATGGCCGTCATTCAAAAACAGTTCGTTCATAGTGCGCCGCTCCTTTCTTTGATAGACTGCTGCAAAAGCAGCTTTGCGCGGTAGAGTTGTGTGCTGACCGTCTTTTTCGGTCTGCGGAGGAGAAGGGCGATCTCGTCCACGGTTTTTTCTTCGAAAAAGTAGAGTTGGGACACGGATCGATAGGGTTCTTTCAGGTCTTGCACCATCGCTCGGATGGCTTCGGCTTCGGATTCGCTCAGGGTCAACTCCTCTGGGCTTGGCACCGTGGAGGGGCCTTCTCTGGGCAGCAGGGCGAGTCCTTCTTCGCCGGGGGCAGTCACCTTGCGGTGCCATGCGGAGCGGAGGTGGTCGGTGGCTTTGTTGGAGGCGATGCGGATGAGCCACGGCTTGTATCGCTCCGGCGGACAGGAATCCATATGGGTGTAGGCGGCAAGGAAGGTTTCCTGTGTTAAGTCCTCTGCCAGCTGATGATCCTGCACCAGCTGATAGCAGACGGTGTAGACCAGCGCCTGATATTGCTTTACGATTTTGCTGAATTGTAAGTTTGTCACGCTGTCGCCTCACCGCCTTTCCGTGCCCTTCTGAATATAAAAACGAGAGAGCAGGGCTGCTGACTTCAAAAAAGAGAAAATTTTTTCAAAAAAAGAAAACAGGGCAGTTCCCGGAGCGGGAGCTGCCCTGTTTTGGGTGTTTCAGAGAACAGTTGAAGCGGACATCACTTCCGGGGGAAGTGGCCCATATTGGCAAGTTCCTCCACGGGAACATCGGCATAGGGGCCGAAGTCCAGCTCATAGGGGAAGTGGTTCTTGCGCTTTTCGGGAGGAGGCAGCTGCATGAAGTCACCAAAGAGGCTGGTGAGGTTGGCAGGCAGGTTGTTGCCGAAGGGCAGCTCCACATCCTCGAAGGGGTACTTCTTCAGGGGGAAGAGATCCTTCTGGAGATACTGGTCGGTATCGGGGAAGGTTTCGTACAGATAGCCGATCTTCTGGGTGGTGGGAGCATCGTCATAGCGCATGGCAACGGCCTTGCACTTCTTGGCCAGCCAAGGCTTGGAGATACGGAACAGCACCATGGCGCCGTGGGTGATGGCGGTGACCACGTGGACCAGCTTTGCCTTCCAGCCCTTGAAGGGCAGCACAGGGAAGGGAACGCTTCGGAGAATCAGCAGCTTGCCGAGGATAAAGGCGTCACGGCACTGCTTTTTGTACTCCTTGGGGTCGTCAGCAAGCTGATCGTAGGCGTAAATGTCGAGGAAAATGCCCAGCTCGCAGTCGATGTCCTTCAGGGATTCCTCACGGAACTTGGTGCCCTTGAGCATCATACGGGTGGTCATCAGGGGGAAGTTGGAGTCATACTCCGGGTTCATAATGATGTACTTGTCGCTGAGCTGCTCGGTTGCCAGCTTGACGAAGGTTTCATAGTCCTTTCTGGGCAGACCCACATCAATGTCATCGTCCCAGGGAATGAAGCCCTGATGGCGGATAGCGCCGATGCCGGTGCCGGCCAGACCGAAGTACTGCAAATGATTCTGATCGCAGAACTGCATGAAATCGCGCAGGATCATCAATTCCAGCTGCTGCACACGCTGCAGCGTAGGCTGATCGTATTCTTTCATAGATGTGCCTCCAAAGCATTAAAAACATGAACGAATTATTATAGCATAGGAAGAAACGGAACTCAACCGGATGACGGGGATAGAATTCTTAAAAAAACCGATTATTTTGCCCAATCTTTGCTGCGGCCCACGGCTTTGTGCCAAGAATCCATCAAATGGGTGCGCTGATCGTCCCCCATGCCGGGTTCAAACTCTCGGTCGCAGACCCAGAGGGAGCGGATCTCGTCCTGAGAGGACCAGACGCCGGAGGCCAGTCCGGCCAGATAGGCCACGCCCAGTGCGGTGGTTTCCCGAATGGCAGGACGGCGCACCTGACAGCCCAGCATATCGGCCTGGAACTGCATGAGGAAGGCGTCCCGACTGGCGCCGCCGTCGGCTTTCAGAGAGCGCAGCTTTAAGCCGGTGTCCGCCTCCATGGCGGAAGCCAAGTCCGCCACCTGATAGGCGATGGACTCCTGAGCGGCACGGATGATATGCTCTCGGGTCGTGCCACGGGTGATGCCCACAATGCAGCCTCTGGCGTACATATCCCAGTAGGGCGCACCCAGACCGGTGAAGGCGGGCACCAGATAGACGCCGCCGTTGTCCGGCACCTTCTGGGCATAATACTCCGCATCCCGACTTTCAGAGAAGAAGCGCAGTTCATCTCGCAGCCACTGGATGACCGCACCGCCCACAAAGACGGAACCTTCCAGTGCATACTGCACCTTGCCGTTCAACCCCACGGCGATGGTGGTCAGCAAGCCGTTTTTGCTCTCAAAGGGCACATCGCCGGTGTTCATCAGCATGAAGCAGCCGGTGCCGTAGGTGTTCTTGATGTCACCGGGGTCGAAGCAGGTCTGACCGAAGAGGGCGGCATGCTGGTCACCGGCAATGCCGCAGATGGGCACACGGACGCCCTGAATGTCGGTGTAACCGTAGATTTCGCTGCTGCTGCGGACTTCCGGCAGCATGGCTCGGGGGATATCCAGGGCTTCCAGCAGGGTGTCATCCCAGTCCAGCTTGCGAATGTCAAAGATCATGGTGCGGCTGGCGTTGGTGTAGTCGGTGACATGGACATGACCGCCGGTGAGTTTCCAAAGCAGCCAGCTGTCCACCGTGCCGAAGAGGATCTCACCCCGACGGGCCTTCTCTCTGGCCCCTTCCACATGGTCCAGAATCCATTTGATCTTGGTGGCGGAGAAATAGGCATCGGGAATCAGACCGGTGGTCTTTTGGATGTGGTCGCTCAGGCCGTCGGCCACCAGCTGATCCACAATGTCCGCCGTCCGGCGGCACTGCCAGACAATGGCGTTGTAGATGGGCATGCCGGTTTCCTTGTCCCAGAGAATGGTGGTTTCTCGCTGGTTGGTGATGCCGATGCCGGCGATATCCTTCGGCTCAATGCCGGTCTGGGCGATGACCTCCATCATCACAGCGTACTGGCTGGACCAGATTTCCATGGGGTTATGTTCCACCCAGCCTTCCTTGGGGAACAGCTGGGTAAATTCTTTCTGGCTGACGCCGACGATGTTCTGATGATCGTCAAACAAAATCGCTCTGGAGCTGGTGGTGCCTTGGTCCAGAGAGAGCAGATACTTTGCCATGGGAACAGACTTCCTTTCTTCGATGGAACCCACAGATTGTGGTATGAAACGGGGAAAATCCCCGGAAAAGTGTCAATATTTCTGCTTATTATTATATCGGCATCCCTGTGGAAAGGCAACGATGGATTTTGTCGCAAAAAGACAGCGGCAAAGCAGCAGACCGACGAAAAACCTTGAAATCACTGAAATGAAACGGTTTTTCCATGGTTTGGTATTGCATTTTCAATGCCGGGTTATTACAATAAAAGTAGAATCAGAACAGGAGGGGTGATTCCAATGGAGCAGGACAGAAGTCAAGCGCTGAACATGGAATCAATCAATAAGTGAGGCGAATCGTATGATCTTGAAACGCTCGCTCTTCTGCGGAATTCTCTGGTGCTTGGTGTCGCTGCAATATTTGTCTGACCCTGAGGCACCTGCGGTGTTGTTTGTCATTACGTTCCTGCTGGGTCTGGCCACGGCGGGTCTTTCTCTGCGCTATGAAACGAGAAAGAACACGGTACTGAAAGTGCTGCTGGGTGTGCAAACGGTGTACTATTTGGTTGGATTTGCTTACTGCGTCATGGTCGAGACACAGCCGAGCATGCAGGCCTTTGGCTGCCTGATTTCCACGGGCATGATCGTGATTCTTGTGTCCACCTTGGTCACATTGACTCAGCACAAGTATGGGCATCCGGCGTATCAGTGAATGAAAATTGCAAGCCCCTTCTCGCTGTGAGAAGGGGCTGTTTTTATGAGAAAACCCCAGCTTGGGACGAACGTCCGAAGCCGGGGTTTGTGCTTAGAAATAATGGTACTTTTTCCGGTTGGCCAGCAGGAAGAACACAGCAGCGAACACGGCCAGTGCTTCAGCAGCCACATTGGCGGCCCAGATGCCGTCCAGTTTCCAAATCAGCGGCAGGATCAGCACCGATGCCACCTGAAAGACCAGAGTACGCAGGCTGGAAATACAGGCGGAAACTTTGCCGTCATTGAGGGCGGTAAAGAAAGCGGAGCTGAACGAGGCAAAGCCGATAAAGAGGAAGGCGAAGGACAGGATCTTCATGCCTCGGACGGTCATGCTGAGCAGTTCGGCATCGTAGCCCACAAAGAGCATCGAGAGGGGCTTTGCCAGCAGCATAGCGGCACCGAACATGGCCACAGCCCCCACGCTGATGATGGCAAGGCTTTTGCGAAACAGACATTGCAGCTCTGTTTCGTTCTCTGCGCCATAGTGGTAGCTGATGACCGGAGCCACGCCCACTGAGTAGCCGATGAAGATGCTCATAAAGATGAAGCCCACATACATCAACACGCCGTAAGCGGCCACACCGTCCTCACCGGCGTAGTGGAGCAGCTGGAAGTTATACAGCACACTGACCAGCGACATGGAGATGTTGCTCAAAAGCTCCGAAATGCCGTTGGAGCAGACCTTAAACAGGGATTTTACATCCCATTTTGGCCGCACCAGTCGGAGCGGAGTGGGATTTTTCCGGGCGAAATAGACCATGGGCAGCACACCACCCACAAACTGGCTGAGGGAGGTGGAAGCGGCAGCACCGGCCAGACCCCAGCGGAACACCATCACGAAGAGGGCGTCCAGCACCATGTTGGTGATGCCGGCCAGCAGGGTGAACTGCAAGCCTAAGCGGGGATTCTCCGCCACGGAAAACAGGCATTGAAATTCGTATTGCAGGATGTAGCACGGAACCGCCAGCAGGACGATGCGTCCATAGATGAGGCTCTGTTCCAGCAGTTCTCCTTCCGCACCCAGTGCAATGGCAATGGGACGGAGGAACACGGCACCCAAAACGCCGAGGACCACACCAAGGGCAAGAGAGACCCAGATCAGCAGCGAGAAGATCTCATTGGCCTTCTGATGCTGATTCTGCCCCATGGTCTTGGCGATCAGGGCGCTGCCGCCGGTGCCGAACATGAATCCCGCGCCGCCAAGCAGCATTAAAATGGGATAAATCAGGTTCAGTGCGGCAAAAGGGGTCTTTCCGACGAAGTTGGACACAAAGAAGCCGTCCACCACGCTGTAAATCGAAGTGAAAATCAGCATTACGATGGAAGGGAAGGTGTACCGCAGCAGCTTCTTGTAGTCAAAGTGGTCCGACAGCTGAATCATTTGATTTCGCGATCAAACCAACACTTTACAAATGCGGACACCACGGGGGTCAGCTCCTTGATATTCCAGTCAGTCGTGTTGACCGTCAGATGGTAGGCAGTGCGCTCACCCCAGCGGCTGCTGGAGATGATGTCACGGGTATGGGCACGGCTCTTGTCGATGTTGCGGATCTTGCGCTCCATCTCCTTGGCGGTGAGATCCTCGCCCTCAGGGGCACGATCCATGCAGCGGTGGACACGGGCGTCAATATCGGCGCAGACAAACAGGTTGAAGGGGTGATAGTCCCGCAGCAGTACATCGGCGTTCCGGCCGACGATGATGCAGTCCTTACCGGCCTTGGCGATGTCCTCGATGACACGCTTCTGCTCCAGCAGCAGGCCGGTCTGTGCGGTCTGGATGGACACGCTGGAGAAGGAGTTGCGGAAGGTCAGAGGGACGTTCTGCCAACCGTGCTGATCCAAAGCCCAGTCCACATAGTTTTCATCCATGCCACTGTGGGAGGCAATGGCGGTGATGATTTCTTTATCGTAGTAGTCAAAGCCAAGTTCGTCGGCCATACGCTTGCCCAGCTCTCGGCCGCCGCTGCCGAATTCACGGCTGATGGTAATAATTTTCATATTCTTTCCCTCACAATGCTTGCGGACGAAATTTGCCGCAGAATTTGGTGTAAAAGGTGTTGGCTTCATTCTACTACACGCTATGGAAAAATTCAAACACTAGAACAAAAAAATCCCGCAGCAAAGGGAAAGAATCCTTTGCTGCGGGAAAGATTTTGTGAAAATGAAACCGTCAGCCCAGTGTACGGCAGGCCGCTTCCAGCTTCCGGTCCACATCCGGCTGATTCAGCACCTCGCCGGCCTCGTAGGCGGAGAAGTGGAGCGAGAAGGACAGATCCCAGTGGAAGTAGTCGGCAATGCAGGCAAACTGGGTTTCGATCAGCTGATACTGAGGGTCAGTCAGTTCCGCACCGCCCACCGTCAGCAAGCCGACCTGCTTGTGCATCTGCTGGAACTGGCTGGTTCGGGAGTAGAATTTGTCCAGCAGCAGCTTCAGCTGGGCGGTCACACCCCAGAAGTAGACCGGGGTGGCAAAGATGACGGCGTCTGCGTCGGCCACCTTCTGGATGGCGTCGGCGGAGTCGTCGGGGCGGACACAGCTTCCGCCGTTCTTGGAGCAGCCGTCACAGGCGAGGCAGGGCAGCAGCTTCATGGTGCTGACGGTCAGCACCTCTGCCGTATGGCCCTGCTTCAACAGCTGAGCGATCATACGCTCCAGCAGCACACGGGTGTTGCCCTTGGGGCGGGGACTTCCGTTCAAAATCACAACTTTCATCGCAATGACACTCCTTTTGACAGACTGCCTTAATTACTGTACGGATTCCGGCATCCAGTGGGCCTTTTTGTAGTAGATCAGCAGGGCAGCGGAGCTGAGGAACCATGTGAGGGGGTAGACCCAGTAGACCACCTGAATGCTGTGGGTCAGCGGAATGGTGATGACCAGGAAGGACACACGGACGATGCACCAGAAAGCCAGCATGACGAACATGGGCACCAGCGATTTGCCGGCACCACGGAAGATGGCGGCCATGGCGTGGGTAAAGGCCAGCAGGAAGAAGAACAGGGAGGACACATGGGCCTTGGCCACACCGTACTGAATGACACCGGGATCGGAGTCGAAGGAGCCGATGATCTGGGGGGCAAAGAAGAAGATCACAAGGCCGATCACCTCGGCCAGCACCACGGTGGTGATGACGCCGAAGCGTGCGCCCTTCTGGGCACGCTCCAGCTGGTTGGCGCCCAGATTCTGGCTGATGAAGGTGGTCAGAGCCATGGTGAAGCTGGTGATGGGCAGGAATCCGAAGCCCTCGGCAATGTTGTATGCGCCGCAGCCGGCCATCGCCATTTCGCCGAAGGAGTTGATGTTGGACTGAACCACCAGGTTTGCAAAGGCAATGATGGAGTTCTGCACGCCGGAAGGCAGACCGATGCGGATGATCTGCTTCAATGCCACCGAGTGGAACCGGATTTCCTTCACCCGGACACGGTAGACTTCCTTGGTTCTGGTCAGCTGAATGAAGCAGAAGCAGGCACTGGCCACTTGAGAAATGACGGTGGCAACGGCGGCTCCGCCCACACCGGTGTGGAACACGCCGATGAACAGAATGTCCAGACCCAGATTGATGACGGAGGAGGCAATCAGGTAGTAGAGGGGATGGCGGCTGTCGCCCACGGCCTGCAAAATGCCCACAAAGACATTGTACATAATGAGGCCCACGGAGCCGGCAAAGTAGATGGTGAGATAGGTGGTGGATTCGGGGATGACGCTGTCCGGTGTCCCCATCCACGACAGAATGTAAGGCGAGGCCAGCATACCGATGGCAGTCATTGCCACACCGGCCACCAGACCGGCAGCCACCGTGGTGTGGATGGCGTTACGCATCCCCTTGATGTCGTCCGCGCCGAAGTATCGGGCAATCACAACACCGGCACCGGAGGCGATGCCGCTGAGGAATCCGATCAGCAGGAAAATCAGGCTGCCGGAGGACGTGACTGCCGCCAAAGCACTGCTGCCCAGATAGTTGCCGACGATCAGGGAGTCAACGGTGCTGTATAACTGCTGGAACAGGTTGCCGAGGAAAATGGGAAGAGCAAAAAAAGTCATGCGCTTCCAAATTGGGCCATTGTACATAGGCTGGATTGGTTTTGACAAGAAAAGCCCCCCTTAAACAAACAGATATCAATAGATATCTAAATTATAGGATGATTTCCAATCCTTCGCAAGTACACAAATTCCTTCGGAGCGAAAAATTTTTTGGCATGATTGACGAAGCAGTGCAAAAAGAAAGCACAGCTGCCGAAATACGGCAGCCGTGCTTAAAGATGAGGAAAAATGGAACTTAGGGAGCGATGGAGTAAGCGCCGTCCACCAGCATGCACTGACCGGAGTAGAACTTGGAGTCAGGGCCGGCAAGGAAAGCGACCACAGGAGCGATATCGTCCTGGGCATCACCCATGCGGCGCATGGGCTGCTGAGCCAGAATGGCGGCATATTTCTCAGGGAATTTCTTAGCCCACTCCTGAGCGGCAGGAGATTCGGCACCGGGCAGGATGCAGTTGACGGTGATGCCGTACTGACCCCACTCCTTGGCGGCGATCTTGGTCAGGCCACGGACAGCCTCCTTGTTGGAGCCGTAGGCCAGATTGCCGGCATAGCCGAACATACCGGTTGCGGAAGCGAAGTTGATGACACGGCCTTCGCCCTGTGCCTTCATATAGGGGAAGCACTCCTGCATGAAGTTCAGAGAACCGATGCAGCCGGTGGACCATGCCAGATACATCAGCTCGTAGGAAACCTCTTCCACGGGAGCGGACTTGGCGACGGCCTGAGCGTTGTTGACCACAACATCCACGGTGCCGTAGGTTTCGACGGTCTTGGCCACCACTTCCTTGACACGGGCACGATCGGCGGAGTCGCAGGTCATGGCAAAGCCTTCACCGCCGGCGGCTTTGATCTCAGCCACAGTGGCTTCGATGGGAGCTTCACGACGACCGGTGCAGACCACCTTGACGCCACGCTGAGCCAGACATAGAGCGATACCCTTGCCAATGCCCTGACCGGCGCCGGTGACGATTGCGACCTTTTCATTCAACTGCTTGCAACTCATAAGAAACAACCCTTTCGTTTGCTATTTGCATTGAGCAGTATAACAAAAAACGGAGAAAAAAGAAAGGGGAAAATAGGTTAAAATTGCTAATAAGTTAAAAGATTAACAAAATAGTGCCGAAATCCCGTCGGTTCCGCAGGATTCCGGCACTCTGTATGCAGTGTGTTTACGATATGTTTACGATTGGAAATAGAACTGGGGTGATTAGGAGTCCAAAATCAGCTCACAGCTGCAATTTTCGAAATATTTTCCCACTTCCAGATTGATGGCGTCGTTGATGGCCTTCAAGGCGCTGACGGACAGGGTGGTCTTTTCCGTGGTGAAGTAGATGGACACCCACATATGGCGTCCGGTGCGGGTGATGTCGAAGAACACCGGGTCCAGTGCGCTCTCTTCCATGATGGCGCTGCACACCTCTTTGATCTTGGACACGGTTTCCTCTTCCGGCGGGAAGAGGAACACATCCTTGATGGAGCTCCACAGCATCTGTACCGTTTCCGGCAGCATGAAGAGCATGATGAGGATGGCGACGATCTGGTCAAAGTAAGGGGAGAGGAAGGCCAAGGGCGTGTAGTCCAGCAGTCTGGAGCCTAAGAAGGCCAGTGCCAGACCGCCGCTGTATGCGATATCCAGCTTCCAGCCCAAGATTTCCATGTCGATGGTGGGGGAGTTGAGGGCAGTGTTCCGCTTTTTGATAATGGAGTAGATGACAATACTGATGATGCCTTGGAAAAACTGGAACATGGCGATTTGCAGACCGTTGACCGGGTTGCCGCCGGCCAGAGCGGACTGAATGACGCCCAAGGTGACACTGACGCTGACCGACAGCAGCATGAAGCCCTTGACAATCAGGAAGATGGATTCCACCTGAAAGAAGCCAAAGGGGTGCTTTTCCGACACCGGCTTATAAAAGAGCGGGGTGAGGAACAGGATGAGTGCAATGAAAATCAGCTCGGTGGCGTCATACACGGCATCCATCAGCACAGACTGGGAGTGGCTGAAGATGGAGAAGCCCAGCTCTGCGATGGCAAGCACAAGTCCGGCAACAAAGGAAAGCAGCAGCATTTCCTTCTCTGTTTTCTGTCGTTTTCTGGTTGACATGAATATCAAAAAATCCTTCCATACCATGGGTTTCATGGCTAAATCAAAACTGAATACACTACTATTTCAGTATACACGATGCACCCCAAAAAAGGAATGGGTGGGATGCACGATTTTTTTGCCCGTTTCGCAAAAGATTCTCTGTTTTGCATTTAATTTCTGAAAATGCGTACAAAAAGACGGAAAATCTGCACTGGAACAGGCTGGTTGCGGAGATGGAACGGCTTGTTGCGGAAATGGAACGCAGACGTTCTTGCCGGAGAAGGGCGGGGGTGCTATCATGAAGGTGCAATCAAGAGAAGGAGATGAGTGCGATGCGCTTTGCAGAAAAGATTTTGAAGCTGAGAAAGGAACGGGGCTGGTCTCAGGAGGAAATGGCGGAGAAGCTGAATGTGACCCGTCAGGCCATTTCCCGTTGGGAGATGGGCACGGCACAGCCGGATTTGAACAACCTTCTGCAGCTGAGTCGGCTGTTTTCCGTCAGCACGGATTATCTGGTGAATGACAGCTATGAGAGTGACCGGGATTTGCCTGCGGTGCAGGAAAGCCGCCGGGAGAGCAATCAGACGGCCCGCAAAGTGGCAGGTATCTGTGTGGCAGCTGTGTGTGCACTGGGAAATTCCGTCATTTATATCCTGTCCCGATTCATTGAGGTGCTGGTGCCCTATTACCGCTGGAATGAGGAACTGGGCAAGGCAGAGCGGTGGTTTGGCGAGATAACAGGATACAGCTATAAGTACTTTGTGCAGGAACACCATCTGGAGTTGTTGGTGGTGGCCTTCTGGCTGCTGACGGTGGCCGGACTTGTCCTGATTTGCTGGGACTGGAGCAAGTTCAGACGGCTGCGGGGCAAATGCCGCCAGTGGTGGTAAAGTCCACAGGAAATGGAAAAAACGCACAGACAAGAAAGAAACCAACTGAACAGACGCACCCAAGCGGATACTATCCGCTTGGGTGCGTTTTTGCGTCAAAAAACAACAGGAGATGTAAGTTGTTTTTTGGACTTTCCGGTGCTATAATAACAAAAAACAGGGGATTATACCGGAAAAACAATATTAAAATTTGTTTAAGACGAGAAGAGAATGAGTCGAAAAAGGAGCCAGCCGAACGGGATGAATGAGAAGATTTTGATTGTAGACGATGAGAAAGAGATTGCAGATCTGCTGGAAGTTTACTTGAAAAACGACGGATACACCGTCTATAAGTTTTATAATGGTACCGACGCCATGCGCTGTGTGGACACCCAGTCACTGAATCTGGCCATCTTGGATGTGATGCTGCCGGACGTCGACGGATTCCGCATCTGCCAGCACATTCGGGAGCAGTATTTTTACCCCATCATCATGCTGACCGCCAAGGTGGAGGACAGCGATAAGATCATGGGATTGACCATCGGCGCCGATGACTACATCACCAAGCCCTTCAATCCGCTGGAGGTGGTGGCTCGAGTGAAAACCCAGCTGCGGCGCTATGTGCGCTATAACCATGCCGCCGGCGGCAGTGTGGAACTTCAGGAGCAGAACCCGGAAGAGTATGACATCCGTGGCCTGACCATCAACAAGGCCAACCACAAGTGCGCCCTCTTCGGGGAAGAAATTGCCCTGACGCCCATCGAGTTTTCCATCCTCTACTATCTCTGCGAGCATCGGGGCAAGGTGATTTCTTCGGAGGAACTGTTTGAGGCGGTGTGGAAGGAAAAGTATCTGGACAACAACAACACCGTGATGGCTCACATCGGCAGATTGCGTGAAAAGCTTCATGAGCCGCCGAAGAAGCCGAAATTCATCAAAACCGTATGGGGGGTTGGCTACACCGTTGAGTAAGAAGAGTAAGAGCGCACGGCGGAAGGCGCGGCGCCGTACGGAAGTGTCCCGCAAGCTGCTGGTGGAGTACATCCTGACCTTTTTTGGCACGACGCTGGGTATCTATCTGGCGTTTGTGGTGGGAGCGGCGTTCTGTGACCTGTTTATCTGGCAGCCGAGTCAGCCGCTGTATCGGTTCCTGAAATTTATCGAATACCACTCGATGTGGGTGCTGGCTTTTTGTTTTATGGCCTGCTGGATTTTGGTGACCTATCACTTCATCAAAAAGCTGCTGCGGTATCTGGATGAGGTGGCCACAGCGGCGGAAAAGCTGGTGGTGCCCAATACCACACCCATTGTGCTGTCCAATGAGCTGAATTACATTGAAAGCCAGCTGAACCGAGCCAGAGAGAAGGCAATCAACAACGCCAGAGCGGCCAAAGATGCCGAGCAGCGGAAGAATGATCTGGTGGTCTACTTGGCCCATGACCTGAAAACCCCGCTGACTTCGGTGATCGGCTACCTCACGCTGCTGCGGGATGAGGGGCAAATCTCCCCGGAACTGCGGCAAAAGTACCTCTCCATTTCACTGGACAAGGCGGAGCGGCTGGAGGATCTCATCAACGAGTTTTTCGAAATTACCCGCTTCAATTTGTCCCATATCACCTTGGAGTACAGCCGTGTCAACATGACCCGACTGCTGGAGCAGCTCACCTTTGAGTTCAAGCCCATGCTGCTGGATAAGAACCTGCGGTGTACGCTGGACATTGCACCGGATACCATGGTGAAGTGCGATGTGGATAAAATCCAGCGTGTCTTTGACAATCTGCTGCGAAATGCCGTCAATTACAGCTTTGAGGACGGAGAAATCCACATTACTGCACAGCAAAAGGATAAGCTGTTGAAAATTCGCTTCACCAACCAGGGAAATACCATTCCGCAGGAGAAATTGAACCGGATTTTTGAACAGTTCTACCGTCTGGACTCCGCCCGAAACTCCAAAAGCGGCGGCGCAGGTCTGGGCTTGGCCATCGCCAAGGAAATCGTGGAACTGCACCACGGTACCATCACGGCCAGAAGCGAGGATGAGATCATCGAGTTTGAAGTGACTCTCCCGATGGAATGACCGACGAACATAAAGACATCAACCGGAGTGCATGGGTACCTCGTGTGTACTCCGGTTTTTTGCACCCATTTTTTCTGCTTCGTAGGAAAATCGTAAGAATTTCCGCAGAGGGAACGAGAGAAACAGAATCGAACGATGTAGTATCATAAAGATACCGACGAGAAACGAATCTCTTTCCGAGAAAGAGTGCAGATAAGGAGACGATCATATGGGAAACACACAGACGAGAAGAAAAAGCCGCCGCCGCAAGACGGAACGCCGCACCCTGCTGCTTGTGCTGGTGGTGACATTGGTTGCCACAGCCTGCTTGGGACGGGTTTTGCTGGATCACTACTATGACCGCGTGGGCGGCACTACCGTGGTGTCCGGAGATTTCCAAAAGTCGCTGGAAACCTTTGCCGACCAGCACCACCTCTCGCTGGACGCATGGCCTCAGGAGATGGTGGATGCCGTGGAGAACAACCCGGAACTTGGCGAGTTTGTGCTGAACTATCCCGTTAAAAAGGACAAAACCCCTGTGATTGACCTGAGCCAGTACCGCAATTCTGAAACCGTGCCGCTGCTCTTCCAGTGGGATGAGCGGTGGGGCTATGCGGACTATTCCGGCGGAATCATCGGCTTTACCGGCTGCGGCCCTACCTGCCTTTCCATGGTGAGCATCTACCTGCGGAACAATCCGGATCTGACGCCCCGTTATATTGCGGAGTTCAGCGAGTCCCACGGTTACAGCGCACCCGGCAGCGGCAGCAAATGGTCGCTGATCTCTGAGGGCGGCAAAGAGCTGGGCATGGATGTCAAAGAGCTTCCGCTGGACCGCAATCTGGTGATGCGCAATCTGGAAGCAGGCCATCCCATCATCTGTGTGATGGGCCCTGGCGACTTTACCACCACCGGCCACTTTATTGTGTTGGCAGGATGCGAAGATGGCAAAATCCGGATCAATGACCCCAACAGCAAGGAGCGTTCCGAGCGGCTTTGGGACTATGACCAGATTCAGAGCCAGATCAAAAACCTCTGGGTTTTCACCTGATGAAAACTTCCTCTTCCTGCAACGGCTTTGCGCAACTCTGTTGTTTTGTGCGGGTTCAACCGGATGGAATGACAGCCGGAAAAGGTGCGGGATGGAAGACCAAGCAGTAAAAAGCTGCCCCACGAATTTCGTGGGGCAGCTTTTGGTGCAATCAGACCAGCAGCCATTTCAGTCCGCCCGGCATGGTGATGAGAGAGCCATCCATCCGGCGCAATAACTTGCCGGAGTGGAAATCACGGACAAGCACTTCTTCCCGGTAGTCCGGATCTTCCTGCCATGCGCAGAAGTACAATTCATCGCCCTCCCGATGATCGAAACATTCTCTGGGGCTAAGCTGCATTTCTGTCGTGTCCGGCCAAAGAATTTGAAATTTATCCTCTAAGGAGTGCCTTGTCAGTATCAGCGGGTCGGAAAAGAGATGCAGGTTATAACAGTCCTCCACCATAGAAAGGGGAAGAGCGGCAATTAAAACGGTTTTACAGGTGGATGGGTCATGCTTGATGAGATGGATGGTCTGTCGGGGAAAATCCACCAGCAGCAGGACAAGCTGGCCCTGATTCCATGTAGGACGGCCGAAATACTGGCCGTCCTCAGCGATGATCGGTTCAAGGACGCTTCCATCCGGATAGTGGACGAAAATCATCCGGTTTTTGGGAATGAAATCCCCTTGGTGGAAGAGTTCTTCCGCCTCGTAGAGGTCGCCGTAGGTGTAATCTGTGCCCCAGTACCAGTCTGGCTGCTCCGTCAGGGGCGTGAGAAAGGTAATGCCGTTGGTTTGGATCGTTTTCATAAAGCAGATCTCCTTTTACAGATGTATGTCACGATCAGTCCGCTTAGCTGCCGAAAAAGGCAAAAAGCCGCCGACCGTATAAAAAAGGTCAGCGGCTTTTTGTTTTTTTGGTACGCCCGAAGGGACTCGAACCCCCAGTAACTGGAACCGGAATCCAGTGCCTTATCCATTAGACCACGGGCGCATAGACGATGACCCGCGTAAGCGGGTCATCGAAGAAGATAGAATTACATGGTCTCGGGAGCGGAAACACCCAGCAGATCCAGAGCGTTGCGCAGAGTGATCTGCAGAGCGCTGACCAGACCCAGACGCTGGTTGGTCAGCTCAGGATCGTCAGGATTGTTGACGCGAGCCACGTTGTAGTAGCTGTGATACAGCTTGACCAGAGCCAGAATGAAGTCGGCGACGGTGTTGGGCTTACGAGTCTTGGCAGCCTTGGCAACCAGAGAGGGGAAGTCACTGACCATACGCAGCAGCTGCAGTTCCTTCTCGTCGGTCAGACGATCATACTTGTCCACGCGGTGGAAAGCAGGAATCTCAGGATTCTTCTGGATGGAGCACATACGAGAGTATGCATACTGAGCATAGTACACGGGGTTGTTGTTGTCGCGAGCGGTAGCCTGCTTCATGTCGAAGTCCATCTGGCTGGAGATGTCCTTGGAAGCGAAGAACCAACGGGCGGCATCCACGCCGACATCCTCGCACAGCTCACGGATGGTGATGGCGTTGCCGGTACGCTTGGACATCTTGACTTCCACGCCATCCTCGACCATACGCACCATCTGGATGATGTCAACGGCCAGAGTTCCCTCGGGATAGCCCAGAGCAGTCAGAGCGGCCTGCATACGGGTCACATAGGAGTGGTGGTCAGCGCCCCACAGGTTGACCAGAGTGGGATAGCCACGCTCGATCTTGTAGACATGGTTTGCGATATCGGGAGTCAGGTAGGCCAGGGTACCATCGCTCTTGCGGAGCACGCGGTCCTTGTCATCGCCGTAGTCGGTGCTCTTGAACCACAGAGCGCCGTCCTGCTCATACAGCAGACCCATCTCGTTCATGCGATCCAGACAAGCGTTGATACGCTCCATGTTGTTCTTGTAGAAGAAGGTCTCGTGCATCCAGGACTGGAAGTTGACGCGATACAGCTTCAGATCGCGGTCGATCTTCTCCAGCTCCTTGGTCTTGCCGGTCTCCATGAAGTAGTTCAGGCGCTCCTGAGGATCGGCAGTCAGCCACTTATCGCCATCCTGCTCAGCAATCTCAGCAGCGATGTTCTTGATGTCCTCAGCGTGATAGCCGTTCTCGGGCAGGGGATACTCCTTGCCGAAGTGCTCGAAGTAACGAGCGATCAGGGACTCGCCCAGCATGACGATCTGATTGCCGGCGTCGTTGACATAGAACTCACGCAGCACATCGTAGCCGCTGGCTTCCATCAGACGGCAGATGCAGTCGCCCCAAGCAGCGTTACGGGCGTGACCGCAGTGCAGGTCACCGGTGGGGTTAGCGGAAACCCACTCCACCAGAACATGCTCGCCAACACCGGATGTGTTGTGGCCGTAGTTATCGCCGGCATCCAGAACCTGATTGATGACGGAGGTCAGTGCATCGGTACGCAGGCGGAAGTTGATAAAACCGGGGCGGGCCACGGTAACGGACTGTGCCTCGGGGAGCAGCTCTGCCAGCTTGGCTGCCAGAGTCTCACCAATCTCCATGGGATTCTTACGGAGGGTGCGGGCCATCTTCATGGCAGCACCGGTAGCATAGTCGCCCAGCTTAGGATCCTTAGGCACTTCGACGGAAACGACGCCCTCATCAGGGGTCACTCCATAAGCCTGCTGGATCGAATCCTCTATTGCGGAAAAAATCTTCTTTTCGAGATCGTTCACTGATGCTCACCTCATTATACTCATTTCCACCTTAGTTTCGGCCGGTGGTTTGGCCTCGGACACCTGCCCGCAAGGGATTGGTGATACGACAGAGAGAAGTTCCTGCCGACTGCGTTTGCAGTCAACGCAGATAGGAAAATCTGCCCCATCGACGGAATAACAATACAAATGTCATCGGTTATCATAGGTTTCTGTTTTAGCGGTTTTACAGGGGAAATACAATCATTTTCTGCCAGCAGATGCCGAAAAAACGGAAATTTACAAGAACCGGCGCTGTGCCTGAACTACGCAATCGGCAAAAACGCTAAAATTGGCCGCTGTCGACCCAATTTTGCTGGAATTTTCATGCGTTAGGACAGCTTTTATCACCAAATTATTGTTATAATACCTTGTGTACATGGGTCTGACTTCTAAAAACATCGGGATTTTTTTGTATATTCTGTCATTCTTCCAAATTGGAAGCAGAATACACGACGGAAACAGGGAGATTTGCGTGTGGCCGTAGTGAATCGACATCGTCCGGCCACAGATCCTCGTGAAATACAAGCACCGTTAACATACCGGATGGGGCAAGTCAACGGTACAGGGAAATGACATTCAACGCATTAAGTGGTTTTCTTCGCAGGTCGTCGCTGAACCACGCTGCCATCCTTCTTTTGAAGGGTGATGCGATTGCGGAATTCCGTGGGAGTCATTCCCTTGTACTTCATGAAGTTCATATTAAAAGTCTTAACGTTGTTGTATCCAACCTCAAAGGCCACGTCAATGACATAGTAGTCAGTAGAAATCAGCAGTTCGCAGGCATGGTTAATGCGGACTGCGTTGAGCAGAGCTTCACAGTTCTGTCCGGTGTAGAACAACATCTGACGGTTCAATTCGTGGACAGAAATGCCAAACCGGGAAGCGATCTGGTCTGCGGTCAGTTTCTCAGTGGCATAGTTATGATAGATATAATCCGTAGCGGCAAAGGCTACATTCTTACCTGTGAGATCAAACTTGGTCTTAAACTTGCCGTACAGCTTTCGATACTTACTGGGGGACACATTTCCGTGGGCAACAAAATGCTTGGAAAGGTGAGAAGCATCCACAAAGCCGACCAGCTCTGCAATCTCATTCAAAGTCAGGTCGGTATAGATGAGATAATCCGCCGTCTTTTCAATGCGGATATTGGTCAGGAGTTTAGAAAAGGATGAGTTGGTGAGAGCCGCAATCCGTTTGGACAGATTGGACTCGGACATGAAGAAGGCGCCTGCCACAATGGACAGGGTCAGCTTTTCATTGGAATGGGCATACAGGTGGCTCAGGATAGACTCTCCTGCAAACAGATCCTGCTCGCTGTCCTGTTCACCACGAATGGCCGTCACATATCTGCGATAGACGATCATCAGCTCAATGAGTTTATCGGTAATATAGAGTTGAGAGAGGGGGTGGGAAGGGATGGTGCTTCGGGTAGATTCCACGCCCAGCTCCGCCTTAAGCTGTTCCGCAATACGATCAATATATTCTGTCTGCACGGAGTCCAGATACACCACCGGTTCCATAGACAGGAACTGGATCAGCTCAGAACTGTCCTCGGCCAAGGCATAGTTGCCCTTGAGAACGGAATTGATATATTGATAGTCATAGACGATGCGGATCAGACGAAGCGTTTCGGTCACGGAAGTGATCTCGCTGATCTTCCAAGGAGTGATAGCGATCAGAGTGTTAGGAACGATTTTATATTCTACATCATCAATGGCAATGGTTCCACGACCCTCCTTGATATACAAAAAGCGTGCAGCCTGATGAATCAAGGCAGGGGTGGGGGCCTGGATGGCTTCATAGTCGAAGGAGCAGAGAGTAGCCGGATCGGATGCAGATGCTTTGTTGTCCTGCAGGACTGCTGGCTTTTTCATCTGTGAAACCCACCTTTCTGAAAAGTTCTGTAAAAATGCAGAAAAGCACGGCTGTGTGCACAAGGCACACAGCCGGCTTTCCAAACAGGGAAAGTTGAAGACAAATGTCCTCGCCTTTCTTATTTTACAGCACCATCATGCAAACAGTCAAGATGACAGCGATAACAACTGCCAGGACGACCAGCAGCTTGGTTGCCCACTTAACCCAGGTCTCATAGGGGACACGGGCCAAAGCCAGGCCGCCCATAATGAAGCCGCAGGTAGGAGTGAACAGGTTGACGAAGCCGTTTGCAGCAACGTTGATCATGATGGAAGTCTCCACAGACCAGCCCATGTTTGCTACGATGGGGGAAACAATGGGAGCGGACAGTGCAGCCAGACCGGAGGAAGAAGGCACCAGGAAGCTCAGACCAATGTGGAGCAGATAATCCAGGAAGCCAAAGACCGGTGCGGGCAGACCGCTGGTGGACAGTGCGGTGACGGAAGCCTCGACCATCCAGGAGCCCAGGCCGGTAGCAGCCATGATGACTGTGGTGGCACGAGCCAGAGCGATGACCAGGTTAACCTCGATCATGTCAGCAAAGCCGTTGACGACGCAGCGAACCAGCTTGGACTTGTCATCCAGACCAATCAGGCCAATGACGATGCCCATCAGCAGGAACCAAGTAGCAGCATCATCGAACCACCAATCGCCGAAGGCGTTGCCGGTCAGATACTGGGTGAAGCCGAAGAAGTTGTAAACGCTCTCGCTCAGGCTGCCCCAAGGAATGAAGCCCAGGATCATCACGACGAAGGTGATGGCGAAGATGATCAGGCAGACCTTCTGACGGCCGGTCAGACGGACATCAGCGGACAGCTCTTCGTTCTGACCGTAAGCTTCCTTGCAAGCCTGCAGCTGCTCAGCGGTCAGGATGGAGCCCTTCTTGGTGCGGACACGCTTTGCATAAGCGGTGACGAACAGAGCGCAAATAACATAGGAAATCAGCCAAATGATGATACCCTCAGCATAGAGGATGCTCATGTTGACCTCAACACCCACGCCGGTAGCGCCATCAACAGCAGCACCGGTGGAGAAGGGGTTGATAGTGGAGCCGATAACACCACTGCCAGCGCCCAGCAGGACGGTTGCAGCGCCGACAACGGGGTCGAAGCCAGCAGCCAGCATGGTGGAGGCGAGCAGGATGTAGAAGCCGACAGTCTCTTCGCCCATGCCATAAGTGGTACCACCGATGGAGAAGACAAACATCAGGATCCAAACCAGGATCATTTCCTTGCCGTGCAGCTTCTTAACCAGCACCTGAATGCCAGTCTCGAGAGCGCCGGTAGCAGTCACGATAGACAGGAAAGCACCCAGGCAGAACACGAAGGCGATAACTTCGCCTGCGGCATGCCAGCCAGCGATGGGAGCCATCAGAATCTGTCTGAGGGAAGCGCCAATGACAGCGGCCTGTTCGCCGGTGTCGGGATTGGTGTAAGTCTGACCGCTAGCAATCCAAGTAACGATGGAAACCAGCAGCAGGACGGCCAGCAAGATACCAAAGGTGCTTAGGGCACGCTTTTTCTTTTTCTTAGCAGTATTGGCCATAGCAATCTCTTCCTTCTTTCTTCTTTGTTTTTGCTATTTCTGCATTGTCTGCAAAATAGCTGTGTGTGGTAATTACGGAACCAATCTCATCTTTATAAGGCCCGATTGGGCCCTATGGGATTCGATTCACGCCGTGATACCTAGGGATTATTTTAGTAAACAAACTGCGACAAGGTCGATAACGCCCACAAGTCATGACGATGCACCCGGGAGACGTCCCAAGTGGCAACAGCCATGACAGTATGGTTTGAAACGATCTGAGGTTGATGCAGTGACCGAAATCACTGCATCAACCCTGCATTATACCCGGAGTTGATGCCGAAGCATCAACTCCGAATGCTGCAACAGTTCGTTTTCCTATGAATCTTACTTCAAGGTTGCGTACATGACAGCCTTGATGGTGTGCATGCGGTTCTCAGCCTCGCGGAACTGACGAGCCTGGGTGCCCAGGAACACATCGTCGGTAACTTCCATAGCGTCCAGACCGAACTTCTCGTGGATGTCCTCACCGATGGTGGTCTCACGGTCATGGAATGCGGGCAGGCAGTGCATGAAGATGGCGGTGGGCTTAGCCATAGCCATGACTTCCTTGTTCACCTGATAGGGCAGCAGCAGCTTGATGCGCTCAGCCCACAGCTCAGCGGGCTCACCCATGGAAACCCAGATGTCGGTGTACAGGACGTCGCAATCCTTAGCGCCCTCAGCAACATCGCTGGTGAACTCCAGAACAGCGCCGGTCTCAGCAGCGACAGCCTGGCAGCGCTCAACGAGCTCCTTGGAAGGCATCAGGTCCTGAGGACCGCAAGCGCAGAAGTGCATACCCAGCTTAGCGCAGACGACCATCAGAGAGTTAGCAACGTTGTTACGAGCGTCTCCGAAGAAAGTCAGCTTGCGGCCGCGCAGATCATTGCCGAACTCCTCGCGGACGGTCAGCATGTCAGCCAGCATCTGAGTGGGATGGAAGTCGTCGGTCAGGCCGTTCCACACGGGCACGCCGGAGTACTTTGCCAGATCCTCAACGACGGACTGCTTGAAGCCACGGTACTCGATGCCGTCATACATACGGCCCAGAACCTTAGCGGTATCAGCCAGGGATTCCTTCTTGCCCATCTGGGAAGAGCCGGGATCCAGGAAGGTAACGCCCATGCCCAGATCGCGGGCACCGACTTCGAAAGCGCAGCGAGTACGGGTGGAAGTCTTCTCGAACAGCAGAACGACCTGCTTGTCGGACAGCCACTTGTGCTCAACGCCGTTGTTCTTCATGTGCTTGAACTCTGCAGCCAGGTCGATCATGTAGTTGATCTCTTCAGGAGTGAAGTCCAGCAGAGTCAGGAAGCTACGTCCTCTAATATTGAGTCCCATAAATAGGTATCCTCCTTAGAATTAAATAGAAAAGCTTGTTTAGTCCGATGATTACTCGGCACGGACCAGAGGCATGGACATGCAGCGAGGGCCGCCACGGCCACGGGACAGCTCAGCGGAAGGCATCTGCAGAACGGTCAGGCCAGCCTTGTCCAGGATCTCGTTGGAGACGTCGTTACGCTCGTAAACAACGATCTTACCGGGAGCGATGCACAGGGTGTTGGAGCCGTCGTTCCACTGCTCGCGAGCAGCAGCGATCAGGTCGTCACCACCGCAGTAGATCAGCTTGACGTCGTCAACGTGAGTGTACTTCTCCAGGATGTGCTTCAGATCGGAGTCAACCTCGCGGATCTGGATGTCAGCAGGATCGTTCACGCCAGGAGTGATCTCGTAAACGGTCAGAGGACCGATGATAGCGGGATGCACAGTGTACTTGTCCACGTCGATCTGAGTGAACACGGTATCCAGATGCATGAATGCACGGCAATCGGGGATATCGAAAGCCAGAACAGTGCGGATCTTTGCCTCGGGATCGGTGAACAGCTTCTTAGCAACTGCCTCGATAGCGTCGGGGCTGGTACGCTGAGAAATACCGATAGCCAGGGTGTCCTCGGTCAGGTTCAGAACGTCGCCGCCCTCGATGTTACGAGGATCGTTACGATCGGAATAACGAGTGATCAGGCCGGCGAAGTCGGGATGATAGTTGAAGATATAGTCAGCATAGATGGTCTCGCGGCAACGAGTGGGGAAACGCATCTTGTGCATGGTGACGCCAGTGCCAACGGAAGCGAAGGGGTCACGGGTGAAGTACAGGTTGGGCATGGGATCGACAACCAGGTCATCCATGGGAGCGACCATGTCCTGGATGGAGTAACGGCAAGCCTCAGCGCCCATCTCCTTCAGGGTGATGCCTTCCATGGTCTTCTCGACCAGAGCCTTACCCTGGAAGTTAGCGGTCAGGTAAGCATAGATCTTCTCCTGCCACTTCTCGGTAACGATGTTAGCCTCGACCATCCACTGGTACAGGAAGGGCTTGACCAGCTCGGGGTGCAGGCTCAGGACCTCAGTCATCAGATCTTCCAGATAGACAACCTCAGTGCCATTGTTGCGCAGGATCTGAGCAAAAGCGTCATGTTCAGCCTGAGCGACGCGCAGGAAGGGGATGTCATCAAACAGCAGTTCGGGCAGTCTGTCGGGAGTCAGATTCAGCAGCTCCTTACCGGGACGATGCAGCAGAACTTTCTTCAGCGGATTGATTTCACTTCGAACGCAAATACCTTTCATAGTTCCTCCTAAATGCATGAATTTTAATTTTGGTACACGCTGTAAATAAATACACGCAGTAGTACCAATTCATGACTACTATCATAATACTTTATTCTAAAAGTCGCAATGGAACTTTCCTTGCTCACCCCTTGTATATTTTCGCCAACATCCCCTAGGGTTCTTTCGGTGCTTTTGAACAGCTTGACCTGCAAAATTGTGAATAAAATAACTCAGACAAGGCCAAATCTGGTGATATCAGCCTTGTCTGAGGGGGTATTTTTGTATTATTTCATGACTGAATTGACTGCCTGCTGAAATTCTATCAGAGAAATTTGTGCTTTGCCGCTGACCATTTTGGGAGAACCGCCGCCGTTGACATTGGCTGCGCTCTTCAAGTGATCCAAAATTGTACGGGCGTTTCCATCGGGAGAAACGATGGTAAAGCCGGTGCGGCCGTCGGATTCTGCCGCCAGGATCACATCCCGGGTGGTACGGGCAGAAACCGCCTGGCTCATGGTGCGCAAGGCTTTGGAGTCTGCATCGGGGCAAACCAGAACCAGTTCGTCAGACTGGAGCATCTCAGCGGCCCGGTACTCAAACAGCTCACGGCGCAGCTCATCGACCTCCTTGGTCAGCTGCTTGTTGGCGGTGAGCAGGCTCTCCAGCTTCTGGGGAAGTTCGTCGAAACCGGCGGTGGCGGAAGTGGCCATCTTCCGCAGCAGCGTGTTGTATTCCTGCAGCTTTACATTGACCATGGGACCGCAGGCCACAAAGACTTTGGTGCCGCGTCCGGAGTGGGCGCTGCCCAAAATTGTAAATCCGAGGATGTCCTTGGTTTCGTTGACGTGGGGGGTTCCGCAGGGCTGTTCATCCACATCGCCGAATTTTACCACACGCACTTCCTCAAATTTCTGGTAGTTGGGATCGGGATAATCACTGCCCTTGACATAGGAAATTTCGGTTTTGATGTTGTTCATGATCTGCTCATCCATGAATTTCTGGACTTTTTCCAGATGTCCGGCGGGCAGCACCTTGGTGTCCAGCTCATACCACTGGTTCTCGGGATTGACGCCGATTGCCACGATATGCAGGCCCATCCGACCATAATAGCCGTCCAGCATATGGAAGGCAGACTGGACAGAAGTGTTGCACCAGCGGGTTGTGCGGTCCACTTCCATGTGGATGGGGTCCTCCAGCTGGCCCTCTACCCGATGGTAGACGGTGTCGCCCTCCCACTTCAGTTCCAGAACTTTCTGACCGTTAATGGTACCTTCATCGGGCAAAATGCCGCCCTTTTCACCGTAAAACACGGTTTCCTCGAAGGAATACCAGCCGTCCTGTGCAGTTTTGATCTTTGTGTCACAGATCAGGTTCAAAAAATCATCATAAACACGGGTCATTTTTTCCAGCCTCCTCATTTTGAGTCGAAAATTGTATAAAAAAGACGCCGCAAGTATATCCTGATACTGGCGACATCCTGAACACCGGAAACCATCGGTCGATTTCCTACAATATAGTCTGAAGCACGATCCGACTGTGTCACCGGCGTATTCTCCTCATAGGACTAGCATAACACCGGCTCATTTGGGGAACGAGAACATATGAGAATCAAATTTTGTACAAAACAGCAATGCAAAAGGGAATGTGCCCCCCGCAGAGCAGAATCCGGAAACAGCGATTGTACGCAGAGTAGAATGTGTGAAACAGGAGCAGAAACAAAAAGACCAAGCAAATGCCCGCACAGCGGTGAGAAGCTGTGCGGGCGATTGCTGAAACGAAAAGTTGAATCAGTAGCGTTTGAATCCGTCCTTGCCTGTGTCTTTGATCTGATACAGAGCAATATCGGACCTTCGATACAGTTCTTCAAAGGTGGTTCCATCGTCCGGGGCACTGGAAATACCAATGGATGCGGAAATGGTGACTTCCTTGTCATCCACACGGTAGGTTCTGCGGATGGACTGACGCAGGTTCTCAACAGCAGATGCAACACCGTCAAAGGAGTTCACGTTGCGCAGGAAGATGAGGAACTCATCACCGCCCAGTCGGCCCACAAGGTCATCGGAACGGAATCTGGCGCTCAGGATTGCTGCCACATCAATCAGAACTTGGTCACCGAAGCTGTGGCCAAAGGTGTCATTGACTTGTTTGTAGTTGTCCAAATCAATCAAGATGAAAATTTGCTGGCCGTGGAGGGTGTGCTGCTGGGAGAGAATCTCATTGACCTTGGAACGAATGGTGGCAGAATTGTAGAGTCCGGTCAGGCCGTCCCGTTCTGCCTGCTGCTTCAAGGCAAGTTCCAGACGCTTCCGATCGTCAATGTCCGTGAGGACAAAGATGGCACCGGCATGGTCATCGGAATAAAGCCCATACACCACACAAGACACCCACTTGGGGGTTCCGTCGCAATACATGATAAATTCCACTTCGATGGACTCTTTTCCCTGCTGATAGGCCTCACGCAGGGTTTCCAAAGAGAGGGCTTGCGCCACATAGGGGACATGATCGGGGAGAACCATCTCGTTGAGCCGTTCCATCAGGAAATGCTGGAAGGAAATGTGGGATTCTTCACCATTAAACTCCGTGACCAGATCGTTGTCCAAATCCACCTTGGCATAAGCAAGGGCGTTGGCGATAAGCGTTTGCTGAACTTGCAGACGGCGGGCCATTTTGGCGTCCTTTTCTTTTTGCTGGGTGATGTCCTCTGCGATGCCAACGGTAGCGGTGACTTTGTTCTCCTCATCAAAGACATTGTTCAGAGAGATGCGATACCACAGATCCTCCGAATCTGTGAGGATCTGAATGTCACCCTCGCTGCTGATCTGCGTTTCGATGGTTTCAAACAGCGACTGGAAAACCGGAATGCTGTCAGGAGTAATGATATTTTGCGCAATCAGACGTTCCGGAGCGGAAGGGATGACGGCACGATCAAAGAGGATGTTGCGGAGGTTCGTTTTGAGGTGAATGGTGCGGGTTTCTTGGTCATATTCAAACACAATGTGCTGAGAGTGTTCAATGGCAATGCGGACGGACTCTGCATTTCACTTTGTCGCCTGATGCGCAGTTCGGACTTTCATATTTGCCTGCTTGAAGTACCAGATGATGCACAGCGTCAAGGTCAAATGGCAGATGCCGGCAATCACAGCGTTTTTGATATCCAGACGATACAGAGAATGGACAACCTGATCCATGGAAGCGGAAGAAACACTGTAAACCAGCTGCCATTTGTTGGGGCCGATGGGCATATGACAAGCATAGCGCTGTTCACCATCCTGCGTAAAGGTGAATTCCCCTTCGTTTCTGGATTCGAAGTTTTCCCTGATCTGGGATATCTCCGCTTCGCTCAGATTGCTATGCTCTAAATCAGACCAGAAGTTATCGGAAGAAATATCGAAATGGTTCTCATGCAGGTGTACGATGTATGCACCGCAGGAGTCCACGATGTGAATGCTGTCATCATGCTCGTGGACGAAAAGAGAGCCAATGCTCGTCATGTCCCCGATATTGAGTACGCCACAGACCAACCCTCGTACGGTATTGTCCGGATTCCTGATGGGATGGGCGATGATCTGCACCCGATCGCCCGGGATGACCTGTGAATCCATCACCTCAGAAAAGGCAACCTGACCCTTCATAGCTGTTTGAAAGTACTCACGCTCTGAGATGTTGAAGGTATTTCCGGCATTATCAAACCCATTTCCGTCTGGTTCAGTGAGAGAAATGAAATCAAACATGCTGGTTTGCTGGCTCAATTCCAGAATCTCTTTTATTTCCGGATCCCGAAAATCATCGTGTTCGTTGATTTTCATGCCGGTGACATTCAGCTGATGAACCATTGTGTTGATCAGATTATTCGCATCGACCATATTGTGTTGTGCGGTTTCTCTTAGTGCGGCCTTGAACTGGTCAAATTGGACATCTTGGACAGATTTTCGAAAGCCAAGGAAGGATAGCAAAATGCCAAGAGCAGAAAGCACGGCAAGCACAAAGCAGATGCGATTGATTATGCTCGTAGAATTGCGCTTTTTGGACGACATAAAGGTACAACGCCTACATCTCGATGATAAAAATATGAATATGAGATAGTTTGCACTGCGGCGGGGCAGTCAGATTGGGCCTGCTGTGTCGATCCGGCAAAATACGACAGGCACCGTGGGGTTAACCCAAGATACATTATATATTAAATGTATCTTGCAGCTTTCACGGGTCAGCGAGGTTTGCGAGCCACAATGATATCCCGCATAATTGCATTGTCCACACGGTGGGCAAATTCGTTGTAAGGGCCGTCCAGAAGAACCTCAAAGCCAGCCTCGGTCAGCAGTGCGGCGAACTGCTCCTTGGGGAATACAAAGGTATTCCAAGCGAGTACCAGCACACCGCCGGGTTTCAGCACATGCTTCCAAGCGGGCAGGCAGGACTGCACCAGCGCCTTGGGGTTGCGGCTCATCGAGGTCTGCTTATTCTCGCCGGACACGTTGCCGTGCTGGACGCCGTAGGGCAGATCGCCCACCAGCACATGGAACTTGTTTTTGGGGAAGAAGAGGTCGGCGTGCATGGAGTTGCCCGACACGATTTCCCAGTGCTGCTCCTGATGCCGCTTGAAGTCCTCCTTGTTTTTCGCCAAGTCGATGGCGTAGTGTTTGGCAGTGAAGGACTTATTGGGGCCGCTCTGCTTTTGCAGATTGGTCGTGTGCTTGATGCGTTCCAGTTCCAGATACTTTTTCAGATAGTGGTAGCCCTCGGAGGCGGACTTTTCGCTGATTTCCACACCGCAGCAGTCGTAACCCATAGCTAAACCTTCAAACAGGGTGGTGCCCTTGCCGGCAATGGGGTCCAGCAGGGTGATGCGCTCCGGCTCCGGCATCGTGCAGGAGGAAACAGCCACATTGATCATCATGCGGGTGAACAGCTCGTTGGTCTTGCCGGTGTATTTCAGCAGGCTGCTGACGCTGATGTCCGTCAGATTTGCCTGCGGGATCAGCAGCGGACGAAACAGGTCATTTTCTACCTGATAGAGGGCAAAGACAAAGGACAACCGTGCGATTTTGGTCAGGTCTTTGTCGGAAAGGGCGCTTTCTGCGGAAAAGACCAGATAGTATACGCCAGCAATGTGCTGGCCGTGGATGTCATAGGGCTTGCAGTCCATGGACTGGGCCACGATCGAAAACTCCACTCCGGACAGCTGCTGGGAGGATTTATAATAGACCCGGTTGTGTCCCGGATTCAGAAGAAGTGCATATTTGTTCATGGGCTCACCTCAATTTTTGGTGCTATACATTATATTATAATGAATTGCAAAAGACAAGTGAAAGAGCAATCACGGGCCGTTGGGTGAAACCAGGATGGTTGGCATTTAGTTGGACTTTTTTGATTCAGTCCGAACGGTTTTGATGTAGTGATAGCCAAACAAAATGCCTGCCAGCAGGAGAGCGGCACCCAGACCAGAATAGAATACGGCAATAAAGCGCTCCGGCGCAATGCCGGACGCACGAAGGCCAATGCCGCCGGACATCATCACGGCCATAATGACAAAGGATTTTCCATCAAAGAAGTTCAGAAAAAACTGCCGTTCGTCTTGATAGCCCTTGATTCTGGTTGTATGCTTCCGAACCAATGGCCCAAAGATGAACTTCTGGAAAATTACAAACACCAGAGCGGAAAGCAGTAGATTCAGCACCGTGATATAGGGCGGATAGGTCAAAATACCAATGCGCAGAATGTTAAAGCCGGCAATGCTCCAGACCAAACAGGCAATCAGCAATAATGTGGTTTTCTTGACGTGCAACATAAAAATCTCCTTATAGTGAACAATGTTCAGTTTGACGTTTGAAAAATTCCCACTGATAGAGGGTGGGAATTTTAATAGAGTGTTCTGCGGATCACTTCCAGCACAACAGAGGGATTGTAATCCTGACGAAGCAATGCGGACAGCAGGAATGAAAAGAGAGCGTCCGCAAATTGCTGAGGTGTAAACTGTTCGTCAAAGGCGTCGGGGCGGATGTTGGGATCTTGCATCAACACAGCACACAAACCATCCAAAATGTGTGCCCAAGTCTGATGCATCAGCCGTTTTCCGTCCGGCGTTTCTTCTCCGATGAACCCAAGGGAGTGGAATATGAAAAAACTGGGATATTGCTTGCAGCCGTATTCCATGCGCTCATACATCCATGCCACACATGCTTGTGCGTCCTGAAAGACGGATGCATCCTCTGGACGATGAAAGATTTCACACCAGACGCGCTCGATCGTAGCGCCCACCAGTTCTGATTTGGAGTGGAAATAATTATAGATAGACCCTACGGACACACCACAGGCTGCGGCCACAGAGCGTACACTCAGCGCAGACCACCCTTGGGACAAAATCAGATCCCGGCTGGCGGTCAAAATATCCTCTTTGGATGTAACGATGGTATTCATCAAATCACCTCAATATGAACAGCGTTCAGTATAGAGAGTCCGGCGGTCTTTGTCAAGAAATTTTCGCTCCTGCGGAACGGATGTGACAGGGTAGGATCATCCTGCGCAGGCTTGTATGTGAAAACGCCGCAAACCACTTGGATACAAGTGGTTTGCGGCGTTTCATCATGGCGTCCCTGGGGCGATTCGAACGCCCGGCCTTTCGCTTAGGAGGCGAATGCTCTATCCGGCTGAGCTACAGAGACAGATGGAAGAAAAAGTGGGTATTCTCACCCAGAGGAGCTTTGGAGCGGCAAAACATAGCCAATACGAATAACAATGGGCCGCACAAAGGGGGTGAATAGAGATAGTTTAACCGAAAAAGGAGAAAAAGTCAATGTAAATAGGGCGAATCCCTTGCAATTCAAAGGGAAACAGGATATAATACTCGGTTGTGTAATGTGTTTATATGAGGGCAAATTCTGCCCGTGTTGAGGAGGAAGAAGTTTCCCTATGAAGCAGGAAAAGTTGAGAAACATAGCAATTATTGCCCATGTTGACCACGGCAAGACCACTCTGGTGGACGCACTGCTGAAGCAGAGCGGCGTGTATCGTGACAACCAGGAAACGGTCGACCGCGTGATGGACTCCAACGATCAGGAGCGTGAGCGTGGCATCACCATCATGGCAAAGAATACTGCCGTTACCTACGGCGATACCAAGATCAATATTGTGGACACTCCGGGCCATGCCGACTTCGGCGGCGAGGTGGAGCGTGTCCTGAAGATGGTCAACGGCGTTATCCTGCTGGTGGACGCCGCAGAAGGCCCCAT
>SAMEA104404100__coassemble_664_pt1 | contig 36113 bp, 35 predicted proteins | sample SAMEA104404100__metabat2_low_PE_082 | metagenome-assembled genome bin SAMEA104404100 (sample SAMEA104404100) | Balaenoptera acutorostrata
TTTCGTTTTATTGCCAAGATTGGAAATATAAGTTGGTCAAGGCATATCAGATTGTTTTGTCTCATGGTCTATTATGGGGATATGCAAATAATGACTTTTTTAATGCTGCATGGATGATATTTGGCGAAATGGATGGATTTTTTGACGATACGTTGTCAAAGGAAATGGCACAGGCAAGAAGCATCATTGAACATGATGGAATATTGTACAAATACATCCATAAAAATAAAATAGAAAATGCAAAGAAGTTTTTCACGATGCATTTTCCTGACTATAATTCGGAGGAAAACATAAAGCGAAAAAAAGCGGTTTCTAATACATGGAATAATATGATTGCCTTTAAAAGAGATGTTACCGTACCGCAAATTAAATCGGGAGCTGATCGGAGCATATGGCTAACTGATTATGTACAAAAAACATATGAACTTGCAGATATTGAGTATCAAGAAGACTATGTAAAATATTTTATCACAATTGATGAAATGAGAGATAAAATTGGCCCCGGAGAGCTTTTTTATGCATATAGAGATGAAATAATTGAGAGCCGTATTTAACTTGATTGCGCATTGGATGACAAAAGCGATTCTATTTTAATAGTACATATCACCAGATCGTTTTAATGTAATAGAGATCACTGAAAATCAATCATACCCCTAAACGCAGGCCCAGTGTTTTGCACTGGACCTGCGTTTTTTGCCATTATGATTAGCAGAACAACTCCAATAGAGGAGCACCATATGTATTATACTCAAAGCAAGTCTGATTGAAGGAATTTATGCAGTATGCTATAATGGGACACCAAGGGGTGGTGTGGCGGTGAAGATTTCGGTTAAAACAGCAAATGACATTGTGGAAGAAATCAGCAAGGCAGTCAATCAGCCAGTCAACATGATGGATGCAAACGGCAGGATTATTGCCAGTACAGATCCACAGAGAATCGGAACTGAGCATGTAGGCGCACGGAGAATTATCACTGAGAAATTAGAGTGTCTGACCATCGATACTGATCAGGAATACAGCGGCTCTAAAGTCGGCATCAATATGCCAATCTACTTTCACGGAGAGATTGTTGGAGTAATTGGTATTAGCGGTGAGTGGAGTCAGGTGTCTCAGTATGTGACGCTGATTCGTAAGGCCACAGAGATTTTGCTGATCGATTCCTATTTACAAGAGAATGCAGATTTGTTGCACTCACGTCAACGCAGTTTTTTGCACGATCTTCTGTTTCAAGCTCCGGAAGAGCTTCCGGCAGATTTTGCGGAGACAGGCAAAACACTGGGCATTGACATCAACCTACCCCGACGCTGCGTCTATTTTTCCTTTGCTCAAGGCCTGCGTGCGTACCCTCAGACCATTCAGCAGTTATTGGATGCGCTGGAAAAGATACTGTCCCACAGTGACAATGTGCTGATCTATCGGGAACTGACACAGATTTGCACCTTTTTGCCTCAGACGAGAGATGAGGAGCTGCTGCAGTTCTGTACTGATCTAAAACGAAAACTCTGCCTGCCGACGGGTGTGGCGCTGAAAATAGGTGTGGACGATCAGGCACGGATTGGTACACAGCTTCGCCTTTGCAAACAAAAGGCGGAAAAGAGCATCCGGTACGCCATGGGCGGCTCGAAAGACGATATTGAATTCTACGCTAGAATGACAGGCGGCCTGGTTTTGAGCGAGATCTCAGATAATGCGAAGAAGGAATATATTCAACGCATTTTCCCGATGATGGACGAGGAGGAGATTGCCACTTGGGCCGAGATCCTAGATGTGTTCTATCGGTGTGATGGCTCCATCACAAAGGCGGCAGATGAACTGTTTATGCACAAAAATACCTTGCAGTATCAGCTCAAGAAGTTGGCATCCCAGGCTGGATATGATCCTCGCAGTATGGCCAATGCAGGGTTATATCAGGCGGCTATTTTGTTTTTACGATCCATGTGATTGGCGTTGCACGACGATGAAATGGTAAAGACCCCCGGTATATGTTCTCCATAACATATACCGGGGGTCTTTTTTCATGCTGTGGGATGATGACACAGTTACTATGGAGAGATATACTTTAGTAAAAGATAATTCTATATGTTGCAAGACACATAAAAAAACAGGAGGGTTCGATATGGATATTTTCTCTTGTGACACGATGGTGGCACTGGGTAACAGTACAGAGAGCGGCAATGTGATTTTTGCAAAGAACAGTGACCGCCCCGTAACAGAGGCGCAGCCTTTGGTTGTGTTTCCAGCCGGTGATCATGCCGCCGGAGAAACGGTCCAGTGCACCTACATCGAAATCCCGCAGGTGCAGCACACTTACCGAGTGCTTGGCTCGAAACCCTATTGGATCTGGGGCTTTGAGCATGGCATGAATGAGTGTGGCGTGGCCATCGGAAATGAAGCAGTCTGGTCCAAAGAACCGGAGTCCATGGAAAATGGTCTGCTGGGCATGGATTTGCTTCGTCTGGGCTTGGAGCGAGGTGCTACGGCGTATGAAGCACTGCATGTGATCGCTGACCTGCTGGAAACCTACGGTCAGGGCGGAAATGCCGCAGTGGGAATGGAACACCGCTATCATAACTCCTTCCTGATTGCGGATGCGGAGGAAGCGTGGGTGCTGGACACCTGCAACCGCCGTTGGGTGGCTCGCCGGGTGAAGGATGTAGCTGGAATTTCCAACTGCTACAGCACGGAAACCGAGTGGGATGAGGACAGCGGTGACGTGAAGGAACACGCCTATGAGAATGGTTGGATTAGTCCGGAGGTCCCCTTTAACTTTGCTAAGGCTTACAGTGCCATGACACCGAAGCATCGCTTCGCTCAGCCTCGTTATGCACGACTGAACAAGCTGCTGAAAGCGGCGCAGGGTCATATCACCATTGATACGATTCGTGCCATTCAGCGTGATCACTTTGAGGGTGAAATCATTGCATCTCGCTGGAGTCCGGCGGACGGATTGCATGTGTCCATTTGCATGCATGCGATGCAGGATACCGCCAGTAAGACGGCTGCGGCGGCTCATGTGGAACTGATTCCCGGAAAGACACCGATTTGGTGGAACGCTTTTGCTTGCCCTTGCGTATCGATCTTTGCACCTTACACGGTGGAGAATGAATTGCCTGTCAGTTTAAGCAGCGCTGGTGCCCAGTATTCTGAGGACAGCGCCTGGTGGCAGTTTGAGCGCCTTCAGTATGCCATTGAGCAGGATTATCCCCGTTATGCGGCGAAGTGGAAGCCGATTGCACAGGCTATGGAGCAGGAACTGCGCCAGCAAGTGGCCGGACAGGAAACGCTGGAGAATGCCACTGTGGCAGAGAACACGGAGCGGATGCTGAAGGCAGTACAGACCATGACGGAGGAGATCCTTAAGGACAAGACACCGACGAACGAGCCGCAGCACATGTCGATGAATGAAACGGCAAAGCGTCGGGCGAATATCACCTTTTAAGTTGTACCATGCCGGAGGGGTTCCGGTGAAATAGGAAATAGAAAGAGAAACGGAGGAATTATTTATGATCAGCATGAATGCTTTGGCATGGACAGGCGTCTTTATCGTCATCGGTGTTTTGCTGAGAGCAGCTGTCCCATTCTTGCGAAATAACCTTGTGCCGGCCAGTGTGATCGGCGGTGTGATTGGTCTGATCGTGATGCAGACTGGGTTTATTTCGGACGCCTCTGCGGCAGATTTCAGCAGCATTGCTGGTATGCTGTGGTCCTTCTCATTTGCAAACATGGGCCTCACGCTGGCCGCTAAGAAGAAGACCAAGAGCGACCACAAGTGTTCCTTCAAGGAACGTGCCGCAGACAGCCAGTTCTCCGGTATCTGTGGCATGGGCTTCTTCTGGGTTCTGCCCTATGCCCTGACCGGTCTGGTCGGCTACGGTGTGCTGAAGCTGATGGGCGCCTTTACCGACATGCCCGCAGTCCACGGTCTGCAGATTCCCTTTGCACTGGCTCAGGGCCCCGGCCAGAGCGTGACTTATGGCACCATGATGGAGAATGGCGGCGTTGCCAATGCCATTCAGGTCGGTGTTACTTTTGCAGCAGCCGGCTTCCTGATTGCCTTCCTGGTCGGTGTTCCTTGGGTTCGCAAAGGCATCCAGAAGGGCTTGGCTCCTTATGCCGGTGAGATGAAGGGTGGCATGCTGAAGGGTGTGTACGAGCCTGAAGAGCAGGAGTACTATGGCAAGGAAACCACTCATTCTGGTAATGTTGACACGCTGGCCTTCCACTTCTCTCTGGTGGGTATTGCTTGGGTCATTGGTCAGGCTATGTGCCGTCTGCTGGGTATGCTGCCCGGCTTCGCAGGCGAAGTTCTGTCTGGTTTCCTGTATCTGTACGGTATGCTGGCTGCCTACGTACTGCGCTGGATCATCACCAAGCTGGGCTGGGACAAGTACCTGGACCGTGGTACTCAGATCCGTATTTCCGGCTTCTGCATTGATATGATGGTTACGTCCGCATTTATGGCAATTTCTCTGTCCGTGGTGGGCAAGTGGATTGTTCCGATTCTGGTCGTTTTGGCTGTGACTTCTCTGTTTACCTATGTCACGACCCGTTACTTCGGCGAACGCTTTGGCGGCAAGCACGGCTTCGAGCGTACCGTGGCCATCTGGGGCTGCTTGACTGGCACCAATGCCACCGGTCAGGCCCTGTGCCGTATGGTGGACCCCAACCGTAAGACCTCCGTTTTGGAGGAGCTTGGCCCTATCAACGCAATCAACGTTCCTTCTTGCTACATTGTTATGCCCGCAATCATTGCCTTTGCAGCCGGTGAGTTGTCCTTCGGTCTGCTGGTGGTGGCACTGGTTGGCACGGCAGCAGCCTTCTTGATTGGTATGTTGATTACCGGCACTTGGGGTAAAAAGACATACGACTACAGAAAGGGCGAGCTTTACTACGAAGTGGATGACAAATAAAGGCGATTGATCTCCTATAGAGATAGGAGCTGCGCCGAATGATGCAATGAATTGTGAGCAGCCTCCCGAGCCTGTGTGACAAGTTCGGGGGGCTGTGTGTAAAACGCAAACTGTCCGAGGTGTGCCATGAAAAAGATCGTAATTATACCGGATTCGTTCAAAGGAACGATGACCAGCCGGGAAATCAGTACCATTATAGCAGAGGAAGCCGCAGCACGCTGGCCTCAGATCCAGACGACCTGTATTCAAGTTGCGGATGGAGGAGAAGGCAGTGTAGATGCATTTTTGTCGGTGTTGCCGGGTGAAAAGAAAGTGCTGAAGGTTCGGGGACCATATAATGAGGAACTGGAAAGCTTTTATGGTGTGACCGATGAGGGGCAGACTGCCGTCATTGAGGTGGCAGCAGCCGCAGGCCTTCCTCTGGTGGGGGAAAACCGCAGCGCAGGCAAAACCAGCACTTATGGCGTCGGTCAGCTGATCCAAGCCGCTCTGAATGATGGCGTGAAAAAAGTGATTTTAGGCCTGGGTGGATCGGCAACCAACGATGGCGGTGTTGGCGCAGCAGCGGCACTGGGCGTTCGCTTCTTGAATGAAGCAGGGGAAGCATTTCTCCCGGTCGGGGAAACTCTGTCTCAAATCCAGCATATTGATGTGAGTCAGGCAGATCCTCGACTCAAGCAGGTTGAAATGATTGCCATGTGCGACATTGATAATCCGCTGTGTGGAGAAAACGGTGCATCTGCTGTATTTGGACCACAGAAGGGGGCAACGCCGGAGCAGGTGCGTCAGCTGGATGCAGGGTTGGCACACTTGGCCCAGTTGATTCAGCGTGATATCGGTGTGGATGTGCTGAACATGGAAGGTGCCGGAGCGGCAGGAGGCATGGGCGCCGGAATGGTTGCTTTTATGGGAGCGTCACTGCAGCGTGGCATTGATGTGGTATTGGATACCGTGGGCTATGATGATATGCTGACAGACTGTTCGATGGTGATTACCGGTGAGGGTAAAATCGACGGACAGAGTGCCCGTGGCAAAGTGGTTGCAGGCGTTGCTAGCCGAGCCAGTCAACGGAAGATTCCGGTCCTTGCGGTTGTGGGAGACATCGGAGATGATGCGGACGAGATGTATCGCATCGGCGTGAGTGCCATTTTTTCCATCAACCGAGTGGCAGTGCCGTTCACAGAAGCAAGAAACCGCGCTGCTGACGATTTGCGTAAGACAATTCGGACTATTTTCAAATTTGTAGAGATTGCAAAAGAAATTGAGTGATCAGCAATGAGTTCAAGGGAACTGCTTGTTCTGTTGGTAGCCTTTTTGGCCAATATTGTGGAAGCAATCACCGGATTTGCCGGCACGATGTTGGCCATGCCGGCAGCGATGATGCTGGTTGGTGTTAAAGAAGCGAAAGTGATTTTGAATGGGGTTGCCATCTTTGTCAGTGCAACCATTGCAGTTCGAAATCGGCACCATATCAACGTGCGGGAGGTTGTCAAAATTGCGCTTCTTATGCTTGCCGGCATGGCGGTGGGGTTGTATCTGTTTCAAACCCTTCCGGTGTCAGGCTTGATGCGGATTTATGGTTTTGTCATTATCTTAGTTGCACTCAAAGGCCTTCTCGTGAAAAAAAGAGAAAAAGCCTTGCCGCAGTGGATGCTTGTGGGTGTGGTTTTAGCAGCCGGAGTGATCCACGGGATGTTCCTTTCCGGCGGAGCGCTTCTGGTCATCTATGCCGTGTCAGTGTTAAAGGACAAAGATGTGATTCGAGCTACATTGGCACCAGTGTGGATCATTCTGAATCTCATTATTTTGACGCAGGATGTGATGGTTGGAAATGTAACCGCCCAGACGATAAAACTGACTGTGCTGTGCCTGCCATTGGTGATGATTGCACTTGCCGTCGGAAATCGGCTGCATCAGAAAATCAAACAGGGATATTTCATCCAGCTGACCTATCTATTGTTGGCTGTATCAGGAATTACCTTGTTTGCCTGACCGATTAGAGGGTCCACGGTGGATTATCTGGCAGGTCAAATGAAATTATATTACGAAGTCTATCTTTTCTTCTTTCTGGTCGACAATTCCTGTCGGCAACAGGCAAAGGCATCGAGCGCTATGCGTTTGATGCCTTTGTCTATGTCCGCAGAGAAAAACTTCAAGGGGATAGAAAAGAAAGGAAGTTTGTCAAAAATCTTGACAAACGATGCGAAAAAAAGTTAAGATTAGTGTCTATCTGACGATTTGAAAAAAGAGAAAACAGGACGGGCTCCGGCATGGGTGGTCCCGTACAGATATAAACATGAGGTGAATGTATGGAACAGAAGCTGTATGATACTTACGTGGAGATTCTCCGGGAGGAACTGGTGCCTGCCATGGGCTGCACGGAACCCATCGCCATTGCCTATGCCGGTGCCTTGGCACGGCAGACCTTGGGCGCTGAGCCGGAGAAGGTGGAACTGTGTGTCAGCGGCAACATCATCAAGAATGTGAAGAGCGTCATTGTGCCCCATACCGGAGGCAGAAAGGGCATGTGTACGGCAGTGGCCGCAGGCATCTGCTGCGGCGATGCATCCAAGGAACTGGAAGTGCTGGCAGATGTGACGGATGCCCAGCTGGACAAGCTGGCGGTCTATTTGGAGCAGACCCCCATTACCATTCAGGAGTCCGACTCCAGCTGCCCCTTTGACCTGCAAGTGACGGTTTCTGCCGGTGAAGATGAAGCCTACGTCCGCATTGTGAGCCATCACACCAATGTGGTGACGGTGCGGAAGAACGCTCAGCTGCTGGTGGATCTGCCCTTCAGCGACGAGGTGGTTCAGCCTCCGGAAAGCAGAAATCTGCTGACGGTGGAGAACATTGTGGCCTTTGCCGATGAAGTCAAAATCGAGGATGTGGCCCCTATTTTGCAGCGCCAGATCGACTACAACACCGCCATTGCCAAGAAGGGTCTGGAAGAGGGCTACGGCGCAGGCATTGGCAGCATTCTGCTGCGCTGCTACGGTGACAGCGTTCAGAACCGGGCCAAGGCATGGGCGGCCGCTGGTTCCGATGCCAGAATGAACGGCTGTGAAATGCCGGTCATCATCAACTCCGGTAGTGGCAATCAGGGCATGACCGCTTCTCTTCCTGTCATCGTCTACGCGGAGGATCGGAAGGCCTCTCAGGAAGAGCTGTACCGTGCGCTGGTGGTGTCCAATCTGGTGACCATCCATCTGAAAACCGGCATCGGCAGCCTGTCCGCCTACTGCGGCGCCACCAGTGCCGGCTGTGGTGCGGGTGCAGGCATCTGCTATCTCTTCGGCGGCCGCTACTATGAGATTGCCCACACCATCGTCAACGCCCTTGCCATCAACTCCGGCATGGTCTGCGACGGTGCCAAGGCCAGCTGTGCGGCCAAGATTGCCTCTGCTGTGGAAGCCGGTCTGCTGGGCATGCAGATGAACCAGCACGACAGCCAGTTCTACGGCGGCGACGGCCTTGTGGTCAAGGGTGTGGAAAACACCATTCAGGCCGTCAGCAAAATGGCCCGAGAAGGCATGCGTGCCACGGACAAAAAGATCATTCAGCTGATGATTGGGGAAAACTAAACGAAAACACCCCCGAACCGAGTTTTTTATCGCTCGGTTCGGGGGTGTGCTTTTTTACGGTTAAATCAGGATGCCGTTGCAGTGATCCACCTCGTGCTGGATGATCTGGGCGGGAAATCCGGTGAAGGTCTGGGTGTGCCAGACCATCTTTTCGTCCTGATACTTGACCTGAATGGTTTCGTATCGGGTGGTTTTCCGCTGACCGGGCAGGGACAGACAGCTTTCCTCTGCCTCATAGGGGCCGGAATGGGAGAGAATCTCCGGATTGAGCATCACCAGATAGGCAAAGCCCACGGAAATGGCAATGATACGGCGGTTGATGCCAATCATGTTGGCGGCCATGCCCACACAGATGTCGGTATTGGCACGGAGGGTGTCCAGCAGGTCCTGTGCCACCTGCAAATCGGCGGCAGAGGCGGCCTGAGAGGGACGGGACAGCAGCAGGGTGTCTCGACAGATCGGTTTAATCATGGATAAACTCCTTTCTCTCGCTGCGGAGTGCGGCGATTTCCGCTTCGGTGGGCATCACGGCAATGGCACCCTTTTTGGTGCAGGTGAGGCTTCCGGCGGCATTGGCGAAGTCGACGATTTCGTTGAGCGCGTCCTGGGTGAGGGATTCCAGCGTGTCCCGATCCATATGGCACAAATGGCTCAGTACCGCGCCCATAAAGGCATCGCCTGCGCCGGTGGTGTCCACCACATCCACGGAATAGGCAGGGCAGGAGCCGGTGATACCGCCCAGACGGTAGTAAGCACCCGCAGGACCACGGGAAATCAGCACCAGCGTAATGCCCAGATCGGCCAGACGGCGGGAGCCTTCCTCCAGATCGTCGGTGTCGGTGAGCAGGGGCAGTTCCTCTTCGCTGACCTTGATGATATCCACCATGGGCAGCACACGGCGCAGCTCCTGACGGGCGGCTTCTTCACTGTCCCACAGGGCGGGGCGGTAGTTGGGGTCATAGCTGACCAGAGTGCCGGATTCCCGAGCCAGATGCACCGCATGGGTGGTGGCGAATCGGGCGGGCAGGTCGGTCATGGACACGCCGCCAAAGTGGAGGATGGAGGCCTCCTCGATGGGAGCTTTGGGGATATGCTCCACATTGAGCATCCGGTCTGCGCTGCACTCCCGATAAAAGCTGAAGGAGCGATCTCCATCGGCGTCCAGATGGACGAAAGCCAAGGTGGTGGGGTAACGGTCATCCCGGGAAATATAGTCGGTATTCACGCCACGGCGGGCCACCTGATCCACCAGAAAGGCGCCGAAGGCATCCTGCCCAACACGGCTGACCAGAGCGGTGTTTGCCCCCAAGGTGGAGGCCTGTGCCAGCACATTGGCCGGAGCGCCGCCGGGGTTCTGCGAGAAAAGCACCTTTTCTGCTCCGGGGGCAGATTCCGGGGTGAAGTCGATGAGCAGCTCGCCCACCGCAATGATATCGTACATCGCATATTCCTCCCGTTTTTTGTCACATAAGTACCCTCATTTTAGCATTGGAGCGGGGGCAATGCAACTAAGAAAGAGCGGGAAGAAGAGGAGAAAATAAAATCCTACGAAATTCGTAAAATTTTGGCTGAAACGATTGAAAAAAGGCGGAAATCATGGTACAGTTACGGCAATTACAGGCGCTGCACAGAGCGGAATCCGAGTGACCTTTATTGGCTGTATCAGCTGGCTGAGGATGTCAATACCGTGACCCAGCGTCCCAACGCCACCTCCGGAGGTATGGTGTTGCTGCTGAATATCGTGACCTGCGGTATCTATGGGTTCTACTGGTTCTTCAAGGCCGGCGAAGCCATGGATGAGCTGCGTTACAGAAACAACCAGCCCTCCGGCAGCTTGGCCATCATCTATCTGGTGCTGAGCGTGCTGGGCCTGTCCATCGTCAGCATGGCACTGCTCCAGTCTGAGGTGAACAAGTACGCATACCCGGTGTGAGTCCATCGGTTCGCAAACGGCTGGGGAAGGTGCTGCAAGCGGGGCTGCTGCTGATCGCAGGGCTGGCCTACGCATGGTTCGTCCGTAAAACCGGACTGGCCATTCCATGTCCCTTCCACCTTGCCACGGGGCTGGATTGTCCCGGATGCGGTGTCACCCGTATGTGCCTTGCACTCCTGCGGGGCGATTTCCACGCCGCCTATGCCTTTAATCGGGGGCTATTTCTGGCCTCGCCCTTTCTGGCGGTACTGCTGGGCATTGTGCTCTATCGGTATATCTGGGGCATCCGTGGAAAAGGCACCGCTTGGAAGGTGGAGAACTGGCTGAGCATCCTTCTTTTGGTCTATATGCTGGGGTGGGGTGTCCTTCGGAACCTGCTCCACATATAAGCGTATCAACCAAACCATCTGGGCCGAGGCAATGGCGCATTTCGCCATTGCCTCGGCTTTGTTTTCTGCAGCGGGGCGGAACGAGCCCGCTTGAAGAACCGGGTGTGTTTGTGGTAAAATAACTCCATCTTGATTTTGTTGGGAGGACTGCGTTATGAGCGCAAAAGAGGAATTTATCCAAATCTTCCGAACCTATATTACCCGTCCCGGTGCGGATGCACTGCTGGACTATCTGACCAATAAGAGCGACTTTTTCACGGCTCCGGCCTCTGCCCGTTATCACAGCGCTCACGAGGGCGGACTGTGTGAACATTCGCTGAATGTGTACTACTGCCTGAAGGACTATGTGACCCGGGAGCGGGTGCAGGAGCTGTACGGTCTGGAGTATTCCGAGGAAACCTTGGCCATTGTGGCACTGCTCCACGATGTGTGCAAAATCGGCTGCTATCAGCCCGGTGTGCGGAATGTGAAGGGTCCTGACGGCAAGTGGAATCAGGTCCCCACCTATAATTTCAGCGACCCCATGCCCTACGGCCACGGCGAGAAGAGCGTTTATGTGGTCAACGGCTTTTTGCGCCTGAGTCGGGAGGAGGCCTTCGCCATCCGCTATCACATGGGCTTCTCTGGCAATGAGGACGCCCGTCAGGTGGGCAGCGCCTTTGAGATGTATCCGCTGGCCTTCTGTCTGTCCGTGGCGGATATGGAGGCCACCTACTTCTTGGAAAAGGAAGAGGAATGATGACGGCGGAGCAGTATGACCGCTGGACGAAACCCTTTCGGGGAAAGGAACCGCTGGTACAGAAGCTGAATCAGATGCTCACGGATTTGGGCTGGCTCATGTATCCGGTGCTGCTGCTGGCACTGGCGCTGAAGGGCGATGCCAGACTGCTCCGGTGCATTTTGGTGCCGGGGGTCAGCTTTGTCCTCGTCACCTTGGTGCGGCGCTGGATCAATGCCCCCAGACCCTATGAGAAACTGGAAATCGACCCCATCATCCACAAGGACACCAAGGGTAAAAGTATGCCCAGCCGCCATGTGTTCTCTCTGTTTGTCATTGCCATGACCTATCTGTGGGTGTGGCCGGTGCTGGGTGTCATTCTGCTGGTGCTGGGTGTAGTGCTGGCAGGACTGCGGGTCATTGGCGGCGTACATTTCCCACGGGATGTGCTGGCAGGCGCTTTGTGCGGCATTGTCAGCGCTCTGGTGGGCTATTGGCTGATGTAAGGAAGGAATCGCTATGATTATCGAAGAAAAACAGGTTTCTACCGAGCGCAAGTTCGAAGGACGGGTGGTCAGCCTGCGGGTGGATCAGGCCCGCATCGGTGACGGCTCGCTCCGCAGCCGTGAGGTGGTGGAGCATCCCGGCGGCGTGTCGGTGGTGTGTCTGACGGAGAAAAATGAGGTGCTGATGGTGCGCCAGTTCCGCTATGCCCCCATGGAGGTGCTGCTGGAACTGCCGGCAGGCAAGCTGGAACGGGGCGAAGACCCCTTTGAGGCCATGCGTCGGGAACAGCGGGAAGAAACCGGCACCACCGCAGAGCAGTATGTGGATCTGGGTGTGCTGTATCCCACTCCGGCCTATGATACGGAGCGGATCTATCTTTGGGCCTGTCGGGTGACGGGTTACGGCGCACAGGAACTGGACGACGGCGAATTGCTGGAAGTGGAAAAAGTTCCCTTGGAGGAGCTGGAAGCCATGGTGCTTTCCAACCGGATTCGGGACGCCAAGACCCAGATCGGCATTTTGAAGGCGGCAGCACTGGTACGTGCCGGCGCACTGTAATACCCAAGCAAACAGAAAGAAGGACCCTATCTATGAATTTTGACCAAATCATCGACCGCCGCGGCACCGACTGCGTTAAGCACGATCTGGTGCCCGTCATGCGCCTGCCGGAGGACACCCTGCCTCTGTGGGTGGCGGACATGGATTTCCCCGCACCGGAGTGCGTGGGCGAAGCGCTGCATCGCATGATCGACCAGCGCATCTATGGCTATTCCTTCGCAGGAAAAGAGTATCACGAAGCGGTGATGAACTGGTTTCAGCGTCGATTCGACTGGACGATCAAGGAAGAGTGGCTGGTAGAAACGCCTGGCGTGGTGTTTGCCCTCTGTACCGCTGTGAAGGCCTTTACCAAGCCCGGTGACGGCGTGGCAATGCTGCTGCCGGTGTACAACCACTTCTTTGAGGCCGTCGAAGACAACGGCCGCCGTGTGGTGGCAAGTGTGCTGCAAAACAAGGGCGGACGCTATGAAATCGACTGGGCGGATCTGGAGCGGAAGCTGGACGAGGAAGCACCCAAGCTGTTCCTGCTCTGCTCTCCCCATAATCCGGTGGGCCGTGTCTGGACGGAGGAAGAACTGCGCAAGCTGGGGCAGCTGTGCTTTGAGCGCAATATTCTGGTTGTGGCGGACGAAATCCACTGCGACTTCACCTATTCCGGCCACCGCCACATCCCCTTCCAGAGCCTTGGTGAGGCCTTTGCACGGCAGTCCATCGCCTGCACGGCTCCCAGCAAGACCTTCAATCTGGCAGGACTGAAAACCTCTAATATCGTCATCCCCGATGACATGCTGCGCAACACCTTCCGCAAGGAACTGGATAAGCAGGGTGCCGGCGGGGTCAATCTCTTCGGTATGGCTGCCTGCCGTGCTGCCTATGAGGGCGGCGAGCATTGGCTGGAGGAGCTGAGAAGCTACCTCTGGGGCAACTACCAGAAGCTGTGCAGCTTCGTGGAGCAGGAGCTGCCGGAGTTGAAGGTGACGGAGCTGGAGGGCACCTATCTGGCATGGGTGGACGTCAGCGGACTGAACCTGACGGCAGAGGAGCAGGATGAACTGTTGACCCAGAAGGCCCGTGTCTGGCTGAACCGAGGGGAAACCTACGGTCAGGGCGGTGAAAACTTCTGGCGCTTCAATCTGGCTTGTCCCAGAAGTGTGCTGGTGGAGGCACTGGAGCGGCTTCGGGATGCCATTCACGGCGCATAAAGAACAGCAAAAGGGCAGCTGCGATTTGAAAAAGCAGCTGCCCTTCGTATTACAAAAGAACGGGTCGTTTTCCATAGTGGAAAACGACCCGTTTGTCATTACTGTCTGAGATAAAGCTGACCGGGGACGATGCCACCCTCACGGAGAGAGAGCAACTCGGACACGGTGACCAGCTGATAGCCCTGCTCGATAAGCTCAGGGATGACACGCTCCATGGCGTCAGCGGTGGTGGGGTACAGGTCGTGGCACAGAATAATGGAGCCGTTGCGGACCTGAGACATGGCCTGCTGATAGACGCTGTCGGCGTTGCGGGACTTCCAGTCCTCGGTGTCCACGCTCCAGTTGGCGAAGTAGTAGCCGTGCTTGGCGCCCACTTGACTGACGAAGTCGTTGAACTTGCCTCCGGGAGGACGGATGACGGCGCTGGTATATCCGGCGGTATCCTGCAAAGCCTCCTGCGTGAGGTCGATCTGGCGCATGATGCCAGCCTCATCCAGACCGGTCAGGTAGGCGTGTTCCCAAGTGTGGATGCCGATTTCGTGACCGGCTTCGACGGCACGCTTGACGGAGTCAGCGTAGGAGGACACACGGTTGCCCACCACGAAGAAGGTGGCCTTGGCGTTGTACTGATCCAGCAGGTCCAGCAGACGGTCGGTGACCTTGGAGTAAGGGCCGTCGTCAAAGGTGAGAGCCACCATGGGCTTGTTGGGGTCGATGGTGTCGGTGTTCACCTGAGAAGGCAGGCGAATGATGCCGGACAGATCCTGATAGGTCAGGTCGATGGAGGACTGATCGGGCAGGTAGAAGCGCATGCCCTCTTCCGTCAGCACCCACTGGCTCAGCGGATCGTCACCCAGTTCTGCACCGGCGGCCCGTTCCGTGACCAGATCCAGCAGAGCGGAGCTTTCCGGATCTACCATCAGAGAATCCAGCGTGAGCATCTCGCCGGTCTTGCGGTCGGCGGAGAAGGTGGCGCTGAGGGGCTTGGGGCGATCGTTGTGCGAGTTGGACACCGTGCCGGACAAACGGACGCTGACAAAGCGGTCCTTGACCTCGAAGGAGTCATAGCCGGCAGAAAAGATGGCGTTGGAACGGCTGTCTTTCAGTTCCAGCCGCAGATCGGCGGCGGTGTTGGTTGCCCAGTCCGCCAGAGCAGTGTCCAGTGCCTCAATGTCGCCGGTGGGATAGTTCACACGGACATTGAGGGGGGCATCCAGAGCCACCATGCTGGTGGCGTTGCCGTATTGATGTACCCGGGCGATGGGCTGGGGCAGCGGATTTGCCTCCGTAGAGGTGGAGGTGGAAGCACCGCCGGAGATGGCGATGGCATCTGCCTTCGGTACGGTAGTCCCGGGGTGGCTGCCGCATCCGGTGAGCATCACCGAGCAGAGCAGGGTGAGCGCAAGGGTGAAGCTAAGTAAGCGTTTCATGTTCATTCTCCCATAGTTAATAATCTTTAACCCCATTATATCGGAAAGAGCCTGTCCAAACAACACTCAAAGCCGGAAAAAATAATTAAGAAGTTGCTACAAAGTGACAACAAGTCTGCAACTATTGGTAATTTCTAGGCCTCCCTTGAAAAAAGTGGGAGATGGTGGTAAATTATAGGGTAAGTATGCCGACCAATGAGCCGGAAATAGAATGTGCTTTGGAGGATGATACCCATGAATCTGTTTGACACTCTGGTTGAGACCCTGAAGAAGAACCCCAAGAAGATCGTGCTGCCTGAGGGCACCGACGCCCGAATCCTGTCTGCCGCATCCCGTTTGGTGGCTGACGGCGACTATCTGGTTCCCGTTCTGGTGGGCAATGAAGAAGAAGTAAAGGCCGCCGCTGCCAAGGGCGGCTTCCAGATTGACGGCGCTGTCATCATCGATCCCGCCACCTATCCTGAGATGGATGCCATGGTGGCGAAGATGGTGGAGCTGCGCAAGGGCAAGATGACTGCCGAGCAGTGCCGTGAGAACCTGATGAAGAGCAACTACTTCGGCACCATGCTGGTGAAGATGGGTCTGGCTGACGCTCTGCTGGGCGGCGCTACCTACTCCACCGCTGACACCGTCCGTCCCGCTCTGCAGCTGATCAAGTGCCGTCCCGGCAACAAGAGCGTCAGCTCCTGCTTCATCATGATTCGTGAGAAGGACGGCGTGGAAGAGCGCATCGCCATGGGTGACTGCGCCATCCAGATCGCTCCCGATGAGGATGCACTGGTGGAAACCGCTTACGAAACCTCCAAGACCGCTGCCATCTTCGGCATCGACCCCAAGGTGGCTATGCTGAGCTACTCCACCAAGGGCTCCGGCAAGGGCGAGGATGTGACCAAGGTCGCCAACGCCACTGCCAAGCTGAAGGAACTGTACCCAGAGATGAAGGTGGACGGCGAGATGCAGTTTGACGCAGCCGTGTCCCCTGAGGTGGGCCAGCTGAAGTTCCCCGGCTCTCCTGTGGCCGGTCAGGCAAACACCTTTATCTTCCCTGAGATCCAGTCCGGCAACATCGGCTACAAGATCGCTCAGCGTCTGGGCGGCTTCGCCGCTTACGGCCCCATCCTGCAGGGTCTGAACGCTCCCATCAACGACCTGTCCCGTGGCTGCGATGCCGACGAGGTCTATAAGATGGCCCTCATCACCGCCGCTCTGGCCTGATAGACCAAATGGCTGGGCTGCACACACAGTAAAACAACAAACGGCAGACAGAGCCTCGCTCTGTCTGCCGTTTTTGCGTGTTTGAGAGGACGGTTTACTGGATGCGGGTGTCCGTTCCGTCTGCAAAGCTGTGATAATACAGGCCCTGCTGCGGGTCGGCAAAATAGAGGCCGTGAGTTCCCATGGCAAGCTCCGTCACGGTGTAGCGGATGGTGCCGTTTCCCTCTTCCAGAGAGAAGATACCATGCAGGGTGCCGGTGTCCAAGTCCACGGAGATAACCGCTTCTCCGGCTTCCTTTAGTTCGCTGGGCAAGGGCTGAATCTGGTTTTCTCGGAAGGAGGTGGCGAAATAGAGAACGCCGTCCTGCTCTGCCATGGCGTGGTTGTAAGGGGCCACCTGTGCCAACCGTTCCGGAGTGCCGCCCTCGTAGGACAGCGTCCAAAGACCGGGCTGATACAGGTCAACCAGTACGATATCGTCTGCCCCGAAATAGCTTCGGGCGGCCATGCCGGAGGTCTGATCCACAGACAGTTCGGCCAGCAGGGTGTCTTGCAGCGTCACCGTGTCCAGCACCCGCAGTTCTTCGGCGGTTCCGTTGCCGCAGGACATCTGATAGTAAAGTTTGTCCCCCCTCAGGGTGTGGGTCAGAAGACTGTCCTCTTCCAGAGAGAGCAGATACTGGGCGGTGTCATCGGAGAAGGTGGTTTTCAGGATGCACGTGCCGCCGTTCGCTTGGGATTGCTTCAAAGGCGTGCCGGCCCAGTAGACCGCATTTGCTTGAATGCCAATCAATTCAGGGTCGGATAGGAGTCCCTCAATTTCAGCAGTTCCCAGGAAGGACAGCCCATCGCCCTCGGCCAGCAAAAGCTGCTGATCTTGGTCGGCATAGAGGACAGGGCCGGCCTCGGTGGCGTAAAATCGGCCCGTTCGGCCCAGTGCTTCCGGTTTCTCCATGGAGGGGTTCCAGTGATAGGCGTTGCTGTGGGCATCGGTGTAGTAAATGTCATCCCCCTGCGTGACCGGGTGGTAAAAGACCGTCCGCCCCATGCCGGGGCGCAGAACGGTGAATACGCTGACAACGCAAAGGCAGATGCAGGCAGCCACCGCCGTCCACTTCACCCATGCGGGGGTTTTCGCCTTCTTGGGGCGATCCGTCATCGCCTCAGTCAGCAGAGCGTCGTCGATTTGCCCCAAGGCGTCTACGATTCTCGGAGTTTTCATAAAGCGATCCCTTCTTTCACCAAATAGTCTTTCAGACGGGTTCGGCTGCGATAAAGGATGGATTTTACCTTGCTTTCCCGGAAGGAATACCGCTGAGCAATGGATTTGATGGAATCACAGAACCAGTATCTTCGGAGAAATACCGTTCTGGATTCCGGAGATTCCGATTGCAGGAATCGACTGATGGCACCGGCGATGTCCTCATCGCTGATCTGGGGCTGGATTGCATCGTCTGACAGCACGGACTCCAACTCCTCGAAGGAAACGAGCAGGTCCGGAGAACGCTTTTGGGCGGTGTTGTAGTCCAGCCGCTTGAGGGACAGATTGCGCGTGATTTTGCAGAGAAAGGCCATCAAACGGTTGGGCTTTTTGGGCGGAATCGCATTCCACGCACCCAGATAGGTGTCGTTGACACATTCCTCGGAATCTTCGGCGCTGTGGAGAATGTTGTGGGCAACGCTGAAGCACAGACGCCCATATTTCTGCCCTGTTTCCCGAATGGCCTGCGGATCTCTTGCAAAGTACAATTCAATAATCTGAGTATCTTCCATACAGTCACCCCCTCTGGAATGGAAGGGAACAGCCCCTTCTACCTATGTAGTACGGTTTTTGGGGAAAAGGTTGCGCCGATTGCAAGCAATTCTTCAAAAAAAGCCGCCGCCCGAGCTAGGGCAGGCGGCTTTTGGCTTGATGTGCATGGTTTTGTGGAACATTCAACGGCTCAGGCACCGGTGCCGCTGTGGAGAATGGCGATCACCACTTCCGGCCGGTTGTTGATGCGGAAGGGAATGATGCTGTTGCCCAGACCACGGCTCACCACCATGGTGGAATCACCCTGACTGTAAATGCCGCTGTCATACTTGGGGAACAGCCCCTGATTGGGTGCCACCAGACCGCCCACAAAGGGGAAGCGGAACTGCCCGCCGTGGGCGTGACCGGCAAAGGTCAGATTGACGCCCTGTTCCACGTAGGTGGGGAAGGTTTCCGGACGGTGGGAGAGCAGGATGCGGTAGGAATCCTTACAGCCCGCAGAGGAGATTTCCTTGGACACAATGGCGTCGGAAATGTCGAACATTCCGGAGCCGGACTCCACAAAGTCCGGATCGTCAATGCCGACTAGCGCAATGGTGTCGCCGTGTCGCTCCAAGGACACCGCTTCATTCCGCAGCACGGTGACACCGCAGGCCTCCAGCTGAGTTTCCATATCCAGATAGGTGCTGCCCAGCCATGCCTCGTGATTGCCCGGGACAAAGTAGCAGGGGGCAATGTCGGCAGCCTTTTCAGCGAAGGACAGGGCGGAACCCACATCGGTGTGATCGGAGTCCACAAAGTCGCCGGTGAACAGGATCAGGTCGGGCTTTTGCTGGGGGAGGATGTCCAGCAGAGTTTGATTGTCATGGCCGAACTCTGCGTTGTGCAGGTCGGAAATCTGAGCGATGCGGTAGCCGCCGAAGCCGGCGGGAAGTTTGGGGTCATGGATGTGATAGACGGTGGTTTTCACCGCCTGATTGCCCCAAATCACCCACAGCACGAACATCAGCAGCAGTCCGGCGCAGATCAGCGGAACACGCCATTTTTTATGTTTCATTGCAATGCTCTCCCTTGTTGCGGCGGAGGAAACGGACGAAGAAAAAGATCAGGGCGGAAATCAGCGTGCCCAGACTGTTCAAAATCAGGTCATTGATGTCACAGCTGCGCCCCACCACAGGCTGCACCACCTCAATGAGCAGGGACACCGCCACGCCGGAGAGAACGGTGCGGAACAGACCGCTGTTCCGGCGAAAGAGGGGGAAGAGGAACCCGAAGGGCAGAAACAGCAGAACATTGCCCAGCTGCTCTCTGCCGAAGTGCTTCCAGAAATGGGGGGTCAAATCGTAGCTGTACGGACTCCACCCGAAGTGATCCCTGCCGCTGGGCATGTGATAGAAGAGGAAGTGGTACAGCTCGCCCACCCAAGAGATCAGCAGGGTGAGGGTCAGCAGAGCGGCCAGATAGGCCACAAAGAGCGAGGTGCCCACGGCCTGACTGCGGGGCAGAGCGGGATGTTTGCGGCGGCGGACAACGTAGCAGAGGAGTGCTGCCAGGATGGCCACCGGCAGTACCTGCAAAAAGTAGCCGGGATAGGTGTTGAAAAAGAAATACTGAACGGTCATATAAAACCTCCCAACGGAGCGATTCGGTCTGAGTTTGCCCACAGTATACTACAAAACAGCAGTTTTTGTGGAAATTAAGGAAATTATAAACACTGTCTGGGGAGAAAAAGGGCGAATCAAGGGCAAACAGCCCGACGGCTTCGTGGGAGGGGAATCAGGACTGATATTCTCTGGGGGAAATGCCGTAGGTCTTGCGGAAGGAGCGGAGGAAAGAGGAGTAGTCCGAGAAACCGCTCTTTCTGGCGGCATCCCCCACAGATTCCCCACGGCGCAGCAGCTGCGTGGCCAAGATGAGCCGTTTTTGCAGCACATACTGGTGGATAGGACAGCCGGTGATGGACTTGAACCGATGCATGAGCCAGCTGCGGCTCAGGTAGAACTGGGCGGCAAGGGCGTTGATGCTGAGATCCTGGGTCAGGTCGGCGTTGATATAGGTGAGGATCTCGTCGATCTTGGGATCGGAGCGGGCGGGGTTTTCCGGCACTTCACTGCCGGACTTCTGCTGGAGCGAGCGGTTCAGGTAGACCATCAGCTGAAAGTAGTGGGTCTGAGCCAGAATGTCCGCACCGAAGTCAGCATTATTGCGGCACCGCTCCAACTCTTGCAGCAGGGGCAGGATGTGGGCCTTGTCATACTGGTTTCGGTGGAGCAGAAAACGGTTTTCCTCCCGACAGCGGAGGAAACAGGCGTCCAGCCCCCGCTCCTCCAATGGTTCCGGCTGCATCCAGAGGATGATGCGCTCATAGGGAGCGGTGCCGATGATGGGCTGGTGGATGGTGTGGGCCGGAACCAAAAGCAGATCCTCCGGCGACAGGGCATAGCTGCGGCCCTCCACTCGATAGGAGAGGGTGCCGGAGAGAAAGAGAATGATCTTATGAAATTCGTGGTAGTGGTTGGGGATGGCCTCGGATTCGCAGTTGTTCAGATGGAACAGCCGCATCGGCTCCCGCAGATAGCCCCGCTGGTCGGCGTGGCTGGTGGGTTCGGAGTTTACACGCATAGAAAATCCCTCCTTGCACCTAGGATACAGCACTTTTTGCATGATATCAAGGGATTTGTGCCCTATACATTCCTAAAACTACGGTCTATAATGTCGATAAGAGAATGCGGCGACTCCTGCCGCACACGAGAGAGTTACGAAGGAGGCATTTGTTTTATGCAAGCATTGTTTGACGCCGTAAACGCCATTTGCGGCCAAATCCAGATCGTGTCCGACTGGTTCTGGGAGTTTCCCACCAATCTGGACTGGTATGCATCCATTCCGATTTTGGGCAATTTCAGTCTGGCCATCATCCTGCTGCTGGGCAGCGGACTGTTCTTTACCTTCCGGCTGCGCTTTGTGCAGGTGCGGTACTTCCGCTACGGCTTGAAGCTGCTGACCAAGAAGAACAAGGCCAAGACCGGCATTTCGTCCCTGACGGCCTTCCTGTTGTCTACCGCCATGCGTGTGGGCCCGGGCAACATTCTGGGCGTCACCGGCGCCATCTCCATCGGCGGCCCGGGCGCTCTGTTCTGGATGTGGATTTCCGCCTTCTTCGGTATGTCTGTGGCCTTTGTGGAAGCTACGCTGTCCCAGATTTTCAAGGAGAAGAAGGGTGACGAGTATGTGGGCGGTATGCCTTACTACGGCCGCCGCATTTTGAAGGGCATGGCTTGGGTCGGCGTGGCTTTGAGTGTGCTGTACATCATCTATGCCTTCCTCTGCTTCCCGGCACAGGGCTTTAACACCATCTCTGCGGTGGGTGCCATCGCCTCTCTGTTCACCGGAACGGACATCGCCACCAACTCCGCCCTCTACTGGATCGCCTTTGCGGCTCTGATTATCTTCACCGCTGTGGTCAGCTTTGGCGGCATCAAGAAGGTCACCAAGGTCACCGACCTGATGGTGCCTGTGATGGCGGTCATCTATGTGGTCACGGTCATTGTGCTGGTGCTGGTCAATGTCACCCGCCTGCCTTGGTTCTTTGTGACGGTGATCTCTCAGGCCTTCCGTCCCGAAGCCGTGTTCGGCGGCGCCTTCGGTATTGCGCTGGTGCAGGGCATCAAGCGTGGCCTGATGAGCAACGAAGCAGGTCAGGGCACCATCACCATGCCCGCTGCCGCTGCCGACACCAAGCACCCCTGCGATCAGGGCTGTGTGCAGGCACTGGGCGTGTTCCTGGACACCATCGTGATTTGCACCCTCACCGGTTTTGTGGTGGTCATGGGTCAGCTGTGGATGACCGGCGATACCGCCGGATGGTTTGCACTGGGCAAGCTGGATAAGTTCCTGACCTCTGCCGGAGCCATGGCAGGCGGAACCGGATTCTTCTCCAATGTGGTGACGCTGCTCATCAGCCTGTGCTTTGGCCTGTTCGCCTTCACCTGCCTGCTGGGCTTCATGTCCTTCACCGAGATCTGCGCCAAGCGCATTTCCGACAACAAGGTGTTCATCAATGTGGTTCGTGCGGTCTGCCTGCTGGTCATCTCCTTCGGTGTCATCACCAACATCTCCGGCATGGACCTGAGCGCTCTGTGGAACCTGAGTGACTTCGCCAATATCCTGATGGTCTACTGCAACCTGCCGCTGCTGTATCTGGGCTTCCGCTACGTGCTGAAGGCTTGGAAACACTTCGAGGCCAAGGACGGTACGCCCTTCACTTCTGAGGTGGCCGGGATTGACGTTCCTGCTTGGGATGAAAAGGCAAAACAGTAAGTAAATGGAAACGCTGGGGATGGAAAATCCCCAGCGTTTTTTCTGTTTTCTAGAAAAATTGACTTTTTTGGTCAAACAGAGTACAATGCAAGGGGATATAAGCGCAGACAGCGCTCCATGGAGGAAAAGAAAGATGAACAAGCCTATTTTGGTCGTTATGGCAGCTGGTATGGGCAGCCGTTACGGCGGATTGAAGCAGATGGACCCGGTGGGCAAAAACGGTGAAGTGATTTTGGACTACTCTGTCTATGACGCACACCGTGCCGGATTCGAAACTGTGGTATTTATCATCAAGCGTGCCATCGAGGAAGAGTTTAAGGCTCGTGTGGGCAGCCGCATTGAGAAGTATATGGAAGTGCGTTATGTGTTGCAGGAGCTGGAGGATCTGCCTGAGGGCTATTCCGTTCCTGCGGATCGTGCCAAGCCTTGGGGCACCGGTCAGGCCATTGCCGCCGGACGGGGCGTGATCGACGCACCGTTTGCCGTGATCAACGCCGACGACTACTACGGCGTGGACTGTTTCCGTCAGCTCTATGACTACCTGTCCCAGCCCCGTGCTGCCGGAGATTACTGCATGGTGGGCTACCTGCTCAAGAACACTGTCACCGAAAACGGCAGTGTGGCCCGTGGCATTTGCGCCATGGATGCGCAGGGCAACCTGACGGAGATCAACGAGCGCACCCGCATTGAAACCTATGCCGACGGCATCCACTTCACCGAGGATGACGGCGCAAGCTGGACCGAACTGAACCCCGACACGCTGGTGAGCATGAATATGTGGGGCTTCCAGCCTCAGTTGGTGGATGTGCTGTGGGATCGCTTCCCGGCATTCCTGGATTGGGCCGTCCAGCACAATCCCATGAAGGGCGAGTACCTGCTGCCTCAGGTGGTGGGTGAGCTGCTGAACGAAGGCAACGCCACCGTCAAGGTGCTGTCTAGCGCCGACAAGTGGTATGGCGTCACCTATCATGAGGACAAGGACACCGTGGTGTCCGCCATGGCGGATAAGGCCGAGTCCGGCCTGTACCCCAGCCCTCTCTGGCCCTGATACCGAAAAAACATCAAAGGAGCAGTTCCGTGAGGAACTGCTCCTTTTTGATCTGTGGAACACAAAATCCGCCCTGAGCGTCAGCTCAGAGCGGATTTTTTTGCTGTATTAACCGGCAGGGGCTTCGGGGACATTTGCAGTAGGTGCGTCGGCTGCGTTGTCCAGAGGCACATCGGTGACATCAGCTCCGGTATCCGGTGCAGGCAGATTGGCAAAGTCACTGCTGTGGAGGGTCACATCCACCTCGTCCAGCATAGCGCCGGTGTCATCGTCGCTGATTTGCAGACGGAACTTCAGTTCGTCATTGGGGGCGATGGACAGGCCCTTGTAGGTGTCGGCCTCCAAGATGTTCTCATCCATGATACGGCGGGCATGGGGGCTGAGAGAGCTCCAGAAGAACATCTCCACCGGCTGATCGTTGAGGGTGATGTTGGAGGAGGAAATGCGGATGCGGCGGTTGGACTGGTTGTTGATGTACAGGCTGACCTGAGCCTGATCGGAGAGGTTGCGCAGGGTCTGAGCTACGACCTGCACATCGTTGGAGTCCAGCAGAGAAATACCGGTGGCCTGATAGTCGTCCACCCATTCCTCGTCACCCAGGTTCAGAGAGACACTCACATTGGCCACTGCGTCGTACTCCTTGGACGTATAGATGGACAGATCCATGGACAGGGTGTGGATGTCCTCCAGATTGAGCGAGGCAAAGCTGTTGTTGCAGGAAATCGTGGCGATAGAGGCACTGTGAGAGTCAAAGTCAAAGGTGTCCACCCAGCCGTCGGCGGCCCAGTTGTTGTAGGTCAGGTTGGCCACAGACATGGAAAGGTCGTGACGGGTGCCGTTCTTGACCGCCAGCACCAGCTGAGGGGTTCGGGGCGTACCCTTGATGCCGGCGAGATAGACGATCAGGCCGGAGTTATCTTCATAAATGCGCTGGCCTTCCAGAGCGGTGCCGGTAGACAGGGCATATTCCACAGAGGAAGAACCGTTGACCAGTTCCAAGGCCAGTTTGCGGTTTTGCTGTTCTTCACGGGAAAGACATCCGGTCAGACTAAAACACATGACCAGAGCCAGAAAAAGGGGTAACAGTCGTTTCATAATGACACCTCCCAAAAGGATGGCTGTATTTTATCACAAATGAAACAGGGTATCAATGAGGGCGGAAAAAGAAAATGCGAATGGAAACAAACGGGGGAATCGTGTATAATAAGGGACGGATTAGGAAAGAAACTGCGTTCCGAGTTCAAAAGCGGAGCGATTCAGGGAGGTAAATTTCAGAATGGAACGAAAGTATGCGGATTATTCTTGGGATCGAGTGGCAGAGCTGATGGCAATCGACTCTCCCACCGGCTATACGGCCACGGCGGCAAACTGGGTGAAGGACACCTTTGCCGGCATGGGCTTTCACGCAGAACTGACCACCAAGGGCGGCGTTCTGGTGGATCTGGGCGGCAAAAACGAAGCGGACGGCCTGCTGCTGGCCGCTCACTGCGATACGCTGGGCGCCATGGTGGCTGAGGTGAAGAGCAACGGCAGACTGCGCATCACGCCTCTGGGCGGTATGAACGCCAACAATGCCGAGGCGGAAAATGTGCGGGTCCGCACCCGGGACGGCAAGGCCATCGAGGGCACCTGTCAGCTGTGCGACGCCTCCGTCCATGTGAACGGGGATTACTCCACCACCAAGCGCACCTTTGACACGGTGGAGATCGTGCTGGACGAAGTCACCACCTCTGCTGAGGAGACCAGAGCGCTGGGCATTGAAGTGGGCGATATCGTCTGTTTTGAAACCCGCACCAGACGCACCGAGTCCGGCTATCTGAAGAGCCGTTTTCTGGATGACAAGCTGTCCGTGGGCATCCTGATGGGCTTTGCCAAGTACCTCAGCGACAACCACATTGTGCCGGAGCGCCGGGTGTGGCTCCACATCACCGTCTATGAGGAAGTGGGTCACGGCGGAGCGGCATCGGTACCCAATGGGGTCACCGAGGCCATCAGCGTGGATATGGGCTGTGTGGGCAATGGCCTGCAATGCACCGAGCGGCAGGTCAGCATCTGCGCCAAGGACTCCGGCGGCCCTTATAGCTACGAAGTGGTGGGCAAGCTGATCGACGCTGCCAAGGCAACGGGGGCCGACTATGCGGTGGATGTGTACCCCCATTACGGCTCCGATGTGGAGGCAACCCTCAGCGGTGGCGCTGACCTGCGCCACGGCCTGATCGGTGCCGGTGTGTACGCCAGCCACGGCTATGAGCGCAGCCACATCGATGGCGTGTACAATACCCTGAAGGTGCTGTCCGGCTACCTGAAGGTGTAATCAGAGGAAGAAACCGAAGCGGAGTGCATCTGAGGAGATGCACTCCGCTTTTTCGGTTTGGAATTTGCGGAACAGTGCCGATTGGAAGGGAAAACCGGCGGCTGTAACTCTTGTGAAGCGGGAAAAATCGTGTTACACTAAAGGATAAACTTTGCAAAAAAAGAGGAAGCTTTTTATGAGATACGAAGCGGGAACCTATGATATTGCCGTCATTGGCGCCGGTCATGCCGGCATTGAAGCGGCACTGGCGGCAGCCAGAATGGGACTGAATACCCTCTGCTTTACGGTGAATCTGGATGCAGTGGGTAATATGCCCTGCAATCCCGCCATTGGCGGCACGGGCAAGGGCCATCTGGTTCGGGAACTGGACGCACTGGGCGGTGAAATGGCTAAGGCGGCCGACAAGGCCTGCATCCAGTACCGACTGCTGAACCGGGGCAAAGGCCCGGCAGTCCACTCTCTGCGGGCACAGGCCGACCGGAGAAAATATCAGGAAGTGATGAAGCACACCCTGGAGGTGGAGCCGAACCTGACCATGAAGCAGGCCGAGGTGGTAGAGGTGCTGACCGAGGATGGGGCTGTGTCCGGTGTGGTCACCGGCGTGGGTGCCATCTATCGGGTGAAGGCCTGTGTCATCGCCAGCGGCACTTATCTGGGCGGCCGCACCATTGTGGGCGATTACATTCGGGACTCCGGCCCCGACGGCTTGCAGGCGGCCAATGAGCTGACCGCCAATCTGGTGGAGCTGGGACTGCCCATCCGCCGCTTTAAGACCGGCACACCCCCCAGAATCAACCGCCGCAGTGTGGATTTCTCCTGCATGGAGGTGCAGCCGGGAGATGAGGAGATTTTGCCGTTCTCCTTCTCCACCAGGTCACAGCCCAACAATCAGGCGGTGTGCTATCTGACCTATACCAACCAGCACACCCATCAGATCATTCGGGACAATCTGGACCGCAGCCCCCTCTATGACGGCACCATCGAGTCCACCGGCCCCCGTTACTGCCCCTCCATCGAAACCAAGATCGTCCGCTTCCCGGAAAAGGAGCGGCATCAGCTGTTTATTGAGCCCATGGGACTCAATACGGAGGAGCTGTACATTCAGGGCCTGTCCACCTCTCTGCCGGAGGATGTGCAGGTGGAAATGCTCCACTCCTGCCGTGGCTTGGAGCGGGCTGAGATGACTCGCCCCGGCTACGCCATCGAGTATGACTGCGTAGACCCCACCCACTTGAAGCCCACACTGGAATGTAAGTCGGTGCGGGGTCTGTACGGCGCCGGACAGTTCAACGGCTCTTCCGGCTACGAAGAGGCCGCCGTGCAGGGTTTTGTGGCCGGTGTCAATGCGGCACTGCGGCTCAAGGGAGAAGAACCGCTCATTCTGCGTCGGGATCAGGGCTATATCGGCGTGTTGATCGACGATCTGGTCACCAAGGGCACGGAAGAGCCTTACCGCATGATGACGTCCCGCACCGAGTACCGTCTGCTCCACCGTCAGGACAACGCCGACCAGCGTCTGGCAGCGGTGGGACACCGAATCGGTCTGGTCAGCGACGAAACCCTCCGTCGGGTGGAGGAGAAGTATGCCGCCGTGGCGCAGGAAGCGGAGCGGCTGGAGCATACCGGCACGCCGGCCACCGAAGCACTGATCGCCATGCTGGAACGCAAGGGAGAAACCGTCCCCAAGGGCGGCAGCTCCAAGCTGGCAGATTTGCTGCGCCGACCCAGAGTGGGTTATCTGGATTTGGCACCCTTTGACCCCCAGCGTCCGGACCTGCCCAAGGAGGTCTGGGAGCAGGTGGAGATCTCCATGAAGTACGAGGGCTACATCGCCCGTCAGGTGCGTCAGGTGGAGGAGTTCCGCCGTCTGGAAGGCCGTGTGTTGCCGGAGGATATCGACTATACCGCTCTGGAAGGTCTGCGTCTGGAGGCCAGAGAAAAGCTGGCTGCCATCCGTCCCCTGAATCTGGGACAGGCCAGCCGTATTTCCGGCGTGTCGCCTGCCGACATTGCCGCACTGATGATTCATTTGTCCTACTGAATCAAAACCACCTTCTCCGAAAAAACGGAGAAGGTGGTTTTTTCTGGGAAAAAGTGTTAAAATAAAGAGATCGGAAAATAGGAAATCTATCGTTTAGAAAAGAGTTGATCCCGTGCAAGAAAAAAGAAAAGCGGCCCCGCCGCTGGGCGAAGCTCCGGTCGGGAGCTTGATGTTCCATTTTGCGGTGCCCAGCATCATTGCCATGCTGGTGGGCTCCATTTATAACATTGTAGACCAGTTTTTTATCGGTCATTATGTGGGTATTCTGGGTAACAGTGCCACCAATGTGGCCTTTCCGCTGACCACCTGCTGTCTGGCGCTGGCGCTGATGTTCGGCATCGGCGGTTCGTCGGCCTTTAACCTGACCATGGGTCGGGGTGACCGGGAACAGGCCCCCCACTATGTGGGCGTGTCGTTGACGGCACTGGTGGTTTCCGGTGTGCTGCTGTCGGCAGTGACGCTGTTGTTTATGACCCCCATGCTCCGTCTGTTCGGCGCTCCGGCAGATGTCATGCCCTATGCGAGGGACTATGTGTCCATTACGGCCCTTGGCTTTCCGGCCCTGATCCTCACCACCGGCGGCGGACACCTGATGCGTGCCGACGGCAGTCCCCATATGACCATGATCTGCTCCATTTCCGGTGCAGTCATCAATGTGTTCTTGGATGCGCTGTTTGTGGCGGTGCTGGGCATGGGTATGCAGGGTGCAGCTTTGGCCACCATTCTGGGCCAGCTGTTCTCTGCTTGTCAGGTCATCTGGTATTTCAGCTGCCGGTTCCGCACGGTGCCGTTGCAGAGAAAGCACCTGCGCCCTGACCTTCACATGCTGGGCAAGGTGACCTCTCTGGGTGCGGCCATCTGCTTCAATCAGCTGACCTTCCTGCTGGTGCAGGTGGTGATGAACAACTCGCTCCGCCATTACGGTGCGCTGTCTGTCTACGGCCCCTCGGTGCCGCTGGCAGCCGTGGGCATCGTCATGAAGGTGAACCAGCTGTTCTTCGGCATCATCATCGGCATCGGACAGGCCTCTCAGCCCATCATCAGCTACAACTACGGCGCACGCAAGTATAACCGTGTCCGCAAGGCGTTCCTCATTGCCTGCGGTGCAGGTGCTGTGGTGAGCTTTGTCACCTTCGGCCTGTTCCAGCTGTTCCCCAGACAGCTGCTGGCCCTCTTCGGGGATGGCTCCGAGGCCTACTTCGAGTGCGGCGAGAAGTTCTTCCGCATTTTCCTGCTGATGGTGTTCACCATCTTCACTCAGCCCATCATTTCTTCCTACTTCACCTCCGTGGGCAAGCCCATCAAGGGCATCTTCCTGTCCCTGACCCGTCAGGTGCTGTTCCTCGTGCCGCTGCTGCTGATTTTCCCCCTGTTCTGGGGCTTCGACGGCCTGATGTGGGCCAGCCCTGTGGCTGACGGCGCCAGCTGCATTGTGGCCATCGCCATGGCGGTCCACGAGTTCCGGGGCATCCGCAAACTGGAAGCCGCCGGCGGAAGCGAAATGCAGTAACCCACACCGGATTCTAAATCTTCCTCACCCCTCATAGACTGGAGCAACAGAAAGTCGGGGGAGTGGGGAAGTGTGAGAGAAAGCATTGAGGAGCGTGCGGTGGTGCTGGCTCAGTACCTCATTGAGCATCGCACCACCGTGCGTGGCGCAGCCAAAGAGTTTGGTGTGTCGAAAAGCACGGTGCATAAGGATTTGTCCGAGCGGCTGGAAAAAATCCAGCCCCAGCTGTACGCCCAAGTGCGGCAGATTCTGGACCTCAACAAAGAGGAGCGGCACATCCGGGGCGGCATGGCCACCCGAGAAAAGCACCTGCGGGAGCATCAAACGGAGCAGAGCTGACCGGAAGGGTTGCTCTCGACTGAATTTACAAGCGTCCGACCGTTGGTCGGGCGCTTTTTCGTGCATCTATATCACCGGGAATTGTTGCAATTTCAGCGAGATAGAATTATAATTACGATATCTGTACATATTTTTCCGTAAAAGGAAGTGAAACGAATGTCAGCGCGCGCATTTCGGACGGCATTTCCCCGTACCATTCCGGTTATGGCGGGGTATTTGGTCATGGGCATTGCCTTTGGCCTGATGCTGAGCGCGCTGGGGTTTGGCCCTCAGTGGGCGGTGGCCATGAGTACGCTGATTTACGCCGGCTCCGGTCAGTTTCTGTGTGTGGGACTGCTGGAACAGGGCGCAGCACTGGCAGAGGTGGCTTTGCTGACGCTGCTGCTGCACTTCCGCCACTTTTTTTACGGCTTGAGTATGATTTCCCGCTACCCGAAGCAGGGGATTCGCCGGTGGTATCTGATGTTCGGACTCACCGATGAAACCTATGCCCTGCTTTCCACCGGTGATCCGCCGCCCGATGTGGAGCCGTCGGATTACTATTTCGCCACCACGCTGCTGAACCACCTTTACTGGATCGCAGGCGGTCTGATCGGCGCCACGGCAGGTCATTTTCTGCCCTTCGACACCACCGGTGTGGATTTCGCCATGACCGCCCTCTTTGTGGTGCTGGCGGTAGACCAGTGGAAGAGCAGCAAGCAGCATGCCTCTGCCCTGTGCGGATTGTGCTGCGGTGTGGTGAGTTTGCTGGTGTTCGGGCCGGATCTGTTTCTCATTCCGGCGCTGATCTCCATTGCCGCCGTGCTGCTGCTGATGCGGAATCGGCTGGAAACGGAAGAGGAGGGAACACCCCCATGAACACACCGGAACTTCATGCGGTGATGGTCATTGCCGTGGCCGCTGTGGTCACCTTCGCCACCCGAGCCCTGCCGTTTTTGATGTTCGGCAGAGGAAAGAGCGGTGAGCCGCCCCGCTGGGTGACTTATCTGGGCAAGGTGCTGCCTCCGGCGGTGATTGCCCTGCTGATCGTCTACTGTGTGCGGAACATCGAACTTCTGTCCGGAAGCCACGGACTTCCGGAACTGCTGAGCGTGGCCCTTTGCGCTCTGCTGCACTTCTGGAAGGGCAATACAATGCTGAGCATTTTCGGGGCAACCTTGTTTTATATGGTTCTGATTCAGGCGGTCTTTGTCTGACACCCCATTGCGATTGAATTTTGAGTAGGAGGAACTCCATGGGTAAATATACCGAAGAAATCAAGCGTCGGCGTACATTCGCCATCATCTCTCACCCTGACGCAGGTAAAACTACGCTGACGGAAAAGTTTTTGCTGTACGGAGGCGCCATCAATCAGGCCGGCGTGGTCAAGGGCAAGAAGAACACCCGAGCCGCCACCTCTGACTGGATGGAAATTGAAAAGCAGCGCGGTATTTCCGTCACCTCTTCTGTCATGCAGTTCCAGTATGACGGCTTCTGCATCAACATTCTGGATACCCCCGGCCACCAGGACTTCTCTGAGGATACCTACCGTACCCTGATGGCTGCCGACAGCGCCGTGATGGTCATTGACGCTGCCAAGGGCGTGGAGCCTCAGACCCGGAAGCTGTTCAAGGTCTGCGCTATGCGTGATATTCCGATCTTCACCTTCATCAACAAGATGGACCGTGAAGCCCGTGACCCCTTTGAGCTGTGCGAGGAGCTGGAAGCTGAGCTGGGCATTGCCACCTGCCCCATCAACTGGCCCATCGGCTGCGGCAAGGAGTTCAAGGGTGTCTACGATCTGCGGGCACACAAGATCATCCACTTTACCTCCAACACCAACTCCCGTGCCGCCACTGCGACCGAAGTGGCACTGGATGACCCGATGCTGGCTGAGCTGATCGGCGAGGACAAGCGGGATCAGCTGGTGGAAGAGGCCGAGCTGCTGGAAGGCGCCGGTGCTGAGTTTGACATGGACGCTGTGCGCCATGGCAAGCTGTCCCCCGTGTTCTTCGGCTCTGCTCTGACCAACTTCGGCGTGGAGCCGTTCCTGGAGTCCTTCCTCCAGATGACCACTGCACCCCTGCCCCGTATGGCAGGCGACACCTTGGTGGACAGCTTCGATGATGATTTCTCCGCCTTCGTGTTTAAGATTCAGGCCAACATGAACAAGGCACACCGTGACCGTATCGCCTTCATGCGTGTCTGCTCCGGCCGTTTCGATGCGGATAAGGAAGTGTATCTGGTGCAGCAGAACCGCAAGGTGAAGCTGTCCCGTCCTCAGCAGCTGATGGCTGCCGAGCGTGAAATCATCGAGGAGGCCTATGCCGGCGATATCATCGGCGTGTTCGATCCCGGTATGTTCTCCATCGGCGACACCATCTGCGCTCCGGGCAAGAAGTTCTGCTTCGACCCCATCCCCACCTTTGCTCCCGAGCATTTCTGCCGTGTCCGCCCCAAGGACACCCTGAAACGCAAGCAGTTCATCAAGGGTGCAGAGCAGATCGCACAGGAAGGTGCCATCCAGATCTTCAAGATTCCCTATGCCGGTATGGAAGAAGTCATTGTCGGCGTGGTGGGTACTTTGCAGTTCGATGTGTTTGAGTACCGCTTGAAGAACGAGTACAATGTGGACCTGATTATGGAGCGTCTGCCCTATGAGTACCTGCGCTGGATCGAGCATTATGACGGCGATCCCGAGGACATCGTCAAGGGCAACGATGTGAAGATGGTCGAGGACTACAAGGACAACAAGCTGCTGCTCTTCGGCGCACAGTGGAGCATCAACTGGGTGCTGGATAAGAACAAGGATAAGAACCTCAGACTCTCCGAGTTCGGCGGCGCTCGCTTCTAATGGAATAGAACCTGCTGTCCGGCGTGACAGCAGCAGGATAGGGCACCGCCCGAAGAGAATTCTTCGGGCGGTGCTTTTTGCTTTTTTCGGGAATATTCACTCGCTTTGTATAAAATGAATATATATTCTTTCTGAGAAGGCAAAATGAACGAGATTTTTTCATAAAATGAGGGAAAAATCCGCATAAACTTGTGGGAAACAAACAAATAATGCCGGTGAGTTTGTGTAAAATGGAGCATATTCACCCGAAAAGAATTTTTATGCAAGAAAATACAAAAATGGGCTTGCATCATGCATGAATATGCTCTATAATGCATGAAAAGCAAAAGAGATTCATGAGTCCAGAGAGTAATGCTTTTGAAGAGAACTATGCTTTTGTTAGGAGAGAAATGATTATGAAAAAGATACTTGCAATGATTCTGGCCCTGACCATGAGCTTTGCTCTGGTCTCCTGCGGCGGAGCTGCCACCACCGGCTCCGGTTCCGGTTCCAACCCTGCGGATGACACCATGAAACTGGCTGAGCCCGGTGTGTTGACCATGGGTACCAACGCAACCTTCCCGCCCTATGAGTTCTATGACGGCGAGGACATCGTCGGCATCGATGTGGAGCTGTCCGCTGCCATCGCTGAGAAGCTGGGTCTGGAGCTGAAGGTCGTCGACATGGAGTTCGGCACACTGGTCGACGCAGTCCAGTCCGGTAAGATCGATATGTGCCTTGCCGGCATGACCGCCGATCCTGAGCGTGCCAAGAATGTGGACTTCTCCCAGAGCTATGCCACCGGCATTCAGGCTGTCATCGTGAATGAGGGCAGCGACATCACCAGCGTGGATGACCTCTATGCAAAGCTGGAGGCTGGCGAGGACTTCCTCATCGGCACGCAGGAATCCACCACCGGTTACATCTACTCCTCCGACACCGTGGAGAACGGCGGCTTCGGTGAAGAGCATGTCCTTGCCTTCACTGCCGGCGCCGCAGCGGTTCAGGCTCTGCTGCAGGGCAAGGTGGACTGCGTCATCATCGACAACCAGCCCGCTAAGGCCTTCGTGGAAGCCAACCCCGGTCTGAAGCTGCTGGACACCGAGTATGTGACTGAGGACTACGCCATCGCCCTGCCTAAGAACAATGCAGCCCTGTCCGATGCAGTCAATCAGGCACTGGCTGAACTGCTGGAAGATGGCACCGTCCAGAAGATCTTGGATAAGTACATCGCAGCAGATTAAAAAGTGAATCAAAAAGCGGGACGACGCAAGTCGCCCCGCTTTGCGGCATTTCGCAGAAGCAGCAGAAAACGGCTGCTTTGGAAAAGAACAGTTGCTCCGAAGCGGTTAGCAGCAGGAGAAAGAAAGGGATTGACCCATGAAGAACGCGATCGAATACTTGAAACAAGGGTTGTACCAGACCTTTATTCTGGACGATAACTACTTATATTTCGTCCGAGGGCTGAAAGTGACCCTGATTGTCACTGTGGCGGCGTTGCTGATCGGCATTGTGCTTGGTGTGCTTGTGGCAGTGATCCGCTCCAACTACGATTTGCAGCGAGGCAAAAAGAGCTTTGTCATGAAAGTGCTTAACGCAGTGGCAAAAGTCTATTTGACGGTGATCCGTGGCACCCCTGTGATGGTCCAGCTGCTGATTATGTGGTTTGTTGTTTTGGCCTCTATGCGCCAGAGCAATCAGAATATGATTTTCTGCGCCATCCTGACCTTCGGCATCAACTCCGGCGCCTATGTGGCGGAAATCTTCCGATCCGGTATCATGTCGGTGGACCCGGGTCAGATGGAAGCCGGCCGCAGCCTTGGTCTGAGCTATGGCACCACCATGCGCAAGATCGTCATTCCTCAGGCATTCAAAAATGTGCTGCCTGCACTGGGCAATGAATTTATTGCCTTGATTAAGGAAACCTCCATCGTCAATGTCATTGGTTTGAAGGATTTGACCAAGGGTGCCATGATTATTCAGGGCAAGACCTATCAGGCTCTGGTGCCTTACTTTGCACTGGCCCTGTTCTATCTGGCTTTGGTGCTGATCCTGACTTGGCTGCTGGGTATTATGGAAAGGAGACTGAGAGCAAGTGATCTCCGTTAAACATCTCACCAAAGCCTATGGGGAACATGTGGTTTTGGACGACATCAATGAAACCATCGAAACCGGTGAAAAGGTGGTCATCATCGGGCCTTCCGGCTCCGGTAAATCCACCTTCCTCCGCTGTCTAAATCTGCTGGAGGAGCCTACCTCCGGACAGGTGTTCTTTGACGGGGCGGAAATCACCGCCCCCAAGTGCGACATCAACAAAGTTCGTCAGCAGATGGGCATGGTGTTCCAGCACTTCAATCTGTTCCAGAACCTGTCCATTCTGGACAACATGATTCTGGCCCCTGTGGAACTGAAGCTGATGACCAAGGAAAAGGCTGTTGAGGAAGCGATGAAGCTGCTGGAGCGTGTCGGTCTGCCCGACAAGGCCGACGCCTATCCCGGACAGCTGTCCGGCGGTCAGAAACAGCGTATCGCCATCGCCCGTGCCCTGATGATGAAGCCCAAGGTGATGCTCTTTGACGAGCCTACCTCTGCTCTGGACCCGGAAATGGTGGGCGAGGTACTGCAAATCATGAAGGATCTGGCCAAAGAGGGCATGACCATGATCGTGGTCACTCATGAGATGGGATTTGCCCGTGAAGTGGCCACCCGAGTCCTGTTTATGGACGGCGGAAACATTGCAGAGCAGGGCACACCGGAGGAAATTTTTTCTCATCCGAAGGAAGAACGCACGAAAAGTTTCCTTTCCAAAGTGCTGTAAAAGAACAGAAATACCGGATGTCCAAAGGGATATCCGGTATTTTTTCTTGTATTACCTTTCAAAAAGTGACAAAAATAACAGTTTATGTAACTTTCTTGATAAAATAGAAAAAATACTCTATAATAGGGGCACTGGAAATACAAATCGGAAGGAACAAAACTTATGAATGAAATGCTGCAAAATCAGCAGTCCGAGGCGGAAATCACGGTTTCTGTGCAGGCGAAAAAGCGACATAAGAATAAGCGATTCTTTGCCCTGCTGGTGCTGGCATTTATCGGTTTGGGTGTGCTGAGCGGCATGGTAGGCGGTGTGCTGGGTGCCAGAGCCGGTACCGGCGACCCGAAAACAAAGATCGACCCGCTGGTGGGTGTGTGGCAGGCGGTAGATATCCAAGTGGGCAATGAAGCCTTCCCTGTGGGCAGCAATGAGGTTCAGGCGGAACTGTTTGCCGACCAGAGCGGCTGGGTGGAACTGAGTCGAGAGGCCAGAGCCCTCAGCTTTACTTGGGAGTATCATAAGATGGAGAGCGGATGCAGTGTCTACACCGTCCACTATCGGGATGGCAGACAGGCCAAGATGACCTATTTTCCTACCAAGGATGAGATTCTGCTGATGACTGACCGCCAGAGCGGACTGATGTTCCGACGGGCAGAGTGAACCTAAAAACGAATCAAAAACGCCCCGCAGCAGATGCTGCGGGGCGTTTGTTGTTTTT
>SAMEA104404100__coassemble_683_pt1 | contig 35426 bp, 35 predicted proteins | sample SAMEA104404100__metabat2_low_PE_082 | metagenome-assembled genome bin SAMEA104404100 (sample SAMEA104404100) | Balaenoptera acutorostrata
TCAAGTCACAAGCCATTTGTCAACACTTATTTTCAAGTTTTTTCATTTTTCTTTCTCTTCCCTGTGAAACAGACCATTTTCTCTCTTGCATCTTATGATTCCTGTGCTACAATGCAGGCAACATCATTCTATATAAGGTTGTGATCACATGACGGACTACAAGCACATTGAAGAGATGGAACAGCTTCGAGTTTCCTATGCACAGCTGATTCATCAGGCAGAAGAACTGCTGGATGCAATGGATGCACACACAGAGGATTACATCGCGCTTCGGAACTACTACACCAGCGAGCAGAGAGAGCAAGATCTGCTTGCGGACGAGCAGGGATTACTCCCTCCTACCTTAAAGCGTGGTATTCTCTCCGAGGATGAACTTTACGATTTAATGGGCGATTACCGAGAAACCGCCTTCCGCATGATCGAACTGGGCACCCAGATGCTCCGAACCTATTAAAGGTACGAATCGGACTCTGGAAGATAAAAGGTATTCTTCTCATAGCGCAGCAGGCCATCCTTCTGCATTTTGGACAACTCATTGGACAAGGCACTCCGGTCAACACCCAGATAGTCCGCCAACTGCTGCCGGTTAAAGGGTACTGTGACGGTGTCACTGCCATTTTGCTGCACAAGATCAGAAAGATAAGTCATCAGCCGACCCCGAATCGACTTGGGAGAGGTATACAGGATGCGACGAGATAACTCCAGATTCTTCTGGGCGGTAATTTGAAGGAGATTTTGTATCATAGTGTGGTGGAACACACAGGAATTGGAGCAGACCTCCAGCATCCGCCGCACATGGCAGAACAGCACCTCCGTCTTTTCTGCCGCCACCACTTCCACTAGCATCGGCTCATCAGGGATACAAGCGTATGTTTCTCCGAAAATCTGTCCCGCTGCGGCGCATCCGATGATACTCCGATTGCCCCAGAGGTCATTTTTCTCCATCAGCACACTGCCGGACAGCACCAGACCGATGCAGTCAATGGGTTCACCGCAAGGATAGATCCGTGCATCCTTTTCATAGCTCGCCGTGGTGGCTTGCAGGCAGTTCAGCATATTGCCCAGGTCCGATTCCTCAATTCCCCGAAACAACGGGGTCTGTTTCAAAAAAGAAAGCTCCATATTTCCTCCTTTCGTTGTTATAACAACCGACTTACCGCCGTTATTATATTACAATCACCACAATAACATCAACATCGGAGGAACATTCCCTATGATTCGTAAAATTATCTCCATCGACGAAGAAAAGTGCAATGGCTGCGGTGCCTGTGCCAACGCATGCCACGAAGGTGCCATCGGCATGGTCAACGGCAAAGCCAAGCTGCTGCGGGATGACTACTGCGACGGTCTGGGTGACTGTCTGCCTGCCTGTCCTGTGGATGCCATCCACTTTATCTACCGTGAAGCTGCCGCCTACGACGAAGCCGCCGTGCTCAAGCACAAACAGGAAAAGGACACCCCTCACGTCTGCCCCGGCAGCATGAACCGCAGCTTTACCCCTGCGGAAGCGGCTCCCGCTTCTTCCGTCCGCCCGGTCAACCGTCTGTCCCAATGGCCGGTGCAAATCAAGCTGGCTAACATCAGCGCCCCCTTCTTTGATGGCGCCGACCTGCTGATCGCCGCCGACTGCTCCGCCTACGCCTATGCCGCCTTCCACGAGGACTTTATCCGTGGCCGTGTCACACTGGTGGGCTGTCCCAAGTTGGACAGCGTGGACTACTCGGAAAAGCTGGCTGAAATCTTCCGCAGAAATGACATTCGCAGCATTCTGGTAGTGCGCATGGAAGTCCCCTGCTGTGGCGGTCTGACCATGGCTGTGAAAAAGGCTCTGGAGCAGAGCGGCAAGGATATCCCGGCAGAAGTGATGACCATCTCCACCACCGGCCAGATTCTGGAGAACTGAGGATGAATTCTCCTCTGACTCAGACGCAAGCCCAGCTGATTGGCACACTGATCGGGCTGATTCGCTCCGTTGACGCCGCACAGGAGATTCCGGAACAGGTGCAGCTTCTCGTGCAGCAAGGCTTGGCCGCTTCTGTTTTCTCCGACCGCGCACATCTTCCTCAGCAAGCAGAACTGCTCCGCCAAATCCATGCTGAAAAGTTCCGCCTGGTGCCGGACTGCTCCGTCTGTCCCAATCCCTGCGGCAGACACGATGACTACGATATGCAGACGCTATGGTCTGCGCCGAAGGACATTCGCTCCCTCAAACTCCGATTGCTGGCACTGCTCCAAGTGCTGTCCGTCCGGCATCCGGAGCAAAAGGCTCTGCTGCTTCCCGCTCTCTTTCAAATCGGCGAGACTATAGACCCCGAGGAGTTGCTGCCCTATGTGGCAGAAATCGAAGCACTCATATAATATGAAAAAAGGCAGGATCCAACACTCTGGATCCTGCCTTTTTTCAAACATTGCGGGCACAGTCACTTATCTTATGATATAATAGATCAATCTGTTCGAAACCCCGACCACAGAAAGGGCTCCCTATGGAACACGAAGAAAAAGACAACAAGCCAAAACCAATCGACTTTATCATCGTCTTTGGTTTGCTGTTGATCGGTCTGTCCCTGCTTGCCGTATTTGCCGGTTCCTTGATGCATCTGCTGGGCCTGCAATACGACACGCCCAAAAGCTTTATCCTCTATTTCATCCTCGCTTCTGTGGTGGCATACCTGCTGAACATCGGGTTCATTCTGATTTATAGTCTGGTGATTGCCGCAGCTGGCATCAAAGACAAAATGAGCCGGAACCTCTGGCGCTGGTCTTTTATTTTGCTAGGTGTACTGTCATCCATCATTGGATTTACTGTCATGGACCATTTCATGCCCTCGGTATCCGCCAATTTTCTTTCTATTCTGGTCATCTCCGTCCTTTTTGCCCTGTTCGAGAAGAAAAAAGAGCATTAAACAAACCCGGCAGACAGATTGCCCTCTCCCTTTCTCTTTTGATATCTGATATCATAATGTAGTATAGCTGATTCCGCCCTCTCTTTCCACCGGAACCGCTCTCCTCATTTACATATCTCCGAAAAACCGCTATACTATGGAGCAGTGACACCGCATCTGTCCATGTTGAGAGGGGAGTTTGTGTGGAAAAGATCAAAGTGACCAGTGAAATGGAGGTCACACTCAAAATGATTGGCGGTAAATGCAAACCCTTGATTCTGGACTCTTTGATCCGTGAAGGCACCAAACGCTTCGGCGAGCTACTGCATCCGCTATCTCAGGTTTCTCAGCGTACGCTGACCAATCAGCTGCGTGAACTGGAAGCAGACGGGCTGGTCCGCCGCACCGTCTGCCCCGTCGTGCCGCCCAAGGTGGAATATTCCATCTCGGAAAAGGGTCGATCTCTCGCACCTCTGCTGGCGCTGATGTGCGAATGGGGAGAAGCAAACATGGATGACCGCTTCGAGCTGACCAACCCGCAGTGCAGCGGTTGCTGTAACGAAGATGAGCCATCTTAACATTCATAAAATACAAACGCCGTTCATACCTTGTATGAGCGGCGTTTTCTCGTTTGTTCATATTTTAGTCACATTTGAAATCTGCCCAAAAAACAGACAGTTTTCAGTTTTGACAGTGTTAAATTTTTGACATTCTTGATATGATAAATAGGACGGGATGCGAAATTTTCTTGCTTACTTGGCAAAGAAATGCTCCTTCGCAGAGAGATGGATCACACGGGTTGCCGTTTCCGGGTCTTTTTTCATTCCGGTGTCCACCCAGTCACAGACCATGCCGATAATGCCGTGGGCATAAAAGCGGGCCACAAATTCCCGCTCCTCCCCTTGAATATCTGTCCGCTCATAGCTCTCCTGTCCAATCTCCATCAGCCAATGGCGATAGTGATTGACCAGGATCTGACGCAGGGCGCGAGGATTCAGGTCGGCCAGCGCATTGGAGTAAAAGTTCTTTTCCTTCCGCATATATCTGCACAGCATGACCACGCTTTTGGGCCAGTCATCCTGATTCATCAGCGGCAGCAAGTGCGGCAGGAGATCCGTCTGGAAAATCAAGTCCATCACATCGTACTTATCTCTGAAGTAATAGTAAAAGGTATTGCGGTTGATTCCGCACCGCTTGGCAATTTCCGTCACGGAAATCCGCTCAAAGGGCATCTGCTCCACCAGTTCCTTCGTCCCCTTGACGATGGCCTGTTTGGTCAAATCGGCAGCAGCCACATCCCTTTCCCCCTTCCTTTTGCTCATCTCTTTCTCAGTTTTACAGTCTGACTCATTCTCATTATACAGGACTCTTCGTTTTTTGCAAGACATCCGCTTGCACTTCCGTTTCTGACCGGATATTGCGCTTTGATTTGTTAATTTTTTATCAATCAAAGTGAGTTATATCAACCTATTTAAGGAGGAAATTGTTATGGAGAGAGAAAAGACAATGACCCGCGGCCGTGCGGACATCCTGATCAAATGGATCATGTTCACCGCCGCCATCACCGGAATGGCACTCATCAGTGCATTTTACCCCGTTCAGGGCAACGTGCCTCTGATCGTCATTCCTTCCATCCTGGTTCTGCTGTTTGCAAAGCCTGTGTTCTTTGAGCGACTGAAGCTGACCACGCTACTGGTCATGCGCATCGTCATCGTGTTCGCTGCACTGAAACTCTTCAACCCCCAGGTCTATGTGGACTTCATCATGCTGGCCCTGATCATCAACATTCTGGAGGCCACCTTCACCGACCTGCTGCGCTACAAGAAGTACTTCAACGCCGTTTCCGGCTTTGCTCTGGCCATCGGTGTCATCGCTCTGCGCGGTGTCTGGCAGTGGGACGCTCCCTTTGGCAACTACTATCTGGCTGAGGGCGTCATTCCTGCCGTCACCGTTTTCTACATCATCGCTTACACCATCTGGAACTGGATCTTCGTGTCCAACGAGTTCAGCGATTCCGTTGCTTTGATGCACGTGGGCTTCCTGCTGGCTCCCATCATCGGCTGCATCTGCACTTGGGAACTGGGTGTGTTCGGCGGCTTCGGTATGTGGCTGCTGCTGCGTGCCAACTCTCTGGCCATCGGCGGCTGGATGCAGATCGGTGCCAAGAACTGGTTTGAGCGTGAGTATCACAGCCCCCGCTTCGAGGCCTTCGTCAAGTGGACCAAGAAGAGAAATGTCCAGATCGTCGCTATGATCATCAACGTCGGTCTGATGGTCGCTGCCATCGCCATCACCATGATGAACGGCGGCATCCGCTTTGAGTTTGCACCCTTCTTCCTGTAAGAAGTAACACCATAAGGAAAGGGCAATTCGCCCGGAACAGGAGATTCAACACATATGGAAAACTATGATGTCATTGTCATCGGCGCAGGTAACGGCGGCCTTGCTGCTGCCGCTACGCTGGCTGAAAAGGGAAAGAATGTTATTCTTTTCGAAAAGCACAACATCCCCGGTGGCTGCGGCACCAGCTTTCGTCGCGGCCGCTTCGAGTTCGAGGTTGCACTGCATCAGCTGAGCCACATGGGTACCCCGGATAAGCCCGGCCCCCTGAGAGAGCAGTTCCGCCGTTACGGTATCGAGCAGGAGATCGACTGGATTCAGATTGAAGAGCTGTATCGAGTCAACTTCCCCGACGGTACCGGCATCAGCATCCCCGTCGGCCGTGAAAAGTGTGTGGCCTTCCTGCAGAAGGAATTCCCCGCCCAGGCCGAGAGCATTGCCCGTTATTTTGACACCGTCTACGCCTTCGCTGAGCAGGCTGCCGCCTTCGCCGAGAAGAGCGCACAGAGCACCGGCGAGCCCGGCGCTGTCAAGAAGTTCGTCATGAAGAAGGGCTTCCCCAAGATGTACCCCGTGCTGGCTCAGTACGGTCTGAAGAGCTCTCAGGAAGTGCTGGATGAGTTCTTCCCCAACTGCCCCAAGCTGCAGCTGGCTCTGAGCGTCTACTGGTGCTTCATGGGCATGAGCCCCGACCGCTTCCCCTGGTCCATTCTGGCCAAGTGCACCTACATCTACATGGAGGATAAGCCCTACTACCTGCGCGGCACCTCTATGATGATGAATCAGGCCATCATGGAAGCCGTCAAGCGCATGGGCGGCGTGGTTCAGCTGAACTGCGGCGTCAAGAAGATCATCGTGGAGAACGGCACCGCCGTGGGCGTCATCGACGAGCGTGGCAACGAGTACCGTGCCAAGAAGATCATCTCCAACATCTCCCCGCTGGCCACCTATGGCGCACTGCTGGACCCCCAGGATGTGCCCGAGGCTGCCCGTGATTATCTGAAGCCCTACACCGTGGGTATCTCCGCCCTGACCTGCTTCATCGGTCTGGACTGCACCCCCGAGGAGATCGGCTTCACTACTTCTTTCACTCTGAACTACGAGAGTCTGGACGCCAACAAGGACTTCCAGTGCGCCTATGACCTGCTGCCCGAGAACGATCCTCTGGTCGCCACCTGCTACACCGTGGACGATCCCGAGGTTTCTCCCGCCGGCACCTCTGTCATCACCGCCGGCACTCTGAAGTACGGCGCCGCTTGGGAGAAGCTGTCCCCCGAGCAGTACTATGAGATGAAGTACGAGGCAGGCCGCCGCATTGTGGCCCGTCTGGAAAAGATGTATCCCGGCTTCACCTCTCACATCGAGGAAATGGAAGTCGCAACTCCCTTGACTCACATGCGTTATCTGGGCCATCCCGGCGGCGCTATCTACGGCTACGAGCAGGACCTGCGTCAGTCGGTCTTCTTCTTCCCCACCGAGAGCAAGCTGCCCGGTCTGGAATTCGCAAGCGGCTGGGTAAATGCCTGCGGCTTCGGTCCCAACTATACCTATGCGGACAAGGTCGCAACCCAGGTTGCACAGGAGGTTTAACATGGCAAAGACGATCAAAGAAACTCTGCTGGGCACCCTGGTGCACGGCGAAGAGATCCTGAACGAGATTGATGTGCTGCGCACCGTCTCTCCCGACCCCATTCAGCCCGAGGACCCGGCGGCTGCCTGCCTGAAGGGCCTGCATCCCAAGGAGGTTCACCTGGTGGTGACCGCCATCCACGACACCGAAAAGAACGCCAAGGTGTTCCGTCTGTCCGGCAAGGACGGCTATCTGCCCCCCTTTGAGGCCGGTCAGTATCTGAACATCTTCACCGAGATCGACGGCGTGCGTACCAGCCGTCCCTACTCCATCAGCTCTTCTCCCCGTCAGCGTGCCTACTACGAGATCACCGTGGCCCGCACCCAGAACGGCTTTGTGTCCGACTACTTCCTGGATCAGGTCAAGGTGGGCGATGAGTTCACCACATCCCGTCCCGCCGGCGTGTTCCGTCATCAGCCTGTGTTCCACAGCAAGAAGATGCTGATGCTGGGCGGCGGCAGCGGTATCACCCCCTTCATGAGCATGATCTGTGAAGTGCTGGATGCCGGTCTGGACCGTGACATGGTGCTGCTGTACGGCTGCCGTAACGCCGATGTGGCTCTGTTCCACGATCAGCTGACCGGTCTGGCCGAGAACTTCGCCAACTTCCGCTACTATCTGGTGGTTTCCGATCAGGATGCTAAGTGGGATGGCGCCCGTGGCTTCATCACTTCCGATCTGATCCAGAAGCTGTGCCCCGACTATGCCGAGCGCACCGCTTATATCTGCGGCCCCGAGATCATGAACGAGTTCTGCGTCAAGCAGCTGCAGGCTCTGGGTCTGGCTCAGAAGAACATCCGCCGTGAAATGTTCGGCGCCGCCAAGGACATCACCAAGGAGGCCGGTTGGCCCAGCGAGCTGTCCGGCACCGAGGAGTTCACCGTCACCGTCAACGGCAAGCAGAAGATCACCGCCAAGTCCGGCGAGTCCCTGCTGACCGCTCTGGAGCGTGCCGGTGTCCGTGTCAACGTCTGCTGCCGCAGCGGTGAGTGCAGCCTGTGCCGTGTCCAGCTGGTCAGCGGCAAGGTGTTCCTGTCCAAGGGCATGATGCTCCGCAAGGCAGATGAGAAGTATGGCTACATCCACTCCTGCAAGTCCTACCCCATCTCCGATATTTCTATTCTGCTCTAATTTGAATCACACGAAAGGAACGACATTATGGGATTCTTTTTTACGGGTTATAACCTGATCACCATTGTCAGTTTCATTGCACTGGTGGCTGCGCTGATCTTCCTCAATGAGATCAGCCGCCGCAGCAAGATTGCTTCGATTCTGATGTATGTGGCTGTCCCTGTGGTGCTGTTTGCCCTGATCGGCTTCGGCGTCATCGGCAGCCCCTCTTCCAAGACTTGGTTTGGCAATGTGAAGACCCTCTCCGCTCTGATGGGCGTCTGGGGCTTCCTGCTCATCCGCTTCACCAAGCTGGGCAACACTAAGTTCACCCAGATCTTCCCCGTCGCCATTCTGGGCATCAACATCGCCGAGGCCGTTTACCGCGACATCGAGGTGTTCCTGACCTACAAGGAAATGGTGGTAGATGACGCCAATCTGGTGCAGCTGGGCGGTTTCTGGAACCTGTTCAACGCCGCTGCCGGCATCCTGCTGCTGATCACTATGACTGGCTTCATGGGCATCCGAGTGGCTAAGACTTCTTCCCGTGACATGGTCTGGCCCGATCAGATCTGGTTCTGGATCGTGGCTTACGATCTGTGGAACGCCGCTTACTGCTATAACTGCATCTCCACCCGCAGCATGTACTCCGGTATGGCTCTGCTGGTGGCCTGCACGCTGGCCGAGGTCCTCTACAAGAGAGGCGTCTGGCTGCAGCACCGGGCTCAGACCCTGGCTCTGTTCGGTATGTTCTCTCTGGCCGTGGATTACAGCAGCCTGCCTGCCTTCTCCATTGAAGCCAGCTACCGTCCTGCCGCATGGGGCGCACTGAGCGTCGTGGCCTTCCTCTTCAACCTGGGCGTGTTCGTCTACATGCTGATGCAGGTCAAGAAGACCAAGCGCAACCCCTACACCGCCGAGCTGTACACGGAAAGCAAGGCCTATCAGAAGAACCTGTCCGCCAACGGCCTGTCCGAGCAGACGGTTTCCTGACAAATGTTCCAACGCCCCTGTTTCCATCCGGAAACAGGGGCGTTTTCCAGTTCATTTCCATTGTGTCCGTCAAAAAGCTGTGCTAATATATGGCTGACCATTTGGCTAGCAATGGTTAATCTTCTGCCGTCCGGCATTTCATCCTCCGGACGCAAATACGCACCAACCTGCTCCGCCGCTGTGCTTGCAGCGAGGCGCTGACCCATAGAAAAAGGAGTTCCCTATGTTTCAATCCGTTGCTCATATCGGACTGACTGTGTCCGACCTCGACCGTTCCGTCGCCTTTTACCAGAATGTGCTGGGCTGTGCCTATGTGGGCGAAATGTCCATGGGCGGCCCTGAAACCGCCGCTTTGTTCCAGCGCCCCGGCTGTTCTGCCCGAGTGGCCTATCTCCGCACCAAGGACGAAAACGCACCGCTGGTGGAGCTGATTCAGTTCACCGACCTTCCTTCCGAGGTTGGCGAGCCCAACCTGTTCCAGACCTCTATCTCCGAACTGTGCTTCCTCACCGAGGACATCGACGCAGAGTATGAGCGGCTGAAGCAGCTGGGCGTGGACTTTCTCTCCGCTCCTCAGACCTTTGACAGCACCGCCTATGGCTTCGGCAAGAGCCGTGCCGTCTATCTCCGGGACCTGGACCGGAACATTCTGGAACTGATCCAGCCCTTGGACTGATTCTCTCGATGGGTTCCGGCCATTTGACAACTGACTTTCACAGGCATATGATAGTGCCATCTTATAATGTTTTTTGGAGGCTGCTATGTTAGAAGAAATCAAAGTACAGGCAAATCAAGTCATTCGTGAGCTGGTCGAGCAGGCAAACCTGACCAAAGGCGATCTGCTGGTCATCGGCTGCTCTTCCAGCGAGATGATTGGCAGCCGCATCGGTAAAAATTCCAGTCTGGAAGCGGCTGAAGCCGCTTTTGCCGGCATCTATCCTGTGCTGCAGGAGCATGGCATCCGCCTTGCCGTCCAGTGCTGTGAGCATCTGAACCGTGCTCTGATTGTGGAGCAGGAAACGGCAGACCACTTTGGCTACGAGGTCGTCAACGTCCGTCCTCAGCCCAAGGCCGGCGGTTCCTTTGCCACCACCGCTTGGAACACCTTTGCCCACCCCGTCGCTGTGGAGCATATCCGTGCCAAGGCCGGTCTGGACATCGGCGGCACCCTCATCGGTATGCACCTGAAGGAAGTGGCAGTGCCGCTCCGCCTGTCCCGCTCCACCATCGGTCAGGCCAATATCCTCTGCGCCCGCACCCGTCCCAAGTTCATCGGCGGCGAGCGTGCTTTCTATGTGGATGAATTGAAATAATCCCTCAGCAGGTCTTCGCCAGCGAAGGCCTGCTTTTTTCTGCCCTCTGATCATCTAAAAAAAGGGATTTTGTTTTTAGTACTTTATCACATTGCTGTGATGCAGATTCCTTGCAATTTTGGTAAGAAATTTCTTTTCCTTTTCTTTTCTGTATGCTATACTAGGTGAAATAGTCTAATGTTTGATTTGGTTATTTTTGTGACAGTGTATTTTTATTCCTTGTTTTGTTCCATTTTTACCAGATTTGAAACCACGGACTGATTTAGCTGTTCGTTTTTTCCTGCCGGAGGATTCGGACAGACGAGAGAGAGAGGGAGAAATGTATATGAAACTTAGCAAACGCAATTTGCTGCTCGTCAGCTTTATGCTGTTTTCCCTGTTTTTTGGCGCTGGAAATCTGATTTTCCCCCCGTTCTTGGGCCAAAACGCAGGCACCCACACCATCCCCGCACTGATTGGCTTCCTGGCAACCGCCGTGATCCTGCCTGTGCTGGGTGTTATCGTGGTTTCTGAGTTCAGCGGTCTGGACAAGCTGGCAAACCGAGTGAACCGCCGCTTTTCCATCGTGTTCACCGTTCTGATTTACCTGTCCATCGGCCCCGGCTTGGGCATCCCCAGAGCTGCTTCCGTCCCCTTTGAAATGGCTGTCGCTCCTTATCTGCCCGAAGGCTCCAACATCAATCTGTTCATGCTGCTCTACTCCTTGGTGTTCTTCCTGCTGGCCGGCTGGCTGTCCATGACGCCCCGCAAGCTGGTCAAGCGTGTCGGCACCGTCCTTACCCCCAGCCTGCTGATCCTGTTGGTGTTCCTCTTCGTTTCCTTCCTGTTCCGCGGCACTGTTGACATCGCCGCTCCTCAGGCCGCCTACGAATCCACTCCTCTGCTGACCGGCTTCTGCGAAGGCTATAATACCATGGACACCATCGCTGCCCTGAACTTCGGTCTGGTCATCGCCACCACCCTCCGGGGCTTCGGTCTGGAATACAAGAAGTCCGTTGTTTCCTATACCGTGAAGTCCGGCATCTTTGCCGGCTCCATCCTGGCCGGTGTGTACCTGATGCTGACCTACATGGGCACCTGCAGCTCCGGTGTCTACCCCATTCAGGGCAACGGCGCTTGGACTCTGCGCTGCATCGTGGCCCAGCTCTTCGGTGAGCCCGGTGCCATCCTGCTGGCCGCCATCTTCACTCTGGCCTGCCTGACCACCTGCGTGGGTCTGATCACCTCCATTTCCCAGTTCTTCACTTCCCTGCTGCCCAAGGTGTCCTACAAGGCTCTGGTCATCTTCATCTCCGTGTTCTCCTTCGTCGTCTGCAACCAGGGTCTGAACACCATCCTGAGCCTGTCCATGCCTGTGCTGAACGCCATCTATCCCATGTCCATCATGCTCATCCTGCTGGGCCTGGCCGATCGCTGGTGCAAGAAGGTGCCTCACATCTACGCCATCACCCTCACCGGTGTCGGCATCATCAGTGTGCTGTACGCACTGGATACCCTGCATGTGCCGCTGGGCTTCCTGAGCGATTTCCTGCACCTGCTGCCCTTTGCAAAGCAGGGCTTTGCTTGGGTCACCGTCGCCATCGTGATGGTTGCGATTGCTTTGGTGCTGAAGCTGGTCAAGAAAGAACCTGCATCGGAACAGAACTGAGTTCCGCTTTCACCCCTCTGCTTGATGCAGAGGGGTGTTTCTTTTTCCTCAAAAGCGGGCAGACTGATGGTATCTTTGAAAGGAGCATTTTGCCATGATTGAACAGGATACCATTAAACTGCTGCGAGAGTGCGATGCCGGAATCAAAATGGGTCTTTCCGCCATCAATGAGGTGCTGACCCATGTGAAAGATCTGCGTTTTCGTCGACTGCTGACCCAATGCCGCACCCAGCACGAAGCCCTCGCCCAAACGGCACAGCGTCTGCTGGAATGTTATCAGGACGAAGGCAAAGACCCTCCCACCCTTGCCAAAGGGATGTCTTGGCTGAAAACCAACTGGAAAATGGCGGTGGATGCCTCCGATGCATCCGTGGCCGACCTGATTACCGACGGGTGTAATCTGGCGGTGAAAGGGCTGTCCCGCTACCTCCATCAGTACAAAGCCGCAGACGAAACCTCTAAAAACATCGCCAAGGAACTGATTCAGCTGGAAGATCAGCTGGTGCAGGACATCCGCCCCTATCTCTAATGAAGGCCACCCCGTATTTTGAGGGGTGGTACTGCAAATGCCGCTCCTGTGACGGAAGATCTCTGGCTCTCATTCCCGCCTTCCACAAAACCTCTGCCGGCACGATTCGGGCATCCCTTCAGGTCATCACGGAGCATCGCTCTTGGTGGATTCCCATTCCAAGCAGCAGCTTTCGTGTGTCCAGAACCCCATGGCGAGTCCGCTTTGGGAACAGCTTTCTCTCCTTGGCCGGACTTTCCCTCAACCTCAAGAAGGACGGCTTAACTTTACAGGGTACCCTGCGTTTCGGCCCGATTTCCCCGCTCCAATCTCCCATTATGGGCCCCTTTCGCTTTCTGCCTAAGATGGAGTGCGCCCACAGTGTACTCAGTATGTCCCACACCCTGACCGGAACGCTGTTTCTCAACGGAGAGTGCATCGACTTTACCGGCGGCACAGGCTATCTGGAATCCGATCAGGGCCGTTCCTTCCCCCAGTCCTATCTCTGGACCCAGTGCAGCTGGGACGGATGCAGTTTGATGCTGGCACTGGCCTCCATCCCGCTCGTCGGCTTTTCCTTCTCCGGTTGTATCTGCGCCATTCTCCTCAACGGTCGGGAGTTTCGGCTGGCCACATACAAGGGCGTCAAAATCGTGCAGTGGACGCCGGAGCAGGTGGAACTGCGCCAAGGCAGGCTGCGCCTGCTGGTCGAGGTATTGCACTGTGAACCACTCCCGCTCCGGGCTCCAGTCAGCGGCAGGATGAGCCGAGTTGTCCGTGAAAGCCTTCGTTCCTCCGTCCGCTGCCGCCTGTGGGAACACAATGTGCTGCTATTCGACCAAGTCGATTCCTCCGCCGGCTTTGAATCCGATTCCCCCGCAACTTAACCCACAAAATGGCGGTATTCTCCCTGATACAGCGAGAATACCGCCACTTTTTCTGCATTTCTGGAATTAAGAACTTTTTGCAAATTACTCTGTTCCCCCATTGACAATTCCTAGGCTTCCGTTATACTGGTATCATAATCTTTGGATAATAGGAGGTAATTCCCATGAATTTCGATCAGAAAGTTGTCATCGTCACCGGCGGAAGCCGTGGCATTGGTTTCACCACTGTGGAGACCTTTGTGAAGAAGGGCGCAACTGTGGTGCTCACCGCAAGCCGTCAGGAAAACGCCGATAAGGCCGTCGCCAAGCTGAAGGAACTGTATCCCGACGCCAATGTGGGCGGTATCAGCCCTGACCTGTGCAGCCTGACCAGCGTGGAAGAATCTTTCCGCGGCGTGGCTGAGAAGTACGGTCACATTGATGTCCTGGTCAACAACGCCGGCGTGTCCGAGCGCACCCCCTTTGAAGAATATACCGAGGAGACCTTCGAGAAGGTCATGGATCTGAACGTGAAGGGTGTCTTCAACTGCACCCGCGCTGTGGTGCCTTACATGGTCAAGCAGGGCGGCGGCGCTGTGGTCAGCACCTCCTCCATGGTCAGCATCTACGGTCAGCCCAGCGGCATGGCCTATCCCACCTCTAAGTTCGCTGTCAACGGCATGACTCTGTCCCTGGCTCGTGAGCTGGGCCCCAAGGGCATCCGTGTCAACGCTGTGGCTCCCGGCATCACCGAGACCGACATGATGAAGGCGGTTCCCAAGAGCATCATTGACCCCATGATCGCCCAGATTCCTCTGCGCCGTCTGGGTCAGCCCGAGGACATCGCCAACGCTATCTGCTTCCTCGCTTCTGACGAAGCAAGCTACATCTCCGGTGTGGTTCTGCAGGTAGACGGTCTGGCCCGTTCCTAAGCGATTCTCATTGACAACGCCAACCGCCGTCAGGAGTTGACCTCCCGACGGCGGTTTTTTATCCACAATCCATTTGGAAAAAGCACAGTGCAGCGCAAAAAGAGAAACCCACCGAGGAAGTTTTCCACAAATCCTTCCTCGGTGGGTTTTTATTTATTACACTCAGTCCGCCTTTACTGCAAGCCCATGCTGCTGTTGAGCAGCAGGGTGCTGTATAGGAACAGGGTGTCCTGCCCGTGGAAATCCACCAGCTGGCCCAGCAGATCGGAGCGAACATAGCGGATATCCACCAGCGTGATTTTACTGTACCCCTCCGCCAACAGTGGTGCAAGGCTTCCGGCAAAGGAATCTCGGAAAATAATCAGCTCCCGATCTGTATCAGCATTGGGATTTTCAATGGTCACCAGCGGATTATTGCCGCCGGTAAACATCTCATAGGGATCACGCCCTGCGGCCTTCTTCAGATTGTAGAGCGGAATCTCCGCAGCGACCCCATTCTGATAACCGGTGACGATGCACTGCTCCAGTTCGGGGCTGGTCAGATAGTGGAGGGTGTCCGACGTCAGCGGCAGTGCGGACTGCCCCACATAGACGCCCCGGAAGGGATGCTCCACCGTTTCCACCCGATAACCGTCACCGGAGAGGGTCACTCCCATCTGCTCCGCCAGATATTGGGCCACCGGCAGCAGATTTTCCTGCCGCCAATGGGTGTCGGTGTGGTAGTAGTCCTCAATGGAGAGCTGTCCCGTCAGGTCGATATACTCCATATTGGGGCATCCTTGCTGCATTTTCTCAAACAAGGCCTCGTAGTCCATGGTCAGATAACCGTTGGGCGGTGCCAGATAGTAGTTTTTATCGGGAATCACCGCAAGGTAGACCTTGGAACCGTTCGGCTCCAAATACTGGTTCATCAGATGCTGGAACCGCTCCACCGCATGATCCAGCATGGGCGTTTGCAGCGGATAATCCAACTTAGACACATAGCCATCCGCCAGATAAATGTCGTTGTTGTCTTTCTGCTGAAACACAAACAGATTGGTCATGGCCTTCACCCGTCGCATGGAATCCCGCATGGGGAACTGATCCTGCGTGTAGGTTTCAAACTTCTTGGTAAACTCTCCCGACAGCACCGTGACCATGCTCACCTTGGGAAAGGCAGCCAGCACCCGTCGCTCGCTCTCGGAATAGGTGTCCGTGGGCTTGAGCCAGCACCAGACGGACAGTCCCAGCACCAGCGCCGCCATGACACCTACGGTGACATAGGCTCTGATTCGTTCTAATTTCATCTGACCCACCTCCTCAGAACCGGAAATACAGGAAGGGATTGAAGGAACCGTCCACAAGGTAGGCGGTCATGGTGAGCAGCAGCACCGCCAGCACCACCGGCTCCAACACGCAAAGCACCAAATTCCCTGTTTCGTTCTTTTTCCAACGCTCCACCAATCGCTTGGGCAGCGGCGTTGCTCCCACCAGTGCAAGCACCAGAATGACAGCATAACTTCTCAGGTAGTAGACAAACTCCTGACTGATGAGGGGCAAATCACCGGCACCGAACATGGCGGCGATATAGTGACCGGCTTCGCCTAGATCGGTGGCATTGAAGATGACAAAGCTGATCATCACCAGCAAAATCACATATACATGGCCCAGCCCCTTGTGATGGGCCAGCCACGGACCCAGCCACAGCTTTTCCACCACCAGCAGCAGGGCAAAGTACAAGCCCCAAACGATAAAGTTCCATGCCGCACCGTGCCAGAAACCGGTGAGCAGCCAGACCACAAAGATGTTGCGGAACCACTCCACCCGACTGACCCGATTGCCGCCCAGCGGGATATAGACATAGTCCCGAAACCAAGAGCTGAGGGAGATATGCCAACGGCGCCAGAATTCCGTGACACTGGCGGAGATATAGGGATAGTTGAAGTTCTCCATGAAATCAAAGCCAAACAGCTTGCCCAGACCGATGGCCATATCGCTGTAACCGGAGAAATCAAAGTAGATGTGCAGCGAGAATGCCACGGCATAGAGCCAGTAAAACAGCACAGATTTATCGTTGCTGGCTCGGAACATGCTGCAAAGCTCACCCAAAGCGTTGGCAATGAGAATCTTTTTGGCAAGTCCCAAGGTAAACCGGCGCACACCCAGTGCGGTCTTGTTCCAAGTGTGGCTGCGCTCTTCCAACTGCTCCGCCACATCCTTGTAGCGGACGATGGGGCCTGCAATCAACTGGGGAAACAGAGAAACATAGGTGGCCAGATGGATAAAATTCCGCTGAGCCGGAACGGTTCCACGGTACACATCCACCGTATAGCTGAGAATCTGGAAGGTGTAAAAGCTGATGCCGATGGGCAGAGCGATTTTCAGCAGCGGCACCTGCAATCCGGTGACGGCATTGAAGTTGGCCAAGAAGAAATCCATATACTTGAAGTAGGCCAAAAAGCTGACGCACATCACCACCGAAGCGACGAGGAACACCTTTGCCCAGCGGTTTTCCCGGTTGCGTTCAATCAGCAGGCCGAACACGTAGCCGCAGAGGATGGAAACACCCATCAGCACCACATACTTCGGTTCACCCCAAGCATAGAAAAAGATACTGGCAAGCAAAAGCACGAGATTTTTCACTTTTTTCGGTGCAATGCAGTAGAGAATCAGCACTACCGGCAAAAAGTAGAACAGAAAAGGGATGCTGGAAAACAGCACTCCGCCTCACCTCCTGTAAAAAAAGCGGGCGCAATGACTGCGCCCGCCCGTTCCAACTAAATTACTCTTCGATCTCCAAGGAGTGGGGGCACATCAGGAAGAACACGGTGTTGCCTTCGGCAGCGGTCACCATTTCTTCTGCCGCAGTGCAGACATTCCAGCGCAGGTTGGCATTGGCCTCCAGTTCAGCGATGAATGCGTCCACATCAGCGCCCTCTTCCAGCTCGAAGATGTAGCCGACAAAGGGGATGGTGCTGATCATGGGGCCAAAGGACACGGCAGACTTGAAGCCTTCGATGTCAGCGCTAAAGCCGGGCAGATAGCCGGGCTCCACAGGCATGACAGCAGTGGCGAACTCGATCTGCTCGTTGTTCAGCAGGGTGTTGGCCAGAGTTTCGGCATCCTGATCGGCGTTGGCCTCAAACACAGCCTTCAAGGTCTCGCCCAGAGTGGCGTTGGGATCCGTTGCAACACCAGCGCTGCTGGAAGTGTTGCCATTGCTGCTGGGCGTGCTTCCGTTGCTGCCGGAAGTGTTGTTGTTGCCGCCGCAGGCGACCAGAGCCAGAGTCATTGCTGCAGCCAGCAGCAGGGTCAGCATCTTCTTCAGATTCTTCATAGTTGTTTCCTCCAATGTTTGTTTAGGGGTTGATTTGGGCGATCCAGCCGCCCTGGTTCTCCTCATAGCTGAGGGTGATTTTACGGCAGGTTTCGCCGCCGTACATCTCCAGTTGATAGGTTTTTGTCACCTGTGCGGGGTCAATTTCCCACAAAACCGTGACCTTGCCATGAAGCGCTGTCCAATCGTCCACCGCTTCCCCGTTTTGCAGCACCATCAGATAGCCGTCACTGACTTCCAGCCGTGTGGTGTCCTCCAGATTCAGCTCCAACTCTACCTGCTGAGTGGGCATCGCCTGTCGGGAATAGGCCGTCGGCCCAGTCTGAGGTTCCGCCATTGCCTGCGGCCCCGCCGCCAGCTCCAGCACCACCGGCGCTCCTTCCTTGAGCGGTTCGCCCATCAGAAGCACATTGGCACCGCTCAATCCGGCAAAGTGCAAACCAAACACCAGCGCCAGACAGGCCGCCAAAGCTGCCACTCCGGCAAATGCGCCCCGATGGCGGGGCCTGTGCCGCTTGGTCGCCGCTTGCAGCACCTGCTGCCGCAGTTTCTCGGGAGCCTTCACCTTTCGATATTCATTCACTTGTTGGATATCAAACATGGTGTTCCTCCTCCCACTGGGCTTTCAGCTGGAGTCGTCCCCGCTGCAGCCGCATTTTGACTGCCGACTGGGACACGCCCAGCATCCGGGCGGTTTCTTCCACAGAAAAACCTTCCAGATCGTGGAGGGTGATGGCAGCACGGTACGTTTCCGGCACACGGCTCAGACAGTCCAGCACGTCCTGAGCCTCGTCCGATGCCTGAGCCGGAAGATGGGTCACCTCATCCAGCGGCAGGGATGCGCGCACACTGCGTCGGCGCAGCAGATCGCAGCTGCGGTTGATGGTGGCTCGCACCAACCATGCCCGCTCATGCTCGTCATCCCGAAAAGCGGGGTTGTGTTCCACCAGCTTGATGAACACATCCTGCACCGCATCCCGGGCATCTTCGTCACAGCGGAGATAGCTCAGCGCCAGACGGTAAAGCATATCGGCGTACCGATCATAGATCCCAGCCAGATCCAGCTCTTGGCGATGAAACAAATGCACTGCTTTACCCTCCTCACTAAGAACACGCACCAGAATCTCCTCTGGTCACATGTGTTTGAAAAAAATTTTTGCAGCGCTCATTATAATATGTTTCCCGTCTTCTGACAACTCATTTCCTCCAAATCCCCATTCCCGCCGCCCGCCTGTCTTTTTTCGGAAAAATATGCTAAAATGAGGTTACTTTTGAAACAAGAAGGATGTCTTATGGATTCTTTTGTCTTTGCGCTCAACGCCACACTGCCGATTTTCCTTCTCATTTTGCTGGGTTGGTTTCTCCGGCGTGTGGGCATTCTGAGCGAAGGGTTCACCAACGGTGCAAATAAATATGTCTTTCAGTGCGCTCTGCCCTTCAGCCTGTTCCGTTCCATGTCCCACATGGATTTTCGGGCAGAATTCGACCCGGGGTTCTGCCTGTTCTGCTTCGGCGTCACTACCGCCATGTTTTTCGGCATCTGGGGGCTCAGCTGGCTTCTGATGAAAGACCGTGCGCTGGTGGGCGCATTTTCTCAGGCCAGTGTCCGTGCCAGCGCCGCAATTTTAGGTGTGGCCATGGCAGAGAACATCTACGGCAGTGCCGGACTGGTCCCTATGATGATTATGGCCTCAGTTCCCTTTTTCAATGCCTATTCGGTGGTCATTCTCACCTTTTCCCCCCATGTGGATGAGCAAGGCCACCTGCTGCCGCCGGCTCCGGAGGAAAATCTCTGGAAGAAAACCCTGCTCAATGTGGCGAAAAATCCTATTATCATCGCCATTCTGCTGGGTATTCCCTTCTCTGTGTTCTCCATCCCCATTCCCCACATTGCCGAAACCCTGATCTCTCAGGTGGCTGGCACGGCAACTACCATTGCCCTGTTGGTGGTGGGCGCCAGCTTGTCCGGCTTGGATGTGCGGAAACAGTGGAAGCCCACCCTAGCCGCCACCCTCATCAAGCTGTTCCTCCTTCCGGCAGTCTTTTTGCCGCTGGCGGCCTTCTTTGGCTTCCGGAACAGCGCTATGATTGCCATTCTCATCATGGTGGGCGGGCCTACCACGGTCAGCTGCTTTGTCATGGCAAAGCAAATGGGCGGTGACGCTCCTCTGACTGCCCAAGTGGTGGCTCTTTCCACGCTGGTTTCCTCCGTTTCCATCACCTTTTGGGTGTTCTTGCTCCGGTGGTTCAGCCTCATCTAAACAACAAAACGGCATCTGTTGTTTTTACAACAGATGCCGTTTTTTCATAGTTCACAGCGTTTCAACTCGTCAATGACCACTCGGAGGGCGGTACTCATCCACTTGTCCCGATGATAGAGCAGCTGCGCCCAGATCTCCACCTGAATCCGCTCCACATCCAGCTCCACCAGTTTCCCCTTCTTGACGCTTTTCCGAAAGGCGAACTCCGGCAAAAAGGCCACACCCTCGCCATGCTCTGCCAAGTTGCACAGCAGATCGGTGTTGCTGCTCTCCAATGCAGGCTGAACCGGCAGTGAACACTGAGCAAACGCTTCGTCCAGCAATCGGCGGTAGCTCATGCCCTTTTCCGTCAGCAGCAGCGGATAGTGCAGCAGTTCTTCCGGAGCGATGCTCTCTCGCTCTGCCAGCGGATGCTTGGGAGATGCCACAAATCGGGCCAGAATCCGCTGCTCCCGCACGATCGTATAGTCTGTGCCCCGAATCGGGCTGTCCAGCGTGTACAGCAGGTCTGCTTCATTCTGGTCGATCAGGCGGAACAGATCCTGAGTGCCTGCGGTGGTGATTTTCAGCGTCACACCGGGGTGCTTGCTCCGAAGCTTGGAGAAAATCTGCCCCACCGTAGCCACACAGAGGGAGTCTGCCGTTGCCATGCGGACCACTCCTGCCGGTTCCTCTTCCGTGTGGTGAAATCCCAGCAGAATGCCTTCGATTTCATTGGCGCACTGCAACAGCCGCATACCGTCACTGGTCAGCTTCACCGTGTGGTTGATGCGCTCAAACAGCTTGACGCCCAGTTCCTCTTCCAGCTGCTTGATTTGGAACGAAACCGTCGACTGGGAATAGCCCAGCTTCTCCGCCGCCTTTGTAAAGTTTCTCAGCTCTGCCACCTGAATAAATGAGGTCAGATTTTTCAGATCCATAGCGCCCTCCATCATCGAATATTTCGATTGTGCATATTCTTATTATCAATTTTACAAATGGATATCTATACTGTATACTAAGAATTGTTCAAAATCAAGTGAGGAGTTTTTCCTATGAAACTATTTTACGCCGTATTTCATCTGCTGTGGGGTGACTGGATCCCCCTGCCTCTGCCCGGTGGTCACACCTTGGGTCTTTCCCCTCTGGTCATCATTCTGCTGGCTGTGGGCTTGTATCTCACCTTCCGCACCAGATTCCTCTTCCTGCGGCAGTTCCCCGATATGCTCCGCATCACCAAAGAGAAGAAGGTCGGCAAGGATGCTAATAGCATCACCGGTCTGCAATCCTTGATCGTGTCCACCGCTACCCGTGTTGGCATGGGCAACTTGGTGGGCGTGGTCGCTGCCATCTCCGCCGGCGGTGCCGGTGCTGTGTTCTGGATGTGGGTCACCGCTCTGCTGGGCACCTCTACCGCCTTTGTGGAAGGTACGCTGGCTCAGATCCACAAGCAGAAAGACCCTCTGTACGGCGGTTATCGCGGCGGTCCCACCCGTTACATCCACGACTTCTTCTGCAAGAATAAGCAGAAGAAACGCAGTGTGATTGCCGTTCTCTTCGCTCTCTCCGGTCTGCTCTGCTGGTGCGGCATCAGCCAGGTCATCGGCAACAGCGTTTCCTCTTCCATGCAGAACGCCTTCCACATCCCCCCGCTCTGGACCGCCATTGCACTGGTCGCTGTCTGCGCCGTCATTGTGCTGAGAAAGAACGCCACCGTCAAGGTGCTGGACATCGTGGTTCCCATCATGGCCGGCTGCTTCTTCCTTGTCACCATCGTCATCATCGTGATGAATGCACACCTGCTGCCCTCCGTCTTTAAGCGCATCTTCGCCGAGGCCTTTGGCCTGCGTCAGGTGGTTGCCGGCGGTTTCGGTGCCGTGGTGATGAACGGTATCAAGCGTGGCCTGTTCTCCAACGAGGCCGGCAGCGGTTCCGCTCCCTGTGCCGCAGCTGCCGCCGATATCGACCTGCCTGCCAAGCAGGGCCTGCTGGAATCCTTCGGCGTGTTCATCGACACCATGCTGATCTGCACCTGCTCCGCTATGATCATGCTGCTGGCTCCCACCGATGTGGTGGGTGGTCTGGAAGGCATGGATTTGCTGCAGGCCGCTATGAACTATCATCTGGGCACCTTCGGCGTAGTGTTTATCGCCGTGACTCTGCTGCTGTTCAGCTTCTCCACCTTCATCGGCATCCTGTTCTATGCCCGCTCTAACATCGCCTATGTCTTCGGCGATAACTGGTGGAGCCAGACCGCATACAAGGTGCTGTGCCTGGTGATGCTGGCTGTGGGCTGCCTGGCTGCTTACGCCTTCGTGTGGGATCTGGGTGACTTCGGCATTGCTCTGATGACCATTTTCAATATGATGGCACTGATCCCCCTGTCCGGCGAGGCCATCAAGGCCCTCAAGGAATACGAGCACAGCAAATAAACTCCCCATTTCAAACAAACAAACGCTTCCGAGCGAACTCCCATCGAAGTTCTGCTCGGAAGCGTTTTCTAGTGCGTCAAGCACCCGCCATCAGTGACCTTTGTGCTTGGCCTTTCGTTTTTGCTGCCGCAAAGCAAACCGACGCAGAGCGTCCTGTTCTCGTGTTTCCTTCGAGGAACACTTCCGCTCCTGTTTCCGCTGCTCTTGCTGCAATTTCAGTGCCTGCTGCGCTTTGGTCTCGATTCCCTGCTGAAGTTCTCTGTGGATACTTCGCTGCATTCGCTTGGGATTCTGGACCCGCTCGCTGCCAACATCACTTTGCATGGACGGGCTGAATTGGAAGTCTGACCAATGCTTGAGCAGAAACTCGTACACCTCGTAATCCTTGGGTTCTGCGCCGAACACAATTTTGCAGACCTCATATCTGCCATTTGACGCTCGTTCGTAAAACCCAACCCAAAACGGTGGCTCAAAGCACACAGTCAACCTCGCACTACACTTGTCCATACCAATTCCTCCTTTGATAATCGAAACAGAGAACGGACAACCAAGGAGGCAGGTTACTGACGGCATATGCCGCGCCCGGACTACCGACCGGGCCGTGTTTTTATCTCTGCGGTTTGATTATAGCACAATAGAGGGCCGTTTTCTTATGTTCTTCTCAAATTTCACTCAGAGCAGCAAAAAGCAGGCAATGCTGCATCCAGCATTGCCTGCTTCCAATCGTTTTCAATTACAGTGAGTTAGCCCTTTTCTTCCGGTTCTGATTCACCGTCGACCGCCTTCAGTTCGGCCGGCAGGGCGTTTTTCTGCTTCAGTCTGGCCACGGTCACTTCCCGCACCAAGCTATAAATGACAGCGGTCAAAGGCACGAAGAAGATCATGCCCAACAGACCAAAGAGCTTGCCGCCCACCAGAGCTGCCACCAGCGTCCACAGGGGAGAAAGGCCCACAGAGCCGCCCACCACGTGGGGGTAGATGAACTGAGTTTCCACAAACTGAACCACCATATAGATGACAAGGCACAGGATGGCCTGCTTGGGGCTGGAGAGCAGAGTCAGGAAGGTACCGATCACACAGGACAGGAACGCACCCACATAGGGGATAAAGGCACAGACACTGGTCAGCATGGCGATCAGTGCGGCATAGGGCAGTCCGGCAATCGTGAAGGTAATCATAATCAAGCTGCCCAGCACGATGGCTTCAATGCACTGTCCGGAGAGGAACTTGCGGAAGGTGTCGTTGGACAGGGTTGCCACATGGCGCACCCGCTTGGCCCAGCGTTCCGGCAGGCTGGCATCGCAAATCATGCCGCACTGTCTGCACAGGCGCTTCTTGTCCAGCAGCACATAGAATGCAACGATCAAGCCGAACACCACCGAACCCATACGGGAGAAGGTGGAAGTTGCCACACCCACGGCGGAGGAAATCAGGCTGCCGGCACCGCTGGTCAGCTCCATCAGCATTTTGCGGTAATCCAGCGTTTCCAGCCATGCGGGAACCTGATTCAGGTTAAACCCGGCATCTGCCAGCTGCTTGGACCATTCGGGCCAACGCTCCTGCAGCATACTCATCCACTCCGGCCAGCGCTGACGCAGCTGTTCCACCACGCTCATCACAGAACTGACGAACACAGGGACCGCCGTGGTCAGCACCACGACCAGCACCAGGAAGATGGTAATGATGGTCAGCACCAGACTGACGCCGGAAATGCCCTTCCACTCTTTTTTCGTCCACTTGCGCAGTAAGCGCTCATAACCACCCATCGGCACACTCAGCACAAAGGCGAAAAACAGGCCCATAATCACCGGCATCACAAGGCCCAGCACTGTTTCCGCAAGACCCAACACCGTGCTGAAATTCATCAGCGCCGCATAGAGAACCACACCGAAGGCTATCAATCCAAGCCACTGTTTGGTTTGCTGTTTCATGGATTTGTCGCTCCTTTTCATTCATTCCGTCAAATCACTCCGCACAAGGCGAAGGTCAGATTTCATTTATGGTATACTCCGCTATTCTACCATAAAAAAAGCACCCGGAACAAGGCGAAAATCCTTGTTCCGGGAATTTTATCTTTCTATCATCCCAAGAAGCAGAGCATCATGGCGTAGTGGCAGGCACTGCCGGCCATTACGAAAAGGTGGAACACCTCGTGAGAGCCAAAGCCGGGGCAACGGTCATTGAACACCTTCAGTTTCAGGGCGTAAATAACGCCGCCCACAGTGTAGAAGATGCCGCCTGCCAGCAGCAGTCCGAACACCGGGCCCTTCGACATTGCGTAGATAGCGGGGAGATCTGCCACACAGGCCCAGCCCAGTGCAATGTAGATCACTGAAGAGAACCACTTGGGGCAGGTGACCCAGCAGGCTTTCAGCACGATACCGGCCAGCGCAATGCCCCAAACTGTAGCCAGCAGACGCCATCCGGCGGCTCCGCCCAGAATCAGCACACAGAAGGGGGTGTAAGTGCCGGCAATCAGCACGAAAATCATCATATGGTCGATCTTTTTCAGTCGGAGATTGACCTTTTCATTCACATTGAAGGCATGGTAGGTGGAGCTGGCACCGTAGAGCAGAATCATGCTCATCATAAACACACTCAGTGCAATCATGCCCACCAAATTGACCCCAGCCACAGAGGCATGGACCAGCAGCACCGGAGTGGCGAAGATTGCAGCCACCAGACCGATAAAGTGCGTCAGGGCGCTGGCGGGATCTTTGGCACGGAACCGGAATTCCGGCACCTGAACCCCCATCTCACGAGGGTGAATCGCTTTTCCCATTGACATAAATAGACCACCTTTCTATCACACCGCAACCGTTCATCGGTTATCGGATAACCTGTTATAAGAATCTTATCATCTTTTCTTGGGTTTGTAAAGAGTTATTGGATATCTCTTGTTGAGATACCCGTTGACGAGCTGTCGGTTTTCCTTTATGATAATAGAGTAACCAAAGGAGGTTGTTTCCCATGTGTGAAGCTGTTCCGTCTGAACTTTCCAAGGAAATGCTTGGGTTCCATCTGCCCCGCTATGAAGAGATCCCCAATGTGGGCCTTTATCTGGAGCAGACAGCAAAATATATCAATGAATACATCGCTCCCTTGCAGGAGGCCGAGATCACCGGCAGTATGATCAGCAACTATGTGAAAAAGAAGCTGGTGGCCAATCCCATCAAGAAGCAGTATAACCGGGACCAGATCGCCTCTCTGCTGTTCATCTCTCTGATGAAGTCGGTGCTGAGTCTGGACAATTTGGGTGTGCTTCTGACCTTGCAGGAAAAGGAGTTCCACAACAGCCAGCTGGCCTACAACTACTTCTGCACCGAATTGGAGCAGATTCTCCGCCATGTGTTCGGCGCCGAGGAGAGCATTGACGCTCTGCCTGCCGGAGCATCTCAGGCGCAGATGCTGCTGCACAACGCCAACATTACCGTGGCCCACAAGATTTATCTGAACAAGAGCTTTGCCGTCTTGCAGCAGCGTCAGGACTCCGCCGAGTCCGGTTCCTGAGTGCAGTATCGCCAATCTGCTTTCATTCTATAAGTCAGCACCTATTTTTGTGCAGTTATCCCCATCCCAAACAGAATTTGGGATGGGGATTTTTTGTCCCATACTTGCATGGGCTGATATAATAAGGATATCTTGTCAGTTTACGGAGCGTCACTATGGATGAACAGCGTCTGCTAAAACAATATTTCGGGCATAAGGCCTTCCGCCCCGGTCAGCAGGAGATTGTAGATCACCTGCGCTCCAGTCAGGATGTGGTGGGTATTCTGCCCACCGGAGCCGGCAAATCGGTGTGCTATCAGGTTCCGGCGCTGATGATGGACGGGGTCACACTGGTGATTTCCCCCCTCATCTCCCTGATGCGGGATCAGGTGCTGTCCCTCAAATCCGCAGGGATTCCTGCCGCCTACATCAATAGTTCCCTCTCTCCGGCGCAGCTGAACACCGTATATTACCGAGCGCTGTCCGGCGCTTACCGCCTGATCTATGTGTCCCCGGAACGGCTGGAAACGGAAGCCTTTCTCTCGCTGACCCAGCAAATGCCCATCGCCATGGTGGCGGTGGATGAAGCCCACTGCATTTCCCAGTGGGGGCAGGATTTCCGCCCCAGCTACTTAAAAATTGCCGACTTTATCGAAACCCTGCCCCACCGTCCGGTGGTGGGTGCCTTTACCGCTACCGCCACGGACCATGTGCGCCAAGACATCGTTTCTCTGCTTCGGCTGAATCATCCCTTTGTCAAAGTCACCGGTTTTGACCGTACCAACCTGTTTTTTGAGGTGCGGCAGCATCGGGCCATCGAAAAACCTGCCGTCTTGCAGTCCCTGCTTCGGGAACGGCAGGGCAAAAGCGGCATCGTCTACTGCTCCACCCGCTCCGCAGCGGATCGGGTCTACGCCGACCTGACCATGCGGAATTTCCCCGCCGTGCGGTATCACGCCGGACTGACGGAAGAGGAACGGGCCCGCAATCAGGAGGATTTCCAGTACGACCGAGCCAGAGTGATGGTGGCCACCAACGCCTTTGGCATGGGCATCGACAAATCCAATGTGAGTTTTGTCATCCACTACAATATGCCCCTCAGCCTGGAGGCCTACTATCAGGAAGCCGGACGGGCCGGACGAGATGGCAGCCGCGCCGACTGCATCTTGCTTTTTTCGCCCGGCGATGTAAAAACCGCCACCTTCCTCATTGAAAACAGCACGGACAATGAGGATTTAGACCCCAAAGAGCAGCAGCGGCATCGGGCATTGCTGTTCCGGCGCTTGCAGGCCATGGAAAACTACTGCAAAACCTCCGGCTGCTATCGGAGCAGCCTGCTCTCCTACTTCGGCGAGAGCCACGGAGAAAACTGCGGCAACTGCGCCAACTGCCTGCGTCGCTACAAGCAAAAGGACATCACACTGGAAGCCCAGATGGTGCTGTCCTGCGTCCACCGGATGAATCGTCTGCTGGGACACCCTTCGAATGACGATCTGCTCTGCGATGTGCTGTATGGCAGCCCCAAGCTGTCCGAACATCCCCTGCACACCCTCTCCACCTACGGCATTATGTCCGACTACTCCATGGCAGCCATTGCGGAAACCGTTCAGGCATTGTTGGATGCGGGCTATCTCACTGCGGATGATTCCCACCTGCTGACCCCCGACCCCAAGGCGGATGGGGTGCTGTTCGACGGAGAAAAGGTCATGACCAACATGGCCGCTCCCGCAGATCAGCCCCGAATCCCCCGAGGTCAGTCCCTCACCGAGGAACAGCAGGCACGGCTGGATCAGCTGCTGGAACTGCGCAAAAAATTCTCCCGACGGGAGGGCGTTCCGCCCTATGCCATTCTCTCCGATGCGGCACTGGCAGAGATTGCGGTGGAACTTCCCCAATCGATCTCCGACCTCACCGAGATCAGCGGTGTCAGCAGCGAAAAGGCACGCCGCTACGGCAAGGGCATTCTGCGCCTGGTGCAGCAGTCCATCAAATCCTTCTCCGAACCATAAAACAGCGGCAGAGCATGAAAACCATCATGCTCTGCCGCTTTCGTTCACTTCTCTTCCAGCCATTCCACGCTGATCTGTCCGGGACCGGGCAGGTTCATGCGGCGCTTGCGGTTGGAGGAATACTCCAATTTTGCGGTGATGCGCTCCAAATCCCGATGTTCCAGTGCCACTCGGTAGGAGTGGAGGTTTTCCTCCAGCCGTCCGATGACCTTGGTGAGGGATGCGCTGTTCAGTGTGAGCAACTCCCGCCACAGTGGCACATCCAGTGCCGCCACACGGGTGCAGTCACGGAACGAGCCGCCCTCAAAGCCCTTGCAGCGAAACAACTCCGCATCATCGCACACGGAAAGTGCCACAATGTGCATCAGCTGGCTGGTATAGGCAATAATATCGTCATGCCGCTCCGGAGTCGTGGTCACCACATCGGCAGCGCCGATATAGTCCGCCATCCGGTGCATCACATCAATGTGGGCTTGGGTGCTGCTCTCTCTGGGGGTCAGGATGAAGTGGCACCGCTGGAACAGCTCCGGAAAGGAGTTTTCAATGCCGGAATACTCCGTGCCTGCCATGGGGTGACAGCCGATAAAGTCCACCGTGTCCGGCAGGACGTTGGATGCCTCCATAATGGCGGTCTTGATGCCGCACACATCGGTGACCAGACTGCCGGCCTTGAACACATCCCGATAGTCCTTCAAATAGTGAATGACAATGCTGGGGTCTGTGCAGAGGAAAGTCACATCCGCCTCTGCCAGTGCCTGCGCCGCATCCGTTGTGGCTCGGTCACAAATCTGGTGGCGCAGGGCATAGTCGACGGTTTCCTGCCGTCGGGCCACGCCCACCACTTCATACGTTTCAAAGCCACGCAGAGCGGCGGCCAGCGATCCGCCGATGAGTCCCAGACCCACCACAGCGACCGTTTGCTTCATTGAAATCCCTTCCTTCCAAAAAACAGGGAGCGACACCGAACTGGTATCGCTCCCCGGAGCATTGTGCTTGAATTACTGATTCCAGCCCTCGTTATTGGAGTCATCTTCCTTGGTTTCGCTTTCGTTGCTGCCCCAAGGGTTCTGGTTGAATCCGTCAGGAGGATTCACGAAGGGAGGCTGGGTTGCGCCGGGATTGACCGGGGGTGCCTTGGGCATTTCCTTCAAAGCCACATAGTAGCCGGCATAGGTGTACTGCATATAGGGAACCAGATACACAGAGAATGCAGTGGTCACGATCAGGCTCACAAACATCGTGATTCCCACGGGTACCGTCAGAGAGCCGATCATGGGTGCCACAAACATGCCCACAAAGCTTGCGGCAAACTGTGCCACGAAGCTCTCCAAAAACAGCCAGCCAAAGAAGGACAGATCCACCGTGAACAAATCCATCTTGCGGCCTTTCATCAGCTGCTTGCTGCGGCGGATGGCCTCCAGTGCGGAGATATCCGGATCATCCATCAGGCAGTAGTCTGCCATACGATAGCGATACATGGCAATAATGCCGGGGAACATAAACAGCATGCTCCACAGATAGATGTACAGCATCTTCAAAACCTGCAGCAGAATGATCTTGCCGGCCATGCCGAACCAAGAGAACATTTCGCCCACGCTGGTTTCTTCCCCGCGAACCTTCTGCAATGTGTGGCTGTAATAGCCGAAGCTCACCACCAGAGAATAGAGCGCCACCAGCACAGCGGCCAGCAGACCGATCATGGCCTTGGTGCCGTGGAAGCAGTTCATCATCTGCTGCATCATGGCATCCGTCATGCTGGGAGAAATGCTTCCCTCCAGATTCATCGCCATAGACCACTGAGTTGCGATTTCCATAACCTTAGTCAGGGGGTTTTCCACCACCAGATCCAGCAGCGTGGACAGCCAGGTGGTTGCTAAGACAAAGATCAGCGCAACCACCATGGGGTTGGGGGTACCGGACCGCACCAACTGCTTGGCTCTGCGCTTGAGTTCGATTCGATTGATATACACGATTCGCACCTCCTTTTTATTGTGATGTAGTATAGCACACTATATTTTCCTTTGCAATGTAATGCAATGTAAAAGCACCGCTTTTCCCCCATCCATTCGTTCCGATTTTTCCCCTCCTTGCAAAGAAAACCGGCGTTTTCTTGACAGTTTGCAGGCAAAGCAGATATAATATAGACTGTATTATTATGATGTATAACGAGGTTGACTTCTATGGCCAGAAAAACGGCAAAAAAACAGTACGATAATGAAGCGATCTCCTCCCTGAAGGGAGCAGACCGCGTCCGCAAGCGCCCCGGCGTCATCTTCGGCTCCGACGGTCTGGACGGCTGTGAGCACGCCGTGTTCGAAATCCTGTCCAACGCCATCGACGAGGCCCGCAGCGGTCACGGCGACAAGATCATTGTCACCCGCTACGCCGACCGCTCCATCGAGGTGGAGGACTTCGGCCGCGGCTGTCCGGTGGACTGGAACAACGCTGAGCAGCGCTACAACTGGGAGCTGGTCTTTTGTGAGCTTTACGCCGGCGGCAAGTACGGCTCCGGCGACGGCGATACCTACGAGTTCGCTCTGGGTCTGAACGGCCTTGGCTCCTGCGCCACCCAGTACTCCTCTGAGTATTTTGACGCCACCATCTACCGTGACGGCAAAAAATACACCCTCCACTTTGAAAAGGGCGAAAATGTGGGCGGACTCTACTCCGAGGACGCTCCTCCCCGCCATAAAACCGGCTCCAAGTTCCGTTGGAAGCCCGATCTGGAGGTGTTTACCGACATTGCCATCCCCGTGGAGTTCTACACCGATGTGCTCAAGCGTCAGGCTGTGGTAAACCCGGGCATCACCTTCCTGTTCCGCAATCAGACCGGCTCTTCCTTTGAAACCACCGAGTTCCGCTATGAAAACGGGATTCAGGACTATGTGACCGAGATTGCCGGCGAGAAGAGCCTGACCTCTCCGGTCTTTTTCCAGACTGAGCGGGTGGGTCGTGACCGTGAGGACAAGCCGGACTACCGTGTGCGTCTGAGCATGAGCCTGTGCTTCTCCAACACCGTCAATCTGATCGAGCACTACCACAACTCCTCTTGGCTGGAACATGGCGGCTCTCCTGAGAAGGCTATGCGCAATGCATTGCTCTCCGCCATCGACTCCTATCTGCGCCAGCAGAACAAGTACAATAAGAATGAGTCCAAAATCACCTGGGCGGACATTCAGGACTGCCTCATCTTCGTGTCCAGCAACTTCTCCACTCAGACCAGCTACGAGAACCAGACCAAAAAATCCATCACCAACAAGTTCGTGCAGGAGGCCATGACTGACTTCTTAAAGGAACAGTTCATGGTTTACCTGATCGAAACCCCCACCGATGCGGTGAAAATCGCCGAGCAGGTGCTGATCAACAAGCGTTCCCGTGAGCATGCGGAGTCCCAGCGTGTCACCATCAAGAAGAAGCTGTCCGGCTCTCTGGACCTTTCCAACCGTGTGGCCAAGTTCGTGGACTGCCGCACCAAGGACACCAGCCGCCGGGAGCTGTATATCGTGGAGGGTGACTCTGCAATGGGCGCCTGTAAGCAGAGCCGTGACGCTGATTTTCAGGGCATCATGCCGGTACGTGGTAAGATTTTGAACTGCCTGAAGGCGGACTACAATAAAATCTTCAAGAGCGAGATCATCACCGACCTCATCAAGGTCATGGGCTGCGGCGTGGAGCTGAAGGGCGTCAAAAAGGCCAAGGACATGGCCTCCTTCGATCTGGAGAACCTGCGTTGGAACAAAATCATCATCTGCACCGACGCCGATGTGGACGGCTACCAGATCCGCACCCTGATCCTCACCATGCTCTACCGTTTGACTCCCACCCTCATCAACGAGGGCTATGTCTATATTGCGGAATCTCCCCTCTATGAGATCACTTATAAGGACGACACTTGGTACGCCTACTCCAACAAGGAGAAGGATGACATCGTCAACGGTGTGCTGGCGGGCAAGAAATGCTCCATCCAGCGCTCCAAGGGTCTTGGTGAGAACGAGCCGGACATGATGTGGCTCACCACCATGAATCCGGAAACCCGCCGACTGGTCAAAGTCATGCCCACCGACGCAGAGCGCACCGCTCAGACCTTCGATCTGCTGCTGGGTGACAACCTGCAGGGCAGAAAAGACCACATCGCCGAGGACGGCCACCTCTTCCTGGAACTGGCCGACATCTCTTGATATATCACTGAAAAGCTGAGGAATCGACATCAATGGCTAAGAAAAAGAAAACAGACGGGGCTGCCCGTCATGTGGACAGCACCCATGTAAAGGGTCTGCGGGCGGAAGTGCTGGAACAGCCCATCGTAGACACGCTGGAATGGAACTACATGCCTTACGCCATGAGCGTGATCATTTCCCGTGCCATCCCCGAAATTGACGGCTTTAAGCCCAGCCACCGCAAGCTGCTGTATACCATGTATCAGATGCACCTGCTCACCGGCAACCGCACCAAGAGCGCCAACATCGTGGGTCAGACCATGCGTCTGAACCCCCACGGTGATGCCGCCATTTATGACACCATGGTGCGTCTGTCCCGTGGCTACGGCGCTCTGCTGAACCCTTATGTGGACAGCAAGGGTAACTTCGGTAAGGTGTTCTCCCGTGATATGGCATGGGCCGCCAGCCGTTACACGGAAGCCAAGCTGGACCCCATCTGCGCCGAGTTCTTCCGGGATATCGACAAGGACACCGTCGACTTTGTGGATAACTACGACGCCACCATGAAGGAGCCTTCCCTGCTGCCCACCACTTTCCCCAATATTCTGGTGGCTGCCAATCAGGGCATTGCCGTTGGCATGGCCTCCAATATCTGCGGCTTCAATCTGGGCGAGGTCTGCGACACCGCCATCGCCCGCATCAAAAACCCCAACGCCGACCTGTTCGCCACCTTGAAGGCCCCCGACTTCTCCACCGGCGGTCAGCTGCTGTTCGATCAGGCGGAAATGACGAAGATCTACAATACCGGCCGCGGCTCCTTCCGTGTGCGCTGCAAGTGGCGCTATGACAAGAAGGACAATGTGATTGAGGTCTACGAAATCCCCTACTCCACCTCCATCGAAGTCATCATGGATAAGGTGGTAGAGCTGAATAAGTCCGGCAAAATCCGTGAAATCGCCGATATGCGTGACGAAACCGACCTGAATGGTCTGAAACTGGCCATCGACCTGAAGCGTGGCGTGGACCCGGAGAAGCTGATGCAGAAGCTGTATAAGCTGACCCCCTTGCAGGACAGCTTTGCCTGCAACTTCAACATTCTGATCGCCGGTATGCCCCGTGTGATGGGCGTGGGCGAGATTCTGGACGAGTGGACGGCTTGGCGCACCGATTCTGTCCGCCGCCGTGCCTACTACGACATGAAGAAGAAGTCGGAAAAGCTTCACCTGCTGAAGGGCTTGAAGCGCATCCTGCTGGACATCGACAAGGCCATCCAGATCATTCGGGAAACCGAGTCCGATGCGGAAGTGGTCCCCAACCTGATGATTGGCTTCGGCATTGACCAGATTCAGGCCGACTTCGTGGCTGAAATCAAGCTGCGCAACATCAACAAGGAGTACATTCTCCGCCGCACCGCAGAGGTGGATGCACTGCAGCAGGAAATCGACGATCTGAACGATCTGATTGCCTCTCCCAAGCGCCTGAAAAAGGTGATTGTGGACGAGTTGACCGAGGTCAAGAAGAAGCATGCCGTACCCCGCCGCACCGACATCCTCTACGATGTGCAGGAGGAAACCGTCGATCTGGAGCCGGAAATCCCCGATGTGCCGGTGCATATCTTCCTGTCCCGAGAGGGCTACTTCAAGAAAATCACCCAGCAGTCCCTGCGTATGGCCTCTGAGCAGAAGTACAAGGAGGGTGACGGCCCCTTCCTGTCCGCAGAGGTGTCCAACCGGGAGGAATTGCTGGTCTTTACCAATAAGCAGATGTGCTACAAGTGCAAGCTCAACGACTTTGAAACCTCTAAGGCCAGCGTGCTGGGTGACTATCTGCCCACCAAGCTGGGCATGGACGAGGGCGAAACCGTGTTCTGGGCCTGCATCCCCGGCGATTACTCCGCCCACCTGCTCTTCTGCTATGAAAACGGCAAAGTGGCCCGTGTGCCCCTCTCTGCCTATCAGACCCAGAGCAACCGCCGCCGCCTGACCGGTGCCTATTCCGACAAATCTCCGCTGGTGGCCTGCCTGCTGCTCACCGAGGAGAAGGAAATCGTCCTCTTCTCCACCGAAAACCGTGCCGTGATCTTCAACACCGCCACCCTTGCCCCCAAGGTCACCCGCTCCACCCAGGGCGTGGGCATCATGACCCTTAAGCCCAAGTGGCATGTGCGGGATGCAAAGCCGTTGGAGGAAACCGGCATTGTCAACCAGTCCCGCTATCGTTCCCGCTCTCTGCCTGTGGCCGGCGCTCTGCTGAAGCCGGAGGACAAGGGCGAAGAACAGATGACTCTGCTCTAACACCTCACAAAGGAGGAATATCCCCATGAAGCGAAGAGGAATCGCACTGATTCTGGTCTTGTGCGTTCTGTTTTCCCTGACGGGCTGCGGCTCCAGCTTTGAGCGGACCACCCACACCGTCACCCCTCATCAGGAGCAGTCTGCCTCTCAGGAGGACGGCTCCATCCTGCATGCGGAAAACTACGCCAATCTGGTCAGCTGTGTGCAGCACTTCGTCTTGATGGGGCAGTACGAGGGCAAGGTGCGTATCTACAAATACTCCGGCGACATCGAAGCCGATTTGCGCTCTGCCTGCCGAGAGGTGCTGACGGAGGACCCGCTGGGCGCCTATGCCCTCAGCGACATCACCTACACCTATGACCGCATCGTGTCCTATTACGAATGTACCTTCCACTTTGTGTTCCGCCGCACCAAGCAGGAGATCTCTTCCATTGTGAACGCCTATGGCGATGCCTCCATCCGTAAGGAAATCCGCAGCGCCATGTCCACCTTCCGAAATAACCTGACCTTCCGCACTTCCAACTACTATGCCGACCAGACCAACCTTTATAAGCTGGCGCAGGAGGCCTATTACGCCTCTCCCGCCACCGCAATGGGCTATCCCTCCATTGCTATCTCGGTCTATCCGGATTCCGGCGATGTGCGCATCGTGGAAATGCAGTTTTCCTACGATCTCAGCCCGGATGAGATGAAGCAGAGGGCCGATGCGGCCTCTGCCGCAGCCGCCAGAATTCTGGGGCAGGAAACCGCCGCCGACGGCAATGTGGCAGAACTGCTCTGCTCCCGCCTGCTCCAGTCCGTCACCTATGACCCTGACGGCGGCTCCAGCGTCTACGATGCCCTCTGCCTCGGCTCTGCCAACAGTGAGGCCATCGCCTTGTCCTATCAGCTTCTGTGCAAACAGGCCAGCATCCCCTGTCAGGTGGTGCAGGGTACGCTGAACGGCGTTCCTCACTTCTGGAACATTGTAGAAGCCGACGGCTTCCACTGGCATGTGGATCTGACCCGAGGGGCTCCGGAACAGGAACGGCTCAGCACGGATTATCATATGCTTTCCAACGGATACTACTGGTCCAGAGATGATTTCCCCCGCTGTGACGGGGCTCCGGATCTGATTTCTGAGGCTTCTTGAGATTTTTTCAAAAACAGCAAAACTTTTTTCGAAAAAGTGTTGACATTTCTTTTTTTCGTGCTATAATTAGTTTTGTTGCCGCGGGAGTAGCTCATCTGGTAGAGCGCCACCTTGCCAAGGTGGAGGTAGCGAGTT
>SAMEA104404100__coassemble_773_pt1 | contig 32906 bp, 36 predicted proteins | sample SAMEA104404100__metabat2_low_PE_082 | metagenome-assembled genome bin SAMEA104404100 (sample SAMEA104404100) | Balaenoptera acutorostrata
ATTATGCCCTTTTAGGGCTTACACAAGCCACCAGCTTAGCTGGTGGTCATGACTGCCCAAATTGAGGTGGAAAAAGAGGGAAGAGATGCGGGGCTGTCAGGTGGAGCAGGGCTATAAACTCTAAACTTTGTGGAAAAGAGCGTGTAGGTTATGCGATTTGTGGTGTTCCATTTCGACCACAGCCAAAGTTTTCGGTGAAAATAGGTGAAAAATGCGGCTCTTGGGCAAAAGATATATTGTGAAGTTGTATAAAATATATAGATAAAAGTAGCTTAATTTGTGATATCAAACAAAGTATAATTAGGTTATGGAAAGATTGTTGACATAAGAGGTTGAAAAAGCTAAAGTGTAACTACACGATGCAGGTGGGTCGTGTTCTTTTCGTTCTTTTAGAGCGTTAGGGCTGGCTATTTTGCCGGGCGAAAGAGCGCGATATTTGTACCGCCTATTTGTGAGTGACGCAAAATTGTTTGGTCATGGTTTTGTGTCATTATTGTTCTCACTACGCTTTAGAAAATATTGAATGAAACATTCAAGGAGGCACTAACATTATGTCTAAGATCGTTATTGCACTGGGCGGCAACGCTCTGGGTAACACTCCCGAGGAGCAGCTGCAGCTGGTCACCGAGACCGCTAAGTCCATTGTCGACCTGGTCGAGGCTGGCAACGATGTCGTCATCGCTCACGGCAACGGCCCTCAGGTTGGCATGATCAACCTGGGCATGTCCACTGCTGCTGAGGCTGGCGCTATCAAGGCTGCTATGCCTTTCCCCGAGTGCGGCGCTATGAGCCAGGGCTACATCGGCTATCACCTGCAGAACAGCATCCAGAACGAGCTGGCTGCCCGTAAGATCAACAAGTCCGCTGTGACCGTCGTCACCCAGGTTCTGGTCGACGAGAACGATCCTGCTTTCAAGAATCCCACCAAGCCCATCGGTGCCTTCTACACCAAGGAGCAGGCCGACAAGATCGCTGCTGAGAAGGGCTACACCATGGTTGAGGACGCTGGCCGTGGCTATCGTCAGGTCGTTCCCTCTCCCAAGCCCGTCGATGTCGTCGAGAAGGACGCTGTTAAGTCCCTGATCGAGGCTGGCCAGATCGTCATCACTGTTGGCGGCGGCGGCATTCCCGTCATCAAGAAGGACGGCAAGCTGTACGGTGTTCCCTCCGTTATCGACAAGGACTTCGCTTCCGCTAAGCTGGCTGAGCTGGTCGACGCCGATATGCTGATCATCCTGACTGCTGTTGATCGCGTTGCTATCAACTTTGGCAAGCCCAACCAGGAGCTGCTGGAGACCATCAATCTGGAGCAGGCTCAGCAGTACATCAACGAGGGCCACTTCGCCCCCGGTTCCATGCTGCCCAAGGTGCAGGCTGCTATGGGCTTCGCTGCTGCAGGCGGCAAGGCTATCATCGCTTCTCTGGAGAATGCAGGCAAGGCTTGCAAGGGTGAGAGCGGCACCACTATCGTGAAGTAATCTCCACTGATTTTATTTCAGTGCTAAGCCGTAAGGCGAAACGAACGAACGATTGACGAACAGGAGTGGATCTCTTTGAGATTCACTCCTGTTCCATTTTATCTTCCCTCAGCTTGCTGAGTTCTGCTATAATGAAGGAAAGATCGCCCAACCGGGAGAAAGAGGGGAGTTTTGTGCGGCATCTGGTGATTACCGGCGTCCGGCAGATTGGAAAATCCACACTGGCAAACCGGTATCTGACAGCACGGGGTGTGGAGTACGCCGGATACCGGACAAAAGTTCGGGAACGGACGGAAGTCGGCCCCATCTATGAGATGGAGGAACTTCTCACGGGCAACCGGCAGCCCATTTCCCGTTTGGACGGAGATCACATCGCAGGAATCCCGGAAATCTTTGAGGAATTTGGTGCGGAGGTGGTCCGCCGAGGGATGGCATCCGATGCGCCAGTTCTGCTGCTGGACGAGGTTGGCCGCTTTGAGCGCAGCAGCCCCCAGTTCCTGTCGGCATTGATGGCGTCCTTTTCTGGGAAACAGCAGGTGGTGGCAGTGCTGAAACAGGAGAAACTGCCTTATTTGGAAGCCATCAAGGCCAGAGAAGATATCCTGCTGGTGGATTTGGACACCATGACGAGAGAAGCGGCGTGGACATTGGTCAGGGAGGAATTTCTGCAATGAAGGAATTGAGCTATCATTTGGCGCTGACCCTGATGGGGGAAACAAAGTGCTTTGGCCCTGGGCCAATGCAGCTGCTGAAGGGCGTTGAAGAGAGCGGTTCGCTCCATCAAAGTGCCGCAGCGATGGGAATGTCCTATTCCAAGGCGTGGAAGCTGCTGCAAAGTCTGGAACAGGAGTGGGGAACTCCGCTGCTGGAACGCCATACCGGCGGAAAACGGGGCGGCGGCTCGGCATTGACCCGAGAGGGAAAGCTGCTGCTTAGCGAGTATGAAGCCATGCTGCAAGAGGTGTCGGCCTGTACGAAGGATGCCTTTGCGGCCCATTTTGGTGCAGATTTTTGGAGCCGGTTTCAAGGCTAGACCGTGAAACCGGTCTTTTTTGACAGATCGTTATTCGTGTGCTAGAATAACGGACGGTTTTAGAATTCCATTGTATTTAGGAGGAAACTATGATGAAGAATTGGATGAAGAGAAGCCTTGCGCTTCTGATGGTTCTGGTCATGAGCCTGTCCATCGTGTCCTGCGGTGGTCAGAGTGCCACTTCCGGCAGCCAGACCGGCTCCGCAGCCAACAGCGCAGTGCAGGATAAGGCCATCTCTCTGGTGGACCAGGCTGGCCGTACGGTGACCCTGGATCATCCCGCTGAAACTCTGGTGAGCTGCTATTACATCACCACCTATGCTACTATTGCACTGGGTGTTTCTGACCGTGTGATCGGTCTGGAGAAGAAGGCAGACACCCGCCCCATCTATCAGATGGCTGCACCTCAGCTGCTGGAGCAGGAGCAGGTTGGCACCATGAAGGAGTTCAATGTGGAGGCTGTGGCCGCTCTGGAGCCTGAACTGGTGCTGATGCCCAAGAAGCTGGCTGAGTATGCCGACACCCTGACGGATCTGGGTATTCAGGTGCTGGTGGTCAATCCCGAATCTCAGGAGCAGATGGAAGAGATGCTGACTCTGATTGCCAAGGCCTGCGGTGTGGAGGACAAGGCAGAGCAGCTCATCAAGTACTATGATGAGCAGACTGAGGCCCTGTCCAAGCTGCTGAAGGACGAGGAAGCACCCCGTGTGTATCTGGGCGGCAACTCTTCCTACCTGACTACGGCACCCGGTGCCATGTATCAGTCCGACCTGATCCGTCTGGCCAATGGTGTCAATGTGGCAGAGGATCTGGAGGGCGACTATTGGACTGAGGTTTCCTATGAAACCATTCTGGCCGCAGATCCTGAAGTGATCATCCTGCCAAGTAAGGCAGATTACACCGTCGACGATGTGCTGGCCGATGCACAGCTGCAGGGTGTCACCGCTGTGAAGAACGGCGCTGTCTATCAGATGCCCCACAGCATTGAAGAGTGGGATTCTCCCATTCCTTCCGGTATTCTGGGCGTGATGTGGACCGCAAGCGTCCTGCACGGAGATGTGTATCCTGCAGACCAGTTCAAGCAGGATGTGGCTGACTTCTACAGCAACTTCTACGGCTTTGAAGTGGATCAGAGCCTCATCAAGTAAGAAATAAGCATAAGGAGAGAGAAACCGATGCGAAAAAGATCGTATTTACTGCCTTTGGTGGGCGGAGTGCTGGTACTGACGGCGCTGATTTCCGCCTGTGTGGGCAGTTATCCTCTCTCCCTGCATCAAATTGTGGAAATTCTGGCAGGGGAGCTGCGGGGAACGATGGACGAAAAAGTCTTTCTGTCCCTGCGGCTCCCTCGCGTGTTGATGGGGGTGCTGTCCGGCGGAGCCTTAGGCTTGGCCGGCGGCATTTATCAAACCATCTTCCGCAATAGCCTTGCTTCGCCGGATTTGACCGGCGTGGCCTCTGGAGCCTCCTTTGGCGCAGCGGTGGCCATTGTGCTGGGTGCGGGCAGTGGCTGGCAGATCATGTTCGGCTCCTTTGTCATGGGTCTTGTGTCGTTGGTGGTGGTTCTGGCGCTGGTGTACCTGTCCGGTATGGAAAAGATGGGCAGTTATATTTTGTCTGGCATTATTGTGTCATCGCTGGCCGATGCCGGATTGATGATGCTGAAATTCATGGCTGATCCGGAACGGGAATTGGCCGCCATCGAGTTTTGGACCATGGGCAGTCTGGGAACCGTCACAGGAGAAAAACTCTTCCCTCAGGCGCTGTTTGTAGCCGTTCCGCTGGTGGTGCTGCTGTGCTGTTCCCGACAGGCGGTCATGCTGTCGCTGGGCACCGAACACGCCCGCAGTTTAGGACTGGCACCGGGACTTTGGAGAACGGTGTTTTTGGGACTCAGTACCCTGATGATTGCCGCTGTGGTGTCCATCACCGGCGTCATCGCTTTTGTGGGTCTGATTGCACCTCACATCGCCTTTATGCTTTATCGGCGGAGAAACACCGGCTATTTTGTCCTTTGCGCCCTTGTGGGCGGAGTCATTCTGCTGATTGCCGATATTCTGGCCCGCAGTCTGTACGGTGGAGCGGAATTGCCGCTGAGTATTTTGACCGTGCTGCTGTCGGTGCCGGTGCTGGTGGGACTGCTTTGCAGGAAAAAAGGAGGCGCACATGGAAGCATTATTTGAGGTGCGCCGCCTGACCGTGGGCTATCAGCATCCAGTGGTGTCTGATGTGTCCTTTGCCGTTCAGGCCGGAGAGTTGGTGGGTATCTTAGGCCGCAATGGTCAGGGAAAATCCACCCTGCTCCGTGGCATTACCGGAGATGCCAAGCGTTTCTCTGGTGAAGTTCTGGTTCATGGTGCGGACTGTACCCACTTGAGTGCCAAAAAGCGGGCGGCATTGCTCTCTGTCCTGCCCCAAAAGACCGGCATACCGGCCGGTGTTTCGGCGGAGGAGATTTTGGAAATGGGCTGTTATCCCACACGCCGCCTGTTCCAAAGCCTGACGCAGGCAGATCGGAAGAAGATGCAAGAGGAAGCAGAGCGCATGGGTTTGACCGCCCTGCTGGAGCAGGACTGCTCCAAGCTGAGCATTGGTCAGCAGCAGATGGTGCTGCTGTGCCGTATGCTGGTGCAGGATACGCCGGTGATGCTTTTAGATGAGCCAAATGCGGCGTTGGACTATGCAAATGCCCAGACCCTGTTCTCCACGTTGCGGGAATTGGTGCATCAGAAGGAAAAGGCAGGCGTGTTGGTGCTGCATGACCCGGAAACTGCCCTTCGCTGGTGTGATCGGCTGTTGATTTTGCAGGATGGAGCGCTTTATCGGGATCTGAACCTAGCCGATTGCGGTGTGGAAGAGATCGAACAGACGCTGCGCCATCTCTATCCGGAAATTTGTGTGCGGGAAAATCCCTATCATGAGGGCTATTTCTGCTATTTGCAGACATAAGAGCGAAAACCGCAGGTATCGTAGATGTGACGATACCTGCGGTTTTTCGGCTGAAAACAGAAAAGCCGCACACGAAGGTGCGGCTTTTGGTGGACCTGAGGAGATTCGAACTCCCGACCCCCACAATGCGAATGTGATGCGCTCCCAACTGCGCTACAGGCCCAAATAGAACAATCAACTCTAAATATTATAGCAGACTTTCCCAATTTGTAAAGGCGGACGCAGAAAAATTTCATTCTGCCCTTGCGTAACGGCGGAATTTATAGTACAATACACAGACAGAATAAAAGAGTTCGTTGTGCCGTCTGTTTTCGGCCGGAGGCGTTATAAAGGGCCGGTCCCGCGCAAGGTCAACCTGTGAACCATGTCAGGCGGGGAACCGAGCAGCATTAAGCAGTGCTTGGCTTGTGCCGCGGTCAACCGGTCCCAGTTTCCGGTCGAAAACAGAAGGTGCAACGCTTTTTATTTTGTGTCCGTTTCTGGTCCTGATTGACCCGGCGGGAGCGGGGAACCGTTCCCGCCGTTTTTGATTTTAGAAAGGGGAGTGTCCCGGTGTATCAGGCGCTGTATCGAAAGTGGCGTCCCAAAACCTTTGACGAGGTGGCGGGTCAGCCTCATATTACCGAAACCTTAAAGACTCAGGTGGCGTCCGGACGGCTTTCCCATGCCTATCTGTTTACCGGCACCCGTGGTACTGGTAAGACCACCTGTGCCAAAATTCTGGCCCGTGCGGTGAACTGCGAGCATCCGGTCAACGGCAATCCGTGTAATGAGTGCCCCACTTGCCGTGGCTTGCTGGATGGCTCTCTGTTGGATGTGCTGGAATTGGACGCTGCATCCAACAATGGCGTCGATCATGTGCGCGCTTTGCGTGATGAGGCAATTTATGCCCCGACTGCGGCGAAAAAGCGTGTCTATATCATCGACGAGGTGCATATGCTGACCCCTCAGGCCTTCAATGCACTGTTGAAGATTCTGGAAGAGCCGCCGGAGCATTTGATGTTTATTCTGGCCACCACAGAACTGCACAAGGTTTTGCCCACCATCCTGTCCCGCTGCCAGCGCTTCTCTTTTAAGCGTATTCTGCCGGAGGACATCATCGGACGGCTGAGTTACGTGGCACAGCAGGAAGGAATCGACCTGCAGGATGATGCGGCGGCATTGCTGGCCCGTCTGGCAGACGGCGGTATGCGTGATGCTCTGTCCCTGCTGGATCAGTGCGCCGTGGGCGGCGGTACGGTGGATCGGGAAAAGGTGCTGGACAGTCTGGGACTGGCCGGCAACCTGAAAACGGCCCATATTATGAACGCTATCCGTAAGGGTGATGCGGCAACGGCCATTGCTCGTTTTGGCGAACTGTATTCTGCGGGCAAGGATGTCAACGCACTGCTCAATGAGTTGATTTCTCTGAGCCGTGACCTGCTCATCCGAGCCACAGCACCGGACGGTGCCAAGGGACTGCTGGCAGGCGGCTACGATGAAGCCACGCTGAACACCCTGTCCCAGCATATGCCGCCGGAGCGGTTGATTGCTATGCTGGAGCTGCTGCAAAAGGCGGCAGATGACTGTAAGCGCAGCGGCAGCAGCCGGATCGTGGCAGAGCTGTGCCTGATTCGCCTGTGTGATCCCACACTGGACGGCTCCAACGCAGGTTTGGCAGCCCGAGTGGCCAGACTGGAAGAGATGATGGCAAAGGGCGTTCCGGTGCGGCGAGAAGCTTCCAACGCAGCAGCAGAGGAAGACCGCCCTCCCATTGAAGCCTACGAGGAAGAAGTGCCCGCCTTTGACGAGGAGCCGCCGTTTGATGTGGAACCTCCCTTTGATGTGGATGCTGTGGCTCAGCCCATGGCAGCGCCGGTTCGCCAGACCGTTCCGACTGCACCGACCGCACCGGAAACTCCGGCTGCACCTGCGGTACAGACTCCTGCTCCGGCAGAATCTGCTGCACCCCGTCCGGTGCAGGGCGTTTCTTGGAAAGATCTGGTGGCGTCCATGCAGGCCAAGGTCAGCCCCATCTGTCGGGTGTTCCTGAAGGGCGCAAACGGCGTTTTGGAGCAGGATTTGCTCACCATCTATTTTGCTGATAAATTTGCCTACGACGAAGTGAACAAGGGCGACAACCTGACCAAGATCACCGAAGCAGTTTGCGAGCGTCTGGGACAGTCCGTCCGGGTGGAACTGCGTCAGGGTGAGGCAGAGCCGGAAAAGAAGCCGGCACAGCCTGTATCCGGCGCACCCAAGGGCAATATGGATATGCTGAAACAGTTTATGAAAGAACATCAGAAATAAAGGAGAATTTGATTATGGCTAAGGGTTTTAACAGCCGCAATATGCGCGGCATGGGCGGCGGCGTCAACATGAACATGGTCCGCCAGGCTCAGAAGATGCAGGCTGATATGGCTCGCATGCAGACTGAACTGGAAGAGAAGCAGTACACCGCTAAGGCAGGCGGCGGCGCTGTCACCGCAGTGGTGGACGGCAAGCACAATCTGGTCAGCCTGACCATTGCCAAGGAGGCAGTGGATCCGGATGATGTGGAGATGCTGCAGGATATGGTTCTCTCCGCGGTCAACGAAGCCATGCGTCAGGCAGGCGAGGATGCCGCTACGACCATGAGCCGTGTGACCGGTGGTCTGGATCTGAGCAAGTTCGGCCTCTAATTGAAGATAACAAAAGCACCGATGCAGTTTGCATCGGTGCTTTTTCGTTTTGTGGGAATCAATCAATGGACATGCGCTTTTTTAGGCCGATGCGGTCAAAGGCAAAGGCGAAGAGCAGGAAGATGATGCCGCTGGCCACGGACTGAATCAGAGTACCAAGGAACTGAGGCGGGAAAGCGGCCCAGCCACCGGCAAAAATCACATTGGCGAAGCCGTAGAGGGTGGGAGAGAGCAGGCCGGAAATCAGGACAGCCAGCACATTTCTGGTGCAGAAGATGTTATCATGCTTGCTGGTAAAGGGCAGGCAGATGATGGTCTTGATGATCAGGGTGGGCAGTGCCCAGACAGGAGCGGTGAGCAGATCGGCAAGACCTGCGCCGACAGCGCCGGTCAGCATGGCCCAAGGCATAGGCAGCAGGCAGGCGGACAGGTAAATCAGCGCATCGCCCACATGGACATATCCACCGGTAGGCAGGGGAATGTGGAGCAGATAGGCGGTGGTGATGGTGATTGCCGCAGCAAACAGGGCAGCCGTGGTCAGACGGCGCAGTTTCTTGTGGTCGGTCATGGTTAAGACCCCTCTCTATTCACAAATTGGTACTATCATAGCAGAAACTGGCCTTTCCAAAAGAGCCAGATAGCATCCTTTTTAGATGGTCAGTTTGAGAATGGAACGGACAATGCCATGGAAAAAGCCGCCCCGACCGGTGTCGGAGCGGCTTTTGAGGGGAAGTTGTGGAACATCAGCCTTCGTTTTTCATAAATTCCATGGAATCGTTGAGGGTCAGCTGGACCAGACTGTCTGCCTTTTCATCGGACAGGTCGATAGTGGCCAGAACGATGTGGTCTTTGTCATAAGCGGACACGGTGCAGGGAGGCGTTGTTTCAAGATGATAGTTGCCGCTCATCTCAGAGCCGTCCGCATTCATGGTGCTTTCAGAGTTGTTTGGTGCGTCGGCAACGATTTCATAGACACCGGTGACTTCTACCGTGACGGAAACGCCGGAGTCAGGGGTGTCGGCCTGACCGCAGCTTGCCAGTGCGGTGACGAGGAGCAGGGACAGAACAAAGACAGCGAGTGTTTTCATGCGTGTTTTCATTTGAGATCCTCCGTTTCGTCTTCCGGATCGTCCACCCACTCCAGCAGATCACCGGGCTGGCAGTCCAGTGCCTTGCAGATGGCGTTGAGGGTGGAGAAACGGACGGCTTTTGCTTTGTTGTTTTTGAGAATGGACAGATTGGCCAGCGTAATGCCGACCCGGTCAGCCAGTTCGCCCAGACCGATTTTCCGCTTTGCCATCATGACATCCAAATTGACAATAATCACAGGGCATCACCTCAAATCGTCAGCTCTTGCTCGGCTTTCATTTCCGCACCCTTCTGCACCAGATGGGAAAAGACTGCGGACACCACCGAGATGGCGATACCGAGACAGAGAATGAGGATGGTGAGCAGCAGCGGCAAGGGGCTGTGGAGAAACAGCAGTACGATGGCTGCGAAAAAGTAAAGCAGAGTGTCCGTCATAGCCAGAATGCAAATCAGTTTCAGGTTATGGGCATTTTCCATGGAAAAGCTGTTGTTCTTGCCGATCTGGGTGGCGATCTGCCAGACCAGTACCAGAACCACCAGAACAGGGATGCAGGTGATCCAGAGGAAAATCAATGCGGACCAGATCAATCCCGTTGCATCTGGGAAATAATCCATCAGGTGAACGCCGGACATGGGCAGAATGACAGCGGCCAGCACCGTGAGAATGACGCCGCACAGTGCGATAATCGCCTTGAGGGCGATGGAAAGCTCTTTTTGCTTCATGAGATTCCCTCCTTTGTGTTGGCTCTATTATAGCATGGGTAGAGCATAAGTCAATAAAAACTTATCGAAAAACAATAATAATCCGAGGGAGGTTTCGGAGCGGATGGAGATGGGCGACAGGGGAAGGGGGAAGTAAAATCTTGACTTGGAACGGTGAATGTGCTACAATTTCCTTGATAATGAGGCGGATTGTGTATATCCTTTCTGCCAAATAGAATAATTTGAAAGATAGGAGAATTTCATTATGGAAAGAATCAAGACTCTTGAGACTCGTAGCCTGTGCGACAGCGCCAAGAACGGTGGCTGCGGTGAGTGCCAGACTTCCTGCCAGTCTGCCTGCAAGACCAGCTGCGGTGTTGCCAACCAGAAGTGCGAGAACGCTGAGCAGTAATTGCCATTCAAACACAGAGGTGCCGCCTGAATTGGCGGCACCTTTTTTGTGAAAAAAACGGAGGATTCCCTTTATGGTACATCAGTATCAACTCAACGGCTACAACATCGTGCTGGACAGCTGTTCCGGTTCCATCCACGCCGTGGATGAGGTGGCCTATGACATTATTGCCATGTTTAAGACCAACACGGCTGACGAGATCGTGGCAGCCATGCTGGAGAAATATAAGGATCGGGACGATGTGACCGAGGCCGATGTGCGTGAGTGCCTCGAAGATGTGGCCAGCCTGGAAAAGGCCGGCAAGCTCTTCACCCCCGACACCTTTGCCGAAATGGCCGGCACCTTCAAAGAGCGCTCCGGCGATGTGGTCAAGGCTCTGTGCCTCCACGTGGCCCATACCTGCAACCTGAACTGCTCCTACTGCTTCGCAAGCCAGGGTAAGTACCACGGCGAGCGGGCGATCATGAGCTTTGAGGTGGGCAAGCAGGCCCTCGACTTCCTGATGGATCATTCCGGCAGCCGCAGAAACCTGGAAGTTGACTTCTTTGGCGGCGAGCCTTTGATGAACTGGGATGTGGTCAAGCAGCTGGTGGCTTATGCCCGCAGCGTGGAGAAGGAGCGGGGCAAGAACTTCCGCTTCACCCTGACCACCAACGGTATGCTCATCGACGACGATGTGATTGAGTTCGCCAACCGTGAGATGAGCAATGTGGTTCTGTCTTTGGACGGCCGCAAGGAGATCCATGACCGCACCCGTGTGGACTATGCCGGCAACGGCAGCTATGACCGCATTGTGCCCAAGTTCCAGAAGCTGGTGAAGGAGCGTGGGGATAAGGAGTACTACATGCGTGGTACCTTTACCCATGCAAACCCCGATTTCACCAAGGACCTGTTCCACATGGCTGATCTGGGCTTCACCCAGCTGAGCATGGAGCCTGTGGTTTGCGATCCTTCCGATCCCTCTGCTCTGACCGAGGAAGATCTGGAGATCGTCAAGGAGCAGTATGAGATTCTGGCTAAGGATATGCTGCGCCGTGAAAAAGAGGGCAAGCCCATCACCTTCTACCACTATATGCTGGACCTGACCGGCGGCCCCTGCGTGTATAAGCGCATTTCCGGCTGCGGCAGCGGTACGGAGTACATGGCCGTCACCCCTTGGGGCGACCTGTATCCCTGCCACCAGTTCGTGGGCGAGGAGAAATACAAGCTGGGCGATGTGTGGAACGGTGTGACCAATACCGATCTGCGTGAAGAGTTCCGTAGCTGCAACGCCTATGCCCGTCCCGAGTGCGAGGACTGCTGGGCCAAGATGTACTGCTCCGGCGGCTGTGCAGCCAATGCCTTCCACGCCACCGGTTCTATCCGCGGCGTCTACAAGCCCGGTTGTGAGCTGTTCCGCAAGCGCATCGAGTGTGCCATCATGATGAAGGTGGCAGAGCTGGAGATGGAAGGAAAGTAAGCGCTTCTCGTTGGGAAAAAGTTTGCTTTCTGCCCAAAATTCGGGTCAGAGATGCCTGCATTTGAAACGTAGAAAACACCCGCTCAAATCTGTGATTTGAGCGGGTGTTCTTTGTTTTGTGGAGAAAAGAGAAGCCCCCGACCCTGGAAGGAAAGAGGTCGGGGGCAATTTAGCAGTTATATGTGTCCGGTGTGGATAACTTGCGTTATTCAGCTGGCGTCACCAGTGTGGCAACCAAAACCTCATCACTGAAGGTGTCGTACTTCGTAATATCGCCGGTGTAGTCGATGGTGATGGTGTCACCAACTTCGGCATCACAGGTCACGCCTTCGTCCAGATTAAAGATGTAGGGATCTTCGCCTTCCTCGGCGGAAACCACAAGCATAAAATCGGACTTCTCTTCCAGAACACCGGTGTAGGTTCCAGTGACAGGGTTGGCAGAGGAATTGCCGTTATCCTTGTTGGAACCGCAGGCAGTAAAGGAGAAAATGGTGGTCAGCGTCAGTAGCAGTGCAATCAACTTCTTCATAAATAAAACCTCCAATCGCTAAAGACGGGTCTGATGATACCCCTCTGGCTATGGAAAGTCAAGGGAGATTCTGTCGAAGGTTTCATTAAGATTTTTGAAGGCAGAATCTAATACCCATAGGGAAGGGCAAATTCCAGCGGCGTATGCTCTGTTTGAAGCGCTTCCAGATTGAATTCCTCGGGCAGTGTGTCGTAGAAATCGACGGTGCAGGAGATGATTCCGCCGGAAAAAGCGTTGCCGAAGAAACAGATTACCCGAGCGCTGCTGTCCAAACCACTGACAGCCAGAGTCTGCGGATTGCCGTCGGAATCGCAATAGGTGAGTGCGGCATCCTGATAAGCAGGTGTTCCAGTTCCGATGTATTCTGCGTATACCAAAAAGGCTGGATGGAAGAAATCAGGCTCCGTTTCGCTGAGAAAATAGGTGTATCTCACATCGTCAATTTTGGTAACTTCTTTGGTATAGCCCGGATTCTCCTCCATGGAAAAGCGGCTGCGATAGCCTTCCTGCATCTCCTCTTGTGTCGAAATTCGGAAAGAATAGTCATTGGGGAAGGAGTGATGCAGATTGAGGGGCGGGAGATTGGGGCTGGTCATCACCAGACAGGCTGCCACATAGACCACCAGTGCGCCGATGACCGTGGTCAGGCATACCCGCAAGGGTGACCAAAGCGGCTTGTGATGGCTGTTTGCAGGTTCGGTGAACTGCCGGTTGATTCTGCTGCGGTAAAAAATCAGATATCCAACAATAATTAAGAGTGACAGTGGAAATAAAACGAAAAAAGGGAGAATCAGTACGAAATTTAACATGATATGCCACCTCCTAGATTCCCATGGCGTCACGGAAGGCGTGGTAGTAGGTTCTTGTTACATCTACTTTGGTTCCGTCCGACAAAGTGAGCAGAAACTTCTGAGAAAGGGCGGGTTTGATGCTTTTGATGTGGGCTCTGGCCACAATTACAGAGTTGCTGATGCGGAGAAAGGCTTGGGGAGAAAGTTGTTGCTCCAACTGCCACAGCCGTTCGCCGGCTTTGTAAATTCCCTGTGATGTGTGGACCAGAATGTCGTGGGCAAGGCTGTCAATGTAGATCATGTCGCTGACAGCGATACGGAATAATTCCGACCCCTGACGGCAAATCAGATGCTCCGGCCGAGCATCAGCTTCTTGTAAAATCAGAGGTGCATCGTTGTCAATTTCAATGCCGTGAGATCGCAGCTCCTGAGCTAAAGCGTCGTAGGACGCATCGCTGGCGATCAATTTTACTTTCATGCCCTTCACCTCCATTTGATAAGTGTGTCACAACTAGTTGTTATGATGATTATATGGGGTGGTGCTGGTAGTTGCAATAGCGGAGGCATACTCTGCACGGAGGGCACACTAACTTGCATCGGTGGGCGATAGAATAAAAAAGCCACGGCATCAGAGGGATGCCGTGGCAAATTAAATTTCAGAGAGAAAGGCTCAGTCGATTTCCTGTCTGCCTTCCAAGGCCCGCATCAGAGTGGCATTGTCGGCATATTCCAAATGGCTGCCCACTGGGATGCCATAGGCCAGACGGGTGATCTTCACATCGAAGGGCTTGAGCAGGCGGGACAGATACATGGCGGTAGCTTCACCCTCGGTGTCGGGGTTGGTGGCCATGATGACTTCCTCCACACCGCCCTGAGAAACTCGATCCAGCAGAGGACGAATCTTCAGATCGTCAGGACCGACTCGGTTCATGGGGGAGATGACGCCGTGCAGCACATGGTAAAGGCCGTTATACTCGCCGCCACGCTCCATGGCAATGACATCCTTGGGCTCAGCCACTACGCAGATGATGCTCCGATCCCGCTTGAAGCTGGAGCAGAGGGCACAGGGGCCTTCACCTTCGGTGAGGTTCTGGCAGACAGGGCAGGTATGCACCTTGTCCTTGGCGTCCAAAATGGACTGAGCAAAGGCGGCAGCGTTCTCACGGGACAAAGACAGCACATGAAATGCCAGCCGCTGAGCGCTTTTTGCGCCGATGCCGGGCAGCTTTTTGAACTGCTCGGTTAGGCGCTCCATTGCAGGGGGTAAATACTGCATTACGTATTCTCCAATCAGCGGCGCAGACGGGCGATGGCGTTGGCAGGATCGGGATCGCCGAACACAGCGCTGCCAGCCACCAGCACGTTGGCGCCGGCTTCCACCACCAGAGGAGCGGTGGCGTCATTGATGCCGCCATCCACTTCCAGATCGCAGTTGGGGTTGTAACGGTTGATGATCTCACGGACCTGACGGATGGTTTCCAGCTGATCCTCCATGAAGGACTGACCGCCGAAGCCGGGCTCCACGGTCATGACCAGCACCATGTCCAGCTCCTCGATGTAGGGGAGAATGGCCTTGGGGGAGGTGATGGGACGGAGGGCAACTGCCTTCTTCACACCGTTACGCTCCATGGCGTCCAGTGCCTTGCGGATACCACGGGGGCCGTCGGCCTCCAGATGGACGGAAATCAGGTCGGCACCAGCCTTGGCGAAGTCGTCGATGTAGCGCTCAGGCTTGTCGATCATCAAATGGACATCCAGCGTGGCGTCCGTGTACTTGCGGACGGACTTCAGCACCGGCAGACCAAAGGAGATGTTAGGCACAAAGCAGCCGTCCATCACATCGAAGTGAACCAGATCGGTGGTGGCAATGCTGTCCAGACTCTGACCCAGATGGGTGAAATCGGCGGACAAAATGGAGGGAGCAATCCGAATCATGATAAAACCTTACTTTCTTCTGAGAATTTAGAAAATATTAATGGGTGAGAGGTAGAAAATCTGCTACAATGGAATCAAGAGATCGTCAGGCGAGCAGGAAAGTCACAACTGCCTGAGCAGGGCATAGGATGACTTGCGGGGATGACGGCGGATACGCCGAAATCAGCCGCCCGCCGGACGCTCTTCTCCTGTTTCCCGAAACCGACACGGAGCTATGGCGGGTGTCTGCCGCTTTTTGATACCTGCCTCCTGCCGTTTTTTGGTGGGAGGCAGCGCAGAAAACGATCAGCACGCGGAAACCGAGCGCGGACGGACAAGCGGATGTCTGGCGGAAGGTTGCTGCGGGCTGATTTGTCTGTAGCAGAGGAGAAGATAACCACAGGATATGTAGTATACTTATCGTTCCATTCTATCGAAAAAACAGGGAAATGTCAATGAATGACGGGCGAAAAGTGAGCGTAAGAAAAGGAGGAACGGACTACCCTTTGCCTTGACACTCATAAGGGAATCAAGTAAAATAATTAGATAAGAAAATAGGTTTATAGAGGGGAAAAACCATGAAAAATATGAAAAAACAGCGTAGTGTAGTGCCGATTTATCTGGTGGCTCTGCTTTGGGCCATTGGTGGTTTCGGTTTTCGGATTCATACCGTGTTCCAGATCCTTTTGTTCGTCCTGTTGTCTGTCGTAATTCTGGTGGCAGGCAGCTTTGTGTTCCGTGGCCGCAGCGTGGAAACGGAGCACCGCGAGGAGCCGGAAGAGAAAGCGGAAGAGGACGATGTGGAGGAAGAGCCGGAAAACGTGCCGGTGTACGATGTTCCGGAGGATCTGGAAGTGCGTGCCATGCGTGCAGAGCGTGACCGAGCCGTTGCAGAGATGCGCCGGATCAACACCCACATTTCCGATGTGGTGGTGTCCCGCCAGATCAACCGTATGGAGTCCACTACCGATGCAATCTTTGACTGTGTGGCACGTCAGCCTGAGCAGAAAGCACAGGTGCGCCGCTTCCTGAACTATTATCTGCCCACCACCCTAAAGCTGCTGGGCACCTATGACCGCCTGAGCGATGCCTCTTCCACGGCAACCAATGTGGACGGTGCAAAGAAGAAGATCGGCGATCTGATGACCACCATCGTGCAGTCCTTTGACCACCTGCTGGATGCCCTGCGCCGCGGCGAAACTCTGGACATCAAGGCAGAAGTTCAGGTGCTTTACAATGTGCTGAATGCAGGCGGCCACGGAACGAAAAAACAGTAAGATATTCCAAATTGAATTTGGAAATAACAGATAGCGGAGGTAACCATTATGAGTGAAGCACGAATTCCTAATCTGACCTTGAATCCGGAAGGAACTGCTGCTGCCGCACAGGCTGCTGCACCGGCTCCTGAAGCCCCTGCTTTGACTTTGAATCCTGAGGCACCGGCAGCTGCGGAACAGGCAGCACCGGCGGTTGAACCTGTTGTCATTGACGAGAGCATGCTTTCTCCTGAGGAGCGGGCCGCCGTCGATTCCTTTGCCAAGCAGATCGATATTACCGATTCCACTCAGGTGATGCAGTACGGCTCTGCCGCACAGAAGAACATTGCCCAGTTCAGCGAGTCCGCACTGGACAGCGTCCGCACCAAGGATCTGGGTACGGTCGGTGAGGCGCTGAGCAGTCTGGTGCTGGAGCTGAAGCAGGTGGGTGAGCCGGAAAAGAAGGGCTTCGGCATCTTCAACCGGGGCAAGCGCCGTATGGAGGCCATGCGCAGCCAGTACGCCAAGGCAGAAACCAATGTGGACCGCATTGTGGAGATGCTGGAGGGCCATCAGCTGGTGCTGATGAAGGATGTGGCCATGCTGGACCAGATGTATGATCTGAACCAGCAGTACTGCAAGGAACTGACCATGTATATCATTGCCGGCAAGAAGCATTTGGCAGAAGTCCGTGCCGGTAAGCTGGAGGAGCTGCGCCAGAAGGCACAGACGTCCGGCAATCAGGAGGACGCCCAGGCCTATAACGATCTGGTGAACCTCTGCAATCGTTTTGAGAAGAAGATCCACGATCTGGAACTGACCCGCATGATTTCTGTGCAGATGGGTCCCCAGACTCGTCTGCTGCAGAACAACGACACTCTGATGATCGAGAAGATCCAGACCTCTCTGGTGAACACCATTCCGCTGTGGAAGAGCCAGATGGTGCTGGCACTGGGTCTGGAACATTCCCGTCAGGCCACGGCTGCTCAGACTGCGGTCACCAACATGACCAACGATCTGCTGCGCCAGAACGCCGAGCTGCTGCACATGGGCACGGTGGAAACGGCCAAGGAAGCAGAGCGCTCTGTGGTGGACATCGAAACTCTGCAGCATACCAATCAGGAACTGATTTCTACCTTGGACGAGGTGCTGCGCATTCAGACCGAGGGCCGTGCAAAGCGTGCGGCTGCAGAGGCAGAGTTGGGTAAGATCGAGGGAGAATTGAAGCAAAAGCTGCTGGAGCTTCGCTGAAGCGGCTTGAAATCCATGAGGTGACATAGGTTGAATATTTTTCGTAAACATTGGGTAGCATGGGTCATTACGCTTTTGGTGGCGGTAGGGTCTGTGACCTTTGGCGTGATGACGACAGACGCAGATGTACTTTCGGTCCGATCCGGCAAGTGGGTCTATGACGGCGCAGGTGTGCTGGATGATGCCACTGAAAAGGCAGTCAAGGACTGCAATGCCGAATTTGATAAGGACTTTAACGCCTATTTGGCTGTGGCCACGGTGGACAACCTGAAGGGCTGGGAGCCGGATGCATACGCAGCTAAGCTGTTTGAGAAGTGGGGCTTGTACGGCAACGACTTCATGCTGCTGCTGGATGTGGGCGGTAAGGAGAGTTATCTCTACCACGGCAGCAACTATGCTGATTTTGATCACTCCGCCTATCTGGACAGCTTTGTGAATCCCAGCTTTGAGGCTGAGGATTACAATACCGCAGTGACGGAACTGCTGCCGGGCGTAAAGACGTACTTAGAGCAGCTTCACGGCGCTGAGGGCATGGATGATGCGGCAGATGCCGATGATCCTGCCGCCGCTGCCGACGGCGCAAGTTCCGCAGATGGCGCAAGTTCTGCTGACGGTGCAACCTCTTCCGGCGGAGCCAGCTCTGCTGACGCAGCAGGTTCCTCTGGTGCAGCAAACACTTCCAGCGGCGCAAGTTCTGCTGATACCGATGCCAACAAGGACAAGGCACCGGGAAAAGAGCATCATACGCCCTATGTGGCAATGATCGTTGCCGTGGTTGTGCTGCTGGGCGCCGCATATGGCATTCTGCTGGCACTGGATCGCAGCCGCTATCGCAGCTGGTACCACCGCTATGGACGGGAAGAAAAGCCCAGCGTGGAATTCCAGCCCATCCTGTTCTGGCATCATCCGGGCGGATGGTGGAGCAAGAACTGCATCAAAGAATCTGACGCACATAGCCGTCGTTCTTCTCGCTAAAGAAAAACACAGGGGGACAGAGATCTGTCCCCCTGTTTCGTTAAAGGAGTGTTAATGAATGGAGCAAAAAGCCATCAAAGGCCGCTTTGCCCCGTCACCCAGCGGTCGGATGCACTTGGGCAATGCCTGGTCGGCACTGCTGGCATGGCTGTCTGTCCGAAGCAGAGGCGGCACTTTGGTGCTGCGGCTGGAGGACTTGGACCCGGACCGCTGCAAGCGAAGCTTTTGTGACGGTGTGGAGGAAGATTTGAAGTGGCTTGGGCTGGATTGGGACGAAGGCGGAAGTGCAGGCGGTGACCGCTATTATCAGAGCAACCGCAGTGACCTCTATGCCGCGGCGTTGGAACAGCTGCGAGCGAAAGGGTTGCTCTATCCCTGTTATTGCACCCGAGGACAGCTGCACGCCGCGAATGCACCGCATCGCTCCGACGGCGAGGTGATTTATGCGGGCACCTGCCGAAATCTGACGGAAGAGGAGCGGAGAGAGCGGGAAAAGACCCGCCGTGCGGCCCTTCGCATCTGTGTTCCGGAAGAGAAAATTCAGTTTGCCGACCGTTTGCAGGGCGTGTATGAGGAACAGTTGGCTGAAGATTGCGGTGACTTCATTTTGCGCCGCAGTGACGGTGTGTTTGCCTATCAGCTGGCTGTGGTGGTGGATGACGCTTTGATGGGCGTCACCGATGTGACCCGTGGCAGTGATTTGCTGTCCTCGACCCCCAGACAGATCTTCTTACAGCGGCAGCTGGGCTATGAAACCCCAGAGTACTGCCATGTGCCGCTGCTCTGTGCGCCGGATGGACGGCGGCTGTCCAAACGGGAAGCGGACCTCACGTTGGAGGCCCTCAGAGAGAGCGGAAGGAAGCCGGAAACCATCGTGGGACGATTGGCTTGTGCCGCAGGGCTGATTGACCGTCCGGAACCGATTTCGGCGGCAGAGTTGATTCCGCTGTTCTCTGTGGATCGGCTGCCCAAGAAAGATATTGCCTTCCAGTGGCAGGAATAATGGAAGCGTGCAAATCGGGTGAGGAATGGGTATGAAGGCAATCGAATTTGCAAAAGAACATCCGCAGACCATCGTTCTGCTGCATGGCGGAGGGCTGTCATGGTGGAATTACCGAGATGCGGCGGAGCGGTTGGCACAGGACTACCATGTTGTGATTCCTTTGCTGGATGGTCATGCCAACAGTGATCGGGATTTTACAACCATAGAGGCCACTGCGGAGGAACTTTGTGAGTATATTCAGACGCAGTACGGCGGACGTGTGTTGGCCATCGGAGGGCTGTCCCAGGGTGGACAGATTTTGGCGGAAATGCTGTCACAACATCCGGATATTTGCCAGTATGCCATGATTGAAAGTGCCTTGGTGATTCCAATGCGCTGCACCAATCGGTTGATTGCCCCTATGCTTCGCATGAGCTATGGACTGATTCAAAAACGATGGTTTGCAAAGCTGCAATTTCGCCAGCTGCACATCAAGCCGGAGTTATTCGATGCCTATTATGCCGATACCTGCGCCATCACACGGGAAAACATGATCGCCTTTCTCAAGAGCAATTCTTCCTATCAGTGGAATGATTCGCTCCGCCGGTGTACTGCAAAAGTCATCGTTGCGGTCGGCGGAAAAGAAGAACGCAAGATGAAACGGTCGGCGCATCTGCTGCATCAAATGCTGCCAAACAGCGAATTGGTTGTGCTGCCCGGATATTATCATGGAGATCTGAGCATCAATCATGCCGACGCATATGTGGAGTTATTCCAGACGTTGCTCAAGTAATAAATGAAAAGCGGAGTGTATCGATTTGATACACTCCGCTTTTTTTAGTGTCACACACCCTGATACCACGTGGGGATAGGATTTTGCATGTTATCATACCAACTTAAAACATCTTCGGCTTGACGAAGCATGGTGTTGATTTCTGCTTCTCCGAAGGGGATGGCCCACGGCACAGAGGACAGGGTGTTGCTGCTGATATAAAGCACCAGCAGTTCTAAGAACTCGTAAGGCACTTGATGTTCAAAGTATCCATCCACCATAGCACTGGCAAAGGTCGGGGCAGTTTATGCGCTCCATACGATGCGGTTAAACTCCTCCCAAGGATCGCCGAAGTCATCTCGGTCAAAGTCGATGATGGTCAACTGACCGGTGCGGTCAATCATCATATTCCCAATGTGATAATCTCCGTGCTGGTAGGTTCTGGGGCGGCCCTTTAACAATGTGCGGTGGGCTTCAATGTAATCGAGGAAACGGTCTCCGTTTTTGTATTTGATGGGGCAGTCCTCGTACATTTGAATTTTGCGGTCGATTTTCCGATTGAAGTACACATCCCAAGGCTCCAACTCCATCGGCGCAGGGATAGAGTGAATTTTTCGGAGCATCTGACCCGCTTGGAAGCCGTATTGATATTGCAGGGTTTTGTTCATCTGCGGAATGAGCGCTTCGGCATCGGTGCCGTAGATCCATGACTGAATGGAGTACACACCTTCCTCGCACTGCCCGAATGCAATGGGCTTGCACATAGAGATGCCGGTGGAAGCAACTTGCCCCATCTGATCAAATTCCTGCTGTTTGCGGTCATAGCTTTCTGCATCGGAGATGCGGAGCAGATACTTTTGCCCCTGTTCATCGGTGATGCAGTACTTTTTATCCTTAGACCAGCCTTTTTGAATCGGTTCTCTGGAAATATAGTTCATCATTGAAACTTCACCTCACAGCATAGAGTTTGCAGCCTCGGTGCAGTATAAAAGGGGAGGAGAATAGAAAACCAGCCGACACAAACGAGCTGTGTCGGCTGAGTTGTTCTTCGGTAAATTAGGAGTTCAAGCCCAAGAGAGCGGCACCGATGATGCCCGCGTCGTTGCCCAGAGTGGCTTTCACCAACTGGGGCGGATCAATGAGCTTGGAGGCGTAGCAGTACTTGGCAACCTTGATTCTCAGGGGAGCCAGCAGGCTTTCGCCCTGATTGCTGACACCGCCGCCCAGAATGACGACCTGAGGACGAAGCAGGTTGACGACGCCACCGATGCCGAAGGCCAGATACTCCATATACTGGTCGATGACGGCCAGTGCCACGGAGTCACCCATCTGAGCGGCATCAAAGGGCGTTTTTGCATTTACTTCGTCGGTTGTGTGGGCAATCTGCCAGAGCATGGAGCCGGGGTTGGCAGCCATGGCACGCTTGGTCTGACGAATCAGTGCTGTGGCAGAGGCATAAGCCTCAAAGCAGCCACGGTTGCCGCAGCCGCAGGGCTCACCGCCAAAGACCATGGGAATGTGACCCACTTCGGTGCCGCCGCCGGTCCAGCCGGTAAAGACCTGCTTATCGACGATGAAACCGCTGCCAATGCCGGTGCCAAGCGTGAGCAAAGCGGCACTGTCATAGTTGCTGGCGCTGCCGGCGATGACTTCGCCCAAGGCAGCACAATCGGCATCGTTAGCCAATCGAACGGGAAGTTTGGTACGCTCCTGAAGAATCTGAGCCAGAGGAAGCTGACACCAGTTCAGATTAGAGGTGCGAAGCACCATACCGATGGAATCATCCACCGCGCCGGGAACACCGACGCCCAGACAACAGATATCTTCTGCGGTCAGATGGGCGTGGTCCAAACACAGGGTGACGGAGCGAACCATATCCGCCAGAATCTCCTCTGTCCCTCGGCCTGCACCGGTGGGCAGGCTTACTTTGTAGAGGATGTCACCCGTTTCGCTGACTAGGCCTGTGGCGATGTTGGTTCCGCCCAGGTCGATGCCAATGTACTGCGCCAAAGAAAATCACTCCTTGTTTTCGGCAATGTAAGCCAGATAATCGTCGTATCTGGTCTTACGGTCAATGAGTTTGCCTTCCGAAGTGAAGTCAAACACACGGTTACAAACAGACTGAATCATCTGGTGGTCATGAGTGGCCAGCAGAAGGTTGCAGTTGACTTCCATGAGGCCGTTATTCAAAGCGGCAATCGATTCCAGATCCAAGTGGTTGGTGGGCTGATCCATCAGCAGCACATTGGCGCCGGAGAGCATCATACGGGAGAGCATGCAGCGAACCTTTTCGCCGCCGGACAGCACCTTGACGGGCTTGTAAACATCTTCGCCGGAGAAGAGCATGCGGCCAAGGAAGCCGCGCAGATAGGTTTCATCCTTGTTGTCGGAGTACTGGCGCAGCCAATCCACCAGATTCAGGTCCACATCGTTGAAGTAAGCGGAGTTGTCCTTGGGGAAGTAGGACTGGCTTGCAGTAACGCCCCACTTGACGGTGCCTTCATCAGGCTCCATCTCGCCCATCAGGATCTTGAACAGGGTGGTCTGAGCCACTTCGTTGTCACCGACCATAGCAATCTTGTCGCCATGCTCCACAGCGAAGCTGACACGGTCCAGCACCTTCACGCCGTCGATGGTCTTGGACACATCGGACACGAAGAGGATGTCCTTGCCCACTTCACGGTCAGGCTTAAAGCCAACCCAGGGATAGCGACGGGAGGAAGCAGGCATCTCTTCGACGGTCAGCTTGTCCAGCAGCTTACGGCGGGCCGTGGCCTGCTTGCTCTTGGACTTGTTGGCGGAGAAGCGGGTGATGAAGGACTGCAGTTCCTTGATCTTTTCCTCGTTGCGCTTGTTCTGGTTCTTGATCAGGTTCTGCACCAGCTGGCTGGACTCGTACCAGAAGTCGTAGTTACCCACATACATCTTGATCTTGTTGTAGTCGATATCCACGATGTGAGTGCAGATGGTGTTCAGGAAGTGACGGTCATGGCTGACCACGATAACGGTGCCGTCGAAGTCCAGCAGGAAGTCTTCCAGCCAGTTGATGGCGTTGATATCCAGGTTGTTGGTAGGCTCGTCCATCATCAGGATGTCGGGGTTGCCGAACAGAGCCTGTGCCAGCAGCACCTTGACCTTCAGACGGCCGTCCATGTTGGCCATGGTTTCGTAGTGGTACTGGGTGGGGATGCCCAGACCCTGCAGGATGCGGCTGGCGTCGGACTCAGACTCCCAACCGCCCAACTCGGCATACTCTTCTGCCAGCTCGCTGGCACGGATGCCGTCCTCGTCGGTCATGTCTTCCTTCTCGTAGATGGCGTTCATCTCTTTGCCCACATCGTAGAGGTGCTTGTTGCCCATCACCACGGTGTCCAGCACGGTGTACTGATCGAAGAGGAACTGGTCCTGCTTCAGAATAGACATACGCACATTGGGCAGGATGTCAACAGAGCCGGTGGTGGATTCCAGCTCGCCGGAGAGGATCTTCAAAAAGGTAGATTTACCGGCGCCATTTGCGCCGATGATGCCATAGCAGTTGCCGCGCAGAAACTGCAGATTGACATCAGAAAACAGGGGAGCGCCGCTGTATTGCAGGCTCAAATTGCTGACAGTAATCATAGATCAATACCTCATATTGCAGAATTGTATGTTAAATCATCTCATTATATCATGGAAAAAACAAAAAGCAAGGAGAGGGCCTTGTTTTTGGGGAATATTACTATGAAAATGTTGTTGATTTCACAGGAAAGGAAAGCTATAATCAAGTAACAGCAGACCATTCGACACCCAGCGACAAAATAGGTGTCTGATTAGGTATAAGAGGTTATACAAAATGAAAAAGACAAGTGCAAAAACGGAAAAACAGACAAGTCCTCAGGGAGGAAAATGGAAGGTTTGGATTGGCGTCGGCATTGCTGTGGCAGTGGTTCTGGCCATCTATCTGGTGTTGTGTGCGATGCCGGGCAGAGGGAATACATTTTATAAAGGAACCAGCGTCAACGGCATTGAGATCGGCGGCATGACGCAGGAAGAGGCGCAGACGCTGCTGGGCACGGAACTGGCCGGAATGACCTCCGTCGGCGAGGAGGAATACTCCACCTTGGAGCTGCGCCCGGAGATGGAGGGCGTGGAGCCGTATCACGTGGACCTCAGCGAGAGCCTGACCTATGATGTGGCTTCTTTTGTGGAACAGGCATATGCCAATGACCGGGGCGGTATGTTCCTGAGCCGTGGCGTCCGCTACCTGATGGGTATGATTTCCGGCGGCCGTCAGTACACCGTTCTTCCTCATGTAGTGAGTGAGGAAGCAGTGGCACAGGCACTGGAGCAGTCCGGCGTTCTGGAATTGAACACCACGGTGGAAACCACCTGGCAGCTGCAGGAGGAAACGCTGGATGTGACCATGGGTACCAGCGGCTATGTGGTGGACAGCGATGCGCTGGTCAAGCAGATCATGGAGCGGACGGCAGAAGGCAACTATGAGCCGATCACCTGCCCTCTGGTGGAGCAGGCACCCCAGCCGGTCACCGGTGAGCAGATCCATGCAGAAACGGTGGCAGAGCCTAAGAACGCCTCTCTGGAAGTGGCAGCTGACCGCAGCTACAAGGTGATTGACGCCGTTCGCGGTGTGGATTTTGATGTGGCGGCGGCAGATCAGCTGCTGTCCGGTGCCGCCGAAGGCACTGTGGTACAGATTCCGCTGCAGAGAGAAGAGCCGACCATCACCACTCAGATGCTGAATGATGGCCTGTTCCGGGATGTGCTGGGCGGTTACACCACCAATGTGGGTGGCTCCGCAGGCAGAAAGTCCAATGTCCGCCTGTGTGCAGAAAAGTGCAATGGCTACATTGTCCTGCCCGGTGAGCAGTTCTCCTACAATGAGGTTGTGGGTAAGCGCACCAGAGAGGCCGGATTCAGCGAAGCCCCTGCTTATAATGAGGGCAAGTCCGTTCAGGAAGTGGGCGGCGGCGTGTGCCAGGGTTCTACCACCCTGTACTGCGCAGCACTGTACGCCAATCTGGAGATCGTGGAGCGTCAGAATCACTCCTATCCCTCCAGCTATTCTCCCATCGGCATGGATGCTACGGTGTCCTGGGGCTGGCCGGAATTTGTTTTCAAGAACAACACCGACTATCCCATCCGAGTCGTCGCATGGTATAAAGATGGTCAGACCCACTATGAGATTCAGGGCACCAAGGTGTCTGATTTCAAGGTGGAGATCGTCTCCGAAACCCAGCAGGTGATTCCGCCTACCCGTAAGGAAGTGCCCGATCCTACGCTCCCTGTGGGCACCGAAGTGGTGGAGGAAAAGGGCCACACCGGATACAAGGTGCAGACCTACCGCAAGGTGTACGATGGAAACGGACAGCTGATCAGCAACAACAAGGAAGCTTACAGCTCCTACCGTATGACGGAGCAGGTGGTGCGTGTTGGCACCATGGCACCGCCGGAAACTCCGGTGCCGCCCACGGATGCACCGGCCGTTGTGCCGCCCACGGATGCACCGGCCGTTGTGCCGCCTGAGGCAGCAACTCCGCCTGCTGCACCTGCGGCCTAAGTATGAAACAGACAGATTACCGCACAATTTCGGTTGTGCGGTAATTTTATAGGAGGAATCGCTATGTTTGAAGGATTTTCGGAACAAACCATCGACTTTCTCTGGGGGATTCGTCTGAATAACGACCGGAGCTGGTTCATGGAGCATAAAAGCGTGTATCAGAAGGAACTCTACGAGCCGATGAAGGCGCTGGGCGCAGAGTTGGCAGAAGAGATGGAGTGGCTCTATCCGGGAGAGGGACTCCGTTTGAAAGTGTCCCGCATCTATCGGGATGTGCGGCGAGTGAAGTATGGCGGACTGTATAAAGATCACCTGTGGCTGTCTTTGCGTGTGCCGACGGAGGGCAATATTCCCCCGAAGCCTACCTTTTACTTTGAGCTGTCCCCGGAGGGGTATGAGTACGGTATGGGCTACTTCTGTGCCAGACCAGTGGATATGGAGCAGTTCCGCCGCCGTGTTTTGCGGGACCCGAAGTCGTTGGAAACGCTGGCCCGAAAGCTGAGTCGACAGGATCGGTTCCACTTGGAAGGACAGGAGTACAAGCGTTCCAAGGGGACGGTGGAGCCTTTGCTCCAAAGCTGGTTTGATCGGAAGAGTGTCAGTTTGGTGTCCTTCCATCAGCCTAATGAAAAGCTGACCACGCCGGAACTGAAAAATGAGATTTTGGACGGCTTCCGCTGGCTGAAACCTTATTTCAACTATTTCAAGGCCATGGAGCAGGAACCTCCGGTGCTTTGAGCAAGTAAGCAGAAACGGACGGCTGTGCAATGATGCACAGCCGTCCGTTTGTTTGAAAAAAACGGCGCAGCCTGCTCAAAACAGGCTGCGCCGTAACTTGTTTGGACAAAAATTACTTGCAGAAAGCCTCGGTGACCTCTGCGATGTGATCTGCGCACAGACCGAACTGCTTGAGCAGCTCGCCGGCAGGGCCGGAGTGACCGAACTCGTCGTTGACGCCGATGCGCTTGACGGGCACGGGGCACTTCTCGCTCAGCACGGAGCAGACAGCCTCGCCCAGACCGCCGATGATGGAGTGCTCCTCCACGGTGACGATCTTACCGCAATCCTGAGCGGCCTTGATGACCATTTCCTCATCCAGAGGCTTGATGGTGCACATGTTGATGACACGAGCGTGGATGCCCTTGGCTTCCAGAGCCTTTGCAGCATCCAGAGCTTCGTGAACCATCAGGCCGTTGGCGATGATAGCCACATCGTTGCCGTCCTGCAGCAGCTCGCCCTTGCCGATCTCGAAGTGATAGCCTTCCTCATGGAAGATGGGGCTTGCGAAGCGGGAGAAGCGCATATAGACAGGGCCCTCATGCTTGGCAGCGGCACGAACCACAGCCTCAGCCTCAACGCCGTCAGCGGGGCACATGACCACCATGCCGGGGATGGTGCGCATCAGAGCGAAGTCCTCGTTGCACTGGTGGGAAGCGCCGTCCTCACCAACGGAGATGCCGCCGTGGGTGGCGCCGATCTTCACGTTCAGATGGGGGTAACCCACCGTGTTGCGGATCTGCTCGAACGCACGACCGGCAGCGAACATAGCGAAGGAAGAAGCGAAGGGAACGAAGCCCATGGTAGACAGACCGGCAGCGACGCCGACCATGTCAGCCTCAGCGATGCCGCAGTCGATGTGGCGCTCGGGGAAGGCCTTCTGGAAGATGCTGGTTTTAGTGGCACCGGCCAGATCGGCATCCAGAACGACCAGCTCGGGCATTTCCTTACCCAGCTCAGCCAGGGTGTTGCCGTAGCTTTCACGGGTTGCGATTTTCTTGATGTCAGCCATCTTACTGTGCCTCCACTTCTGCCAGATGAGCCTTCAGCTCATTCATAGCGATCTCATACTCCTCAGCGTTGGGAGCCTTGCCGTGCCAGCCGGCCTGATCCTCCATGAAGCTGACGCCCTTGCCCTTGACGGTTTTCATCACGATGGCGAAAGGCTTGCCCTTGACGGTCTTGGCCTGAGCAAAAGCGGCCTCGATCTGGTCAAAGTCATGGCCGTCGATCTCAGCCACCTCGAAGCCGAAGGCTTCGCACTTTTCCTTGATGGGGTAGGGGCTCATGACGTCGGCGACATTGCCGTCGATCTGCAGGCCGTTGTTGTCGATGATGACGACCAGATTGTCCAGCTTGTTGTGAGAAGCAAACATCATGGCCTCCCAGACCTGGCCTTCCTGAATCTCGCCGTCGCCCAGCAGGGTGTAGACGCGCTCGTCAGAACCCTTCATCTTGGCGCCCAGAGCCATGCCGCAGGCAGTGGAGATGCCCTGACCCAGAGAGCCGGTGGACATATCAATGCCGGGGGTGGTGTTCATGTTGGGATGGCCCTGCAGATAGCTGCCGATGTGGCGCAGAGTAGGCAGATCGTCCCGAGAGAAGAAACCACGGAGAGAAAGGGCGGAATACAGGCCGGGTGCAGTGTGGCCCTTGGAGGGGACAAAGCGGTCCCGCACATCCTTCTTGTGGGTGGCAGGATCCACTCGCAATTCTTTGAAGTAGAGGTATGTGAACAGGTCGGCAGCGGACAGACTTCCGCCGGGATGACCGGACTTTGCGCCGTAAACGGCTTCGATCACGCCGAGACGAACCTTGCAGGCAAGGACCTGCAGCTCTTTGCGTTCAGCTTGAGTCATGGGTTCCACGCTCCTTAATTATAAATTTGCGGCTATGCGGCTATATTATACCATCTTATGCACAATTTGTGAATAGAAAATACACACATATCCAAAAAAGAAACACAGTGCAAATCGTTGGATTTGCACTGTGAAGGGGGTCAATCATCATATTCAGATGTATCAGGAGCCGGACGGGCGATTACATCGCCCAGGCAGCCGTTGCCGTAGTTGAGCATACGGTTGACCCGACTGACTGTGGCACTGCTGGCTTTGGTGGCATCCATGATTTCGGTATACACCTTGCCATCCAGCAGGAGGGTGGCCACATCAAAGCGCTGTTCCATTGCGCTCAATTCGGTGGCGGCACAGAGATCTTCAAAAAAATGGACACATTCATCGACCGTGCGCAGCTTCAAAATTGCCTCGTAAAGGGCAGTGGAGCGCTGACGCTTGGCGGGACGGGGCATGAAATCACATCCTGACTGAGGTATTCCTCGAATTTAACTCTTTCCCATTTTAACACTGAAAAGCGTGGCAGTAAACAGGAAAAGAAAGAAATTTAGAAAAATTTTGAAGTTTTCGGTGGAAATGAGAACAATATAGAGGGAAGAGAGAATCAGATGGCCGACCAAAGATGCGGCAGGAACAGAAAAGATGCGGCAGGAACAGAAAAAACGCCCGGCAGAACGGAAAAATCCGTGCGGTCGGGCGTTGGTTCCAATTAAGCTTCGCTGCGGGTCAGGAGGGCGACCGTCTCAACATGTGAATCATTGTCCAAACTAATATCCATGTTTTCTTTGATAATGGGCAGACGGAATTTAATGGATTTGAGCCACTGTCCGTTGGGCTGCTGCTCCTCGTAGATCTGAACCTCGGAGATCAGAGCTTCAATCAGTTGACGACGATCCGCATCTCCCATAACGCCGTAGAGTCGATCAAAATAAATCAGCGTCTTGTAAATGTTATTTCCGCTGATCTTTTCGGCTTCTATTGCCTGTTTCTTCGCTCTTGCGGAAATCAGCAGATCTTCTGCCTCATCAATCTTATCATACATCGAGTACAAGCGATCATCAAGGTCTGTTTTCCGTCTCGTGTAGTGGCGGTCATCTGGATCAAGGGAGTCGATTTCCTCCATCAGCTTTGTTTTAACGGCATATGCCTGCCGAAGTGCTTTTTCCTGTGTTTCAATCTCTTGTTCAATGGCAGATGTATCAACCTTCATGTTGATCTGTTCCTGCATCATTGCTGCAAACTTAGGCATTCCAACTAATTTTGAGATCACTTCTGCCACCGCAGCATCCAGAAGTTCTTCCCGAACCTGTTTCTTATAATCGCATTTATGTCCACGAACCATAGAACGATGCTTACATCCATAGTAATTGAAGTCTTTGTACCTGGTACCATCTTTCTTATGCTTGACGCTGACGTTACCGTACATTCCAGCTCCACAGATCGGGCATTTTACGATTCCGGACAGCAAATGTGTCCGTTCGCCCTTTCCCTTGTTGACGTGTTCATATTTCTTCGCCTGGGCCAACAGCTTCACCTGAGCTGCCTGCCACACATCCTCTGGAACAATAGCATCGTGGATTCCATCAACCAGAAGATAGTTGTCCTGCTCAACTAAATGATACTCGTTTCTGGTTCCGTGTACTTTTTCTGTCCGCCTACGCCCATAGGCAATTTTTCCTGCGTAAACAGGATTGCTGAGGATCTTGCGAATCAAAGCCGCAGAGAACAAAGGATTCTTTCCATTCTGTCGCTGGATCTTGTATATGCCATGTGTTTCTAAGTATTTCGCAACGCCATTTGATCCCATATCAGTATTGATATATCTGTCAAAAATGGTGCGGATCGCCGCAGATTCTTCCTCGTTGATTTGCAGTTGTCCGTTCACTAATTGATAGCCATACGGAGCAAAGCCACCGTTCCATTTGCCTTCTCTGGCTTTTTGAATGCGGCCCTCCATGGTTTGGACACGGATATTTTCTCGTTCGATTTCTGCCACAGCAGAAAGAACAGAGATCATCAGCTTGCCTGCATCCTTGGAGGAATCAATGCCATCCTCTACACAGATCAGGTTGACACCAAAGTCCTGCATGACCTGAAGGGTAGAGAGCACGTCGGCGGCATTGCGTCCAAAACGGGACAGCTTAAATACAAGCACATAGGAAATATCGTCTTTGCCGGTTTTGATGTCGGTCATCATACGGTTGAACGAGGATCTTCCTTCGATTGATTTGCCGGATTTACCGGCATCTTCATATTCTCCCACGATTTCATAGTCATTATAGTCTGCGAATGCTTTCATACGGGACTTTTGTGCTTCCAGAGAATAACCGTCGATCTGCATCGCCGTGGAAACTCTGGTGTAAAGATATACTTTTGTTTTTGCCATACGTTCTCCTTTCGTGCAGCGTTTCGCTTTTTTATTTCTTATGGAAGGATTGTTTGCATCCATCATGTAATGTCCGCCCTTCTCCACGAAAAATATCTTTCTGTGAAAAGTTTGGACAACCTTGTCACGTTAAGTATATCATGCAACAACACTTTCTTCAATCTCAGATTTATCAGCTTTTGCCTCTTCATAACTCACAACGGGGTCAGGCAGCTGGTCGAGATCCAGTTCAGATGCGTACTTTGCAATTAAATTTGCCAGCAAATCGGCCAATCCATTCCATTCATTCATCATAGGCAACTACCTCCGTGTGCCAGCAACTATTGGCACTGCCCAATAAAAGCAGGCCAGCTGCAACGAAGTCCTGCAACGGACTCCAAAAGACTTTGCAAACTGGCCTGCCTTATATCTATTACTACTATTTTCTTTTCTTTGATTTCTTTGTTGCTTTGGTTGCAGGGAAGAGAGAAGCCTTGTCTTGCAAGGCTTTTTCGTGAAACGGGCTGTGCAACCCGCCTGCAACCGGTTCAGCAACCAGTCCATATATTCAGAACGGCATTTCCATCTGTTGGGCTTCTTCCTCCGGGATTTCCCGAAAGTCATCTGACCGAGTGCTATCTGTTGCAGGAGGCTCGTTGCACTTCTCCCAGCCTCTCTGCCTGCCATATCCCGGAAAGGTTCTGGGATAGGTGAAAGCTGTCCAGCCCTCGACACAGTTATTCATAATATCATTGATCTCCCGGATTTCCCATTGCTTTGGCTCGTCGAAGGCATGGTTTAAAGCTTCTTTGTAGAGCTGTTTGGAGCAAACCTGATTGCCAGTATACGTTTCCAAAAAGCTCTGGATCAGACCAGCCTTGGTGTCCTCCGGCATGAACTGTGCCTGTACTTCCCGGAGCTGTGTCTGCATTGCTTTGGACATTGCAAGGCGAATACCGCCTTTTCGGTAGATCGTCATAGCTTCAGCCCACAGCTGTTCCATGTAGGCTCTGGAGGTACTCTCATCCTCCAAGATGTGGACTTCTGCTCTTTCCGGGTAAACCATCACCGGCAAGAATCGGCGGTTTCCTGAACGGTCCAGAGGCAGAAAATCCATGGTATTGGATGTTCCACCGAAGACGCACTGGCGCAGCCTGTCTGCCGGGTGCGTTTCATAGGGAACCTTGTAGGTTTCCTTTGGTCGGCTCAGAAAGGATTTGATTTCCTCAATGCTCTTGGCGTTGGCTGTGGCGATCATTTCTGACATTTCCATAATCCAGTGGCCTTGCAGCTTGCGGTATACGTTATCGTCATCGATCTTTCGCAGGTCATCCGAAAACCATTCATCCTTGACGGCCAGCAGGCGAAAGAAGGTGGACTTTCCAGCTCCCTGACCGCCCACCAGACAGAGCATGATTTCAAATTTACAGCCAGGTTTGAACACCCGGCTGATTGCACCCAAAAGGAACAGCTCCATAGCTTCTGCTGTGTACGCATCCTGCTGCGCTCCCAGAAAATGATGGAGTGCATGGGGGATACGCTCCGTTCCGTCCCATACAAGGCTGTCCAGATAGTCCCGGATCGGATGATACTGGTGTCGATCTGCCACAATGGAAATAGCTCTTCGGATTTTATTCTCGTTGGACATTCCGTAGTTCTTTTCAAAGTAGTAGATCAGGTAATCCATGTCCGTATCGGTCAGAGAGGATGAGTTTCTTCTCCATCCAAGCGGCTTTACAATGTCCACACGCTCCGTTAGCAGGTTGTAACAGAGCGCACCTGATAACAGGGGATCAGACTCCAGCACGGACAGGCAGTTTTCAATGCTGCTTTTGATTTTGCCGTCCTCCGTCAGATCCAGGCTGCCACGAACTTCCTCCACGCTTTTCATCGGCTGCACTGCCAAAGGCAGTGTGTTTTCATAAGTGCAGTTCAAAACCTCTCACATCCTTTCCATAACTTCACATCTGAGATTCAAGGTCAAGAACGCATCAACGACCCATTTCCGTTCTTGCATGTTCTTCTGGCTTATGTTTATCGTTCTCTTTTTTTCGAAGCTAATCAGAATTACGCCGCAGTAGTTGCAGGTTGGAAGGTCTGGC
>SAMEA104404100__coassemble_784_pt1 | contig 32651 bp, 34 predicted proteins | sample SAMEA104404100__metabat2_low_PE_082 | metagenome-assembled genome bin SAMEA104404100 (sample SAMEA104404100) | Balaenoptera acutorostrata
GCGACCAGCTACGCCATCGCCGGTCTGCCCCTGAACTCCGCCATTCTGACGGAAGCCGTCATGGGCATCGGTGAGATCCCCGTGGCTCCTTACGCCATGCCCGGCACGCAGGAAGTGCCCGACTCTATCGCCCCCTTCGTCAACACCCACAACGGCTGCCTGTTGGCAAACCACGGCGCACTGACTTGGGGCAACGACGTGATGGAAGCATGGATGCGGATGGAATCCATCGAGTACTACGCTCTGGTCAGCATGTACACCCGTGGCCTGATCGGTCACGCCAACGAGCTGACCTGCGATCAGGTGGATCGCCTGATTGAGCGCCGCACCAACAGCGGCATTACCACCGGCGGCCATCCTCACTGCCGTTCCTGTGAGGATACTGCCGTTGCCTGCACCACCTGCAACACCACCGCTCCTGCAGCACCTGCTGCCAACAGCGTCCAGTCCGACATCGACCAAGTGGTCGAAATCGTGCAGAACATCCTCTCTTCTCAGAATTTCCACTGAGATTCGATCTCATCTTTCGTCTGAAAGTTGGTGATTCCTAGATTGGCACTTGATAATACAACCATCCGCAACTGCGTTTTGACGGTACTGGCCCAGCAAGGCAGTAAATATGTTCCGGTGGGTATCTCCGCTCGGCATGTGCATCTGAGCCAGCCGGACATCCAGCGGCTGTTCGGCCCCGGCTATCAGCTGACGCCCTACAAACCGCTGGCGCAGCCCGGTCAGTTCGCAGCCAAGGAGCAGGTCACTTTGATTGGCCCCAAGGGCACCATCGAAAACGTGCGTGTTCTGGGTCCTGCCCGTGGTGACACGCAGGTAGAAGTTGCCTTCACCGACGCCATGCGCCTGGGCGTGAAAAACTGCCCCGTCCGTATGTCCGGCAATTTAGTCGGCACACCCGGCCTTCGTTTGGCCGGCCCTGCCGGAGAAATCGTCCTTGACCACGGTCTGATTGTCGCCGAGCGGCACCTGCACCTCAGTGACGCGCAGGCCAGAGCCTACGGCGTGAAAAACGGCGATTCCGTCGCCGTAGCGGTGGAAGGCCTGCGTCCCGTCACCCTCAGCGGTGTCATTTGCCGGGTTGGTTCCGGTCATACCTTGGAATTGCACCTGGACACCGACGAAGCAAACGCCTGCTGCCTGACCAGCGGCGCACTGGTGAAGCTGATCCTGCCTGACCAGACCTCAGCGGGCCCCAACCCTTGCGGAACTGCCGCTCCGGTCCCGATTCCAACCCCCGTTCCTCAGCCTGCACCCGCTCCGGCTGCTCCACCTCCGACAGCAGCGCCGGAACTCGTGGAAGATCCGCTGGATCTGGTCACAGAACGGGACATCAACGACGCATTCCGGGACAATCATTCCTGCGTCTACTGTGAAAAGAAAGCCATCATTACCCCTGCTGCCGCCGATCGTGCCGCAGAAACAGGGATCAAAATCATTCGTGTTTAAGGAGGTGTGAACCATGCAAATCGCCCGTGTTGTGGGCAATGTCGTCAGCACCAGCAAGTCGGAAAAGCTGAACGGTCTGAAGATGCTGCTGGTCAAACCCATCGACCTGGAAACCTTCGAGGAAAAAGGCAATGTTATCGTGGCCTTTGACACCGTCGGTGCCGGTGAAGGTGAAGTGGTCATGCTTGTATCCGGTTCTTCCTCCCGTCAGACTGCTCTGACCGAGAACAAACCCTCTGATACGGCCATTATCGCAATTATTGATTCCATTGATCTACACAATAAGCGTATTTTCAGCAAAGAAAAGGACCACAAAAACTAAAAGAAGGTGATTAACGCATGCTTTCCAAAGAGCAGATTGAGCAGATCGTTCAAATGACGATTGCTCAGATGAACGGATCAGCTTCCGCCGCCGCTCCTATGCCCACGCCCAGTGGAAACGGATGGATGTTTGACCGTGTCGAGGATTGTATTGACGCCGCCATTGCCGCTCAGAAGAAATTGATTGCCATGTCCATGGCTGACCGTGAAAAGCTGATTACCGCCATGCGACAGGCCGCCCGTGACAACGCCGAGCATTTGGCTCGCATGGCCCACGAGGAAACCGGCTACGGCAATGTGCCGGACAAGATCGCAAAGATCATGCTGGTGGCCGACAAAACGCCGGGCACTGAGGACATCGTCCCCCGCGTCTTTACCGGTGATTACGGCATGACGCTGGTGGAACAGGCTCCCTTCGGTGTCATCGGTTCCATCACTCCCTCTACCAACCCGCCCGGAACGGTTGTAAACAACTCCATCAGCATGATTGCCGCAGGCAACGCTGTGGTGTACAACCCCCATCCCTCCGCAACCAAGAGTTCTCAGGAGGCCATGCGCATCCTGAATCAGGCCATCGTGGCCACCGGAGGCCCGATGGGACTCATCTGCTGTCCCACCAACCCCAACATGGAAACCAGCAAGGTGATTATGAATCACCCCAAGATCAAGCTGCTCAGCGTCACCGGCGGCGAAGCCGTGGTCAGCGTGGCCATGAAGACCGGCAAGAAGTGCATTGCCGCCGGTCCCGGCAACCCCCCTGTGATCGTGGATGAAACCGCAGTCATCCCCAAAGCCGGCAAGGACATTGTCTTTGGCGCAAGTTTTGACAACAATGTGCTTTGCGTGGCAGAAAAGGAAGTGTTCTGCGTCAACACCGTGTTTGACCAGCTGCTTTCCGAAATGCAGAAGAACGGCGCATGGCTGATTCACGGCAGCGACATCGACAAGATCGTCAACACCGTGCTGATCCAGAAGGACGGCAGATATGTCATCAACCGCAAATTTGTGGGACACGACGCCACCTACATCATGGACGCTTCCGGCGTTTCTTACTCCGGCAAGCCCCGTCTGGTCATCGCCGAAGTTCCCTTCTCCCACCCCTTCGTTCAGGTGGAAATGCTGATGCCTGTGCTGGGCTGCGTCCGCTGCCAGTGCGTGGATCAGGCCATCGACTGGGCCGTGCAGGCCGAGCATGGCAACTGGCACTCCGCTATGATGCACTCCACCAACTACCTGAACATGACCAAGGCTGCCAAGGCCCTGAATACCACCATCTTTGTGAAAAATGGCCCCTCCACCGCCGGTGTCGGCTTCGAGGGTGAAGGCTATGCCACTTTGACCATTGCCACTCCGACCGGTGAAGGCCTGACCTCTGCCCGCAGCTTTACCAGAGCCCGCCGCTGCGTGCTGGAGGACGGCTTCCGTATTATTTAATTGCCTATGGGACTGATCGAACAGATTTTTGACGCCGGCGTCGTTGGTGCCGGCGGCGCCGGATTCCCTACAGATCGCAAGCTGAACTGCAAGGCGGAAATCTTCATCGTCAACGGCATCGAGTGTGAGCCTCTGCTCCGGGTCGATCGCCGCACCATGGAAACCCATGCGGATGAAATCGTCCGCACCGTCCGCGCGATTCGGGATCACATCGGCGCAAAACGTGCTGTAATTGCACTGAAAAAGCATTATCATGACGCAGTTGCCGCTCTGACTGCCGCCGTCAAGGGCACCAAGGTGGAGCTTTACCTCTCCGAATCCTTCTACCCCGCCGGTGACGAGCAGAATCTGGTTCACTGCGTGACTGGCCGCACCGTTCCCACCGGAGGCATCCCGCTGGATGTGGGCTGCGTAGTGAGCAATGTGGGCACGGTAGTCAACATCGCAAACGCCATGAAGGGGATTCCCGTGACAGACAAGATGGTCACGGTGGGCGGCTCCGTCGCTCATCCCGTCACCGTCACCTGCCCCATCGGCACACCCCTCAGCCAGCTTTTGGATGCAGCCGGCGGTGCCATTGGCGACTGCACCTTCATCATCGGCGGCCCTCTGATGGGCAAGCTCACCGATGATCTGAGCCAGCCGGTCACAAAAACCACCGGCGGTCTGCTGGCCATCCCCCGCAATCATCCTCTGGTGGCAAAAAAGACCACCTCACCCAGAGATGCGATCATCGCCAGAGCGGCTTGCAGCCAATGCTCGATGTGTACCCAGCTTTGCCCCCGCAATGCCATGGGTCTGAATGTGCAGCCCCACTTGGCCATGCGTGCGCTGGCCAGCGGCAACACCACCCTATTGGGTGATGTGAACGGCATCTTCTCCTGCTGTGACTGCGGTCTTTGCACTTACTTCGCCTGCAACTTCGGTTTGAAACCCAGTCAGGCCATGCAGAAGGCCAAAGCGCAGCTGATTCAGCAGGGCATCAAGCCCCGCAAGGAAGTCAAGTACGACTCCGATTCCGGCATTGACAACAAGCGTCTGCCCACCAGCCGCCTGCTGCTCCGTCTGGACTTGAAGCAATACGATGTGGACGCCCCTCTGGGCCCCACCTTGGCTTGCGACACAGTGCGTATCCCGCTGCGGATGCACATCGGCGGCCCCGACAAGGCTTTGGTCACCGTCGGCCAGAGCGTCAGCCGTGGTCAGCTGATCGCTTCTCCCAACGGTATGGGTGCTAATATCCACGCCTCCATCGACGGCACCGTCACCGAGGTGAACGGCGAATACATTGAGATAAGGAAGTGAAGCTATGGGTGCCATCGGTATGAATGAAGTCATGAGCATCCCCACCGGCATCCTGGCTTGCGATGCCATGCTGAAGGCCGCTGATGTGACACTGGTCAGCGCAGGCTGTGTCTGCGCCGGCAAGTACTACATCGTGGTATCCGGCGATGTGGCTGCGGTCCGCTCCTCTGTGGAAGCGGGCGCAGAAGTGGCAGAAAGCCTGCTCATCGACAGCCTGGTGATCCCCAACGTGGATTCTCAGGTAGCTCCCGCCATCTCCGCCTGTACGGCGGTGGATCGGCTCAATGCACTGGGCATCATGGAGACTTACTCCCTCTGTGCCGCCGTCCATGCCGCGGATGCTGCCGCCAAGGCTGCGGATGTGGATTTGCTGGAGGTGCGTCTGGGCCGTGGTCTGGGCGGTAAGTCCTTCATCCTGCTCACCGGCGAAGTCGCCGCTGTGAACGCCGCGATCAGCGCCGCTGAGTGTCTGGAAGAAACTCAGGGTCTGATGGCAAAGAGCGCTGTCATCCCCTCGCCTCACCCGGATATGCTGAAGGCGATTGGATAAATATTCTATCGGCAAAATTTCAAACCAAAGAATCAATATTTCAATACGGAGGTTTTTAACATGAAAGAAGCATTAGGTATGATCGAAACCCGTGGTCTGATTGGCGCCATCGAGGCCGCTGATGCTATGGTCAAGGCTGCAAACGTCCATCTGATCGGCAAGTCTCAGATCGGTTCCGGTCTGGTCACCGTTATGGTCCGTGGCGATGTGGGCGCCGTCAAGGCTGCTGTCGATGCCGGTGCTGCTGCCGCTAAGCGTGTTGGCGAGCTGTACGGTGTCCATGTGATTCCTCGTCCCCATTCCGATGTGGAGTCTATCCTGCCCACCATGGATCCCGTCGAGGAGTAATCCATGTATACCGGCGTGGTTGCCGGGTCGGTGGTCGCAACCGTGAAGGATGAAGGTCTGGAAGGCGTCCCGCTGCTGGTCGTTCGGAAGATCGAAAACGGCAAAGAGGCCGGCCTGATCGTGGCCGCAGACCAGACCCGTCAGGCGGGTATGGGCGACTTTGTCTACCTGATTGGTTCCAAAGAGGCTTCCCGTGTATTTCGGGACGCCAAAGTGCCCACCGATGCCTCAATTGTGGGTTTTATCGACTCGTATAACGAAGTGCTGTGACGAAAGGAGTGAAATCGAATGCGGCTTGCGAAAGTGGTAGGTAATGTTGTTTCCACCATCAAAGAGGAAGGCTATACCGGCTACAAATTGATGCTGGTGCAATATCTGGAGCCTGACGGCACCCCTGCCGGCCCTCGCATGATCGCCTTCGACTGTGCCGATGCCGGTATCGGGGACATTGTCCTGGTTAACATCGACGGTGGCGCAGGCAATATGCTCCTGAATGACGACCACGCCATCGTAGATCTGGTGATCTGCGGTTTGGTCGACAGCTACACCGCATTCGGTGAAGAAACGGTGATCCACTATTAGATTCCCGAAGGACGGGGCGGTTTTCCGCCCCGTCTTTTTTCAACAAAAAACACCCCCCTTGCGACCAGTTGACCGTCACAAGGGGGTTTCTTTGTTTGATTACTTACCGGCGATGGACAGTTCCTTCACCAGCACGGTGGGAGAACCGAAGTTGGTCACTCCGGTGGCACCGGGCAGCTTCAGATCGTTTGCCACAGCGGTGATCCGCTCCAGCAGCTCATAGAAGTTGCCTGCCACGGTAAAGGACTTCACAGGGGCGGTCTTTTTTCCGTTTTCGATGAGGAAACCGCCGCTCTGCAGGGAGAAATCGCCGCTGATGGGGTTCGCTCCTGCATGCAGTCCGTTCACAGCGTCGATATAGACGCCCTTTTCCACGACAGCCATCAATTCCTCCGGAGTCTGGTCACCGGGTGCCAGATAGAAGTTGAAGGGACGGACGGAAACAGGGGCATCGTAGCCGGCCTTAGAGGCATTGCCGGTGGTGGTGACGCCTGCCATAGCCGCCGTCTTGCGGTTATGCAGCAGCGTCATCAGCTTGCCGCCGGACACCACTTCCTTGCGGAAGGTGGGGCTGCCTTCTGCGTCAAAAGGCATGGGCAGAGGGCTCAGCGGGCAGAAGGGATCATCCACCAGCGTGACGGCAGGAGATGCCAGCACCGTGCCTTCCTTGCCCTGCAGCTTGCTCAGGCCCTTCTGTGCCTTCTCTGCGGAAAACACCACAGAGTAGCAGGCCAGCAGGTCTGCCATGGCATCGGGAGAAAACACCACCGGGCAAACGGCGGTATCCGGCACCTGTGCGTTCAGCTTGGCTCTCGCCTTCTCCACAGCAAGGCTGCCGATCTCTTTCAAATCCATGCTGGTCAGGTCACCGGCACGCAGCTCATAGCTGTCGCTCAGCTCCTCACCTTCCTGCACCACGGCCTGTGCCACCACAGCGGTCAGCACGCCCTCATAGCTGAGGTCCATGCCCTTGGAGTTGGTGATGGCAATGCGGGTGCGCTCCTCCACCAATTCTGCGGCGCAGCCGTCGGTGACGCTGGGATGGGCGTCATAGATGGCCTGCTCGGCCTTCAGTGCCAGCTCCACCAGCGTTTCCGTGTTCGGCACGGGAACGGCGGGCCGCTCCACGGTCTGATAGGTCTGACCGCCCTCGCCCAAGAACACCGGCTCGTCAGTTTCCAGCACCGCCGCATTGTCTGCCGCACGGCGAACCAGCTGCTCTGCTTCCACTTCGTTCAGTGCCTCGGTGGATGCGTAGCCCATCTTACCGTCCACGATGCAGCGGAAGCACACGCCGCCATCCACTGCGCTGGAGAAGGACTGGATCTCATGACGGAAGGTGCTGACATCGGCATTTTCCGAAGTCTGATAGTAAAGCTCGTAGTCGGCAATGCCCAGTTCCTGTGCTGCCTTGACCACCAGCGTCTTAAATGCTGCAAATTCCATACTGCAATCCCTCCTTATCTGCCGCCAACGGTGATGGAGGACACACGGATCATGGGCTGACCCACATTGGTGGGAATACTGCCGCTGGAAGAGCCGCACATGCCCTGATCCATCTGCATATCCATGCCCACCATGTCGATGTCCTGAATGACCTGACTGCCGGTGCCGACCAGGCTGGCGCCACGGACAGGCTCACAAATCTTGCCGTTACGGATGATATAGCCCTCGTTGACCGCAAAGTTGAACTGACCGGTCACCGGGTTGACGCTGCCGCCGCCCATCTGCTTGGCGTACAGGCCGTACTCGATGGAGGAAATGATGTCCTCATTCCGGTCCGTACCGGGGGCGATATAGGTGTTGGTCATACGGGAGGTGGTGGTGTAACGGTAGCTCTGACGGCGGGCGCTGCCGGTAGAGGGCATACCCATGCGGCGACCGTTGAATTTATCCACCATATAGCTCTTCAAAATGCCGTTTTCAATCAGCACATTGCGCTGTGCCGGAGTGCCTTCATCGTCAATGTTGATGGAGCCCCATGCACCGGGAATGGTGCCGTCATCAATGGCGGTCACCTTGGGGTTGGCGATCTGCTGACCCAGCTTGCCGGTGAACTGAGAGCGTCCATAGGCCACAGCAGAGGCCTCCAGAGAGTGACCGCAAGCCTCATGGAAAATAACGCCGCCAAAGCCGTTATCAATGGCCACAGGCATGATTCCGGCGGGGCAATAGCCTGCTCCAGCCATCACAACGGCCTGTCTGGCCGCTTCCTGACCCACGGCCTTGGGGTCGATGGTGTCGAACATCTCCAGACCCATCCGGCGTCCGGGACGGCAGCTGCCGGTCTGGGTTTCGCCGTTGACCTCCGCCACCGCCTGAATAATCATGCGGGTGCGGATTTGGCGATCCTGCGCGTAGGTGCCTTCGGTGTTGGCAATGAGAATCTGATGATCCACATCCAGTAGGGTTCCGGTGACCTGACGCACCGCGTCATGGTAGTCACGGGCAGCAAAATAGCCTTCCTTCAGCAGTTCCACCTTCCGGGCATTTCCCACGCTGGAGGGCACGATACGGATGGGATGAATGTCCCCAAACAGCCGCTCCTGCAAGCAAATGGAAATCTCCGCCTTGCCTTCGCCCAGTGCCTGAGCTGCCTGCTCTGCACAGCGAATGAGGCCGGCTTCACTGGTATCGACGGTGGATGCCATCACACTGCGCAGGCCCTTATACACACGGACGGATGCGCCTGCCACAAGGGCATCATCCACAGAGCTCACCTTGCTGTCCACCATGTTCACCGCATGGTCGACGGTATGCTCTGCAAACACTTCAGCATAGTCTGCGCCGGTAAATACGGCCTTTTCCAGAACACGCTGACAAACAGTTCTTGAAATCATTTCGTTCCTCCTTCGGTTTTTTGATTTGTCCCACATTGTAGCACAGTTTCTCTTCCCGGTCAAAGTGGTTTCCGGCTCCGTTCCCTTTTCCACGTTTCATTTTACCCACAAAACCGCACAGGATGCCCATTATCGCTTTTTCATCTGTTTCTTTTGAGTTTATATATATCTATCCTCATAATTCTCACACACCCCAAACGCAAGCCGCAGGCAACCGTTTTCGATTCTGACCGCACGCAAAAAAGGAGCGCATCTATTTTGATGCGCTCCTTCTATGTACCGTTTTTTAAGATCACCGATTCCGCTTGTCGATGTAGTCCACGATGGACACACCAACCAAGCCGACAATCAGGCCGAAGGCGACATTCTTCATCACCAGAGCGACCAGCAGGCCCACGCCGAGGACGCCATAGGTCATATAAAGCTTTTTCTTGTCCGGACCAGTTCCTTTTGTTTGCTTCATGGATCAAATCTCCCTAATCTTTGATAGTAGATGCCCTGAGTATAACACATTTCCCGCTCCAAGGATAGCATCCTATCGCAATCGAGCGAAAAATGTTTTGTTTTTTCGTTTTCAAACCTTGCGCTCTGCAAAAAATACGGCCGCCCGGCATTTGCCGGACGGCCATATCAAATTTAAGGAGTTCCCAAACCAATTAACCGTTGATGTAATTGCTCAGACCCAGCATCTTGTAGTAACCGGCAGTAGCGCCCTGATCGGGCACACCGACACACTGAGCAGCATGGACGGCGGCCTTGCCAAAGACAGGCACCATATCGCAGGTGGCGTCCACACCGGCCTTAGCAGCCTCCACGGCGGCGGCGATGACGGCCTGCAAGGATGCGGCAGGATCGGCGGTCACGCAAGCCTTAGCCGCATTGGCGGCAGGCAGGACAGCATCATAGATGGTGCGCTGACCGGCCTCGCACTTGCCACGCTTCTGGATACCGGCGGCAAAGCCCACCAGATAATCCGCCAGAGCGGCGCCATCCAGTTCAGTCTTGCCCTTGAGGGCCTTGCCGCCCTCCATCACACCGGTGGACATCAGGAAGCCCATGGTGGAGGGCACCAGAGAGGACATCTTCATGCCGGCCTTCATAACCATCTTGCCGATGTCGCCGCCGACAGCTTCTGCCTCCGCACGCATCAGGTCAGGCAGAGCGGCATAGCCCTTGCTCATGGTCAGACCCAGATCGCCGTCACCCAGACGGGCGTCCATTTCGCACAATTCATCCTTCTTTTCCACAAACAGGTTGCCTACGCTGGCAAACAGCTCAGGCACCTCAGCAAACAAAATCTTTTCCATGATTCAATCCTTCTTTCCAAACAGCGCTTACTTCTGGCAGAAGAAAGGCGTATTCACGGGGTGGTCCATGTAACGCTTCAGTTCATCATTCATCTTGCAGATGGAGATGGATGCACCGGCCATTTCCATGGAGGTGGCATACTCGCCCACCACGGTCTTGTAAACCTTGATGCCCTTGGATGCCAGAATCTCGGTGACATCGTTGGACAGGATGTACAGTTCCTCCACAGAGGTGGCACCCAGACCGTTGATCAGCAGGGACACTTCCTCGCCCTCTGCCACCGGCATATCACCCAGCAGGGTATTGAGGGACTCCTCAGCGATCTCGTGAGCGGTCTTCAGGGGACCGTTCCAGACACCAGGCTCGCCATGGATGCCCATGCCCATGGCCATCTCATTCTCACCCAGCTCGAAGTTGGGATGACCCACCTCAGGGATGATGCAGGGCGTCAGAGCGAAGCCCACGGTGCGGGTGTTGTCCTTTGCCAGCTGAGCCGCAGCCAGAACGGCATCCAGATCGCCGCCCTCATCTGCCTTGGCACCGGCAGCCTTGAACATGAAGTAGATGCCGGCAACACCACGGCGGGTGTCAGGGTTGGCGTGGGAGTTCACGTCGTCGGCACCCACAATGCTCTTGCAGACGCTGTCGTCCATGTCGCACATATCGGTAGCCATATCAAAGGTCATGATATCGCCGGTATAGTTGCCGTAGAGGTACAGAACGCCGGCACCGGCTTCCACCTCACGGGTGATGTTGTAAATCTGCTCAGGAGAGGGAGACTGGAACACGCCGCCGACACCACAGCCGTCGATCAGGCCGTCGCCCACATAGCCAAGAAACAGGGGAAGGTGACCGGAGCCGCCGCCAGTGATAATGGCAACCTTGCCAGGCTTCTTATTTGCGGTGCAGTAGCAGCGTAGATTGCCCTCGGTATATTTGACCTGATCGCCATGAGCGGCATAGATGCCCTTCAACATATCGTCAACATAAGTTTCGGGCGCATTGATGATCTTCTTCATGAAATAGCCTCCTTCAATGTTGGGTACCTTCTATTTTTTCTTATTATTTCTGCTTTTGTCCGACTTTACTGTTTTTGACAATCTTTCGAGCAAGGCTTTTGGATAACAGTTATTCTAAACTCTTTCCTCTGTTTTGTCAATCATTGTGCAGATTTTATCTGAGCACGCCTGTTTTTTGTACATTCAGCACAAAACAAGCAGTGACCCACGGTACAATATGCCTGTACCGCCGGTCGCTGTAATGTTGCATTTTATGTTTTTAGGAAAAATACAAATTCAAATCCACATTTCCGGCAATGCCGTTGACCTTTCCGGTCTGACTATACTGCCAAAGCTTGAACTCATAGGCGAAATTCGGGAAGCTATTGTAATCGGCGTACCAAAGATCCAGATCCTGCATCCGAGCCAGATCATAGCGGAGATAGCCCACCATGCCGTTGCAATAGACGGTGCTTTCATAGCCCGCCTCCTCCACTCGACGGCAGAAGGCCAGTGCCGCATCGGTGACGGTTTTGCTGTCCACCCCATCGGTGCGGGCCACGGCGTTGTCCACCGTTTCCCAGTCAAAGACGATGGGCATTTGCAATTCTCTGCCACCCAGCAGGCTCAGCACATAGTCCGCCTCCTCGATGGCCTCCTCCTCAGAAACCGCCTGAGAGAAGATGTAGACGCCCACATCCAAGCCCTGCTCCACTGCGGCCGCATAGTTGGTTTCAAACATCTGGTCGGCTCTCAGCGCACCTTCGGTATAACCTCTGGCGGCGATCCGCAAAAAGGCAAAGTCGATCTCGTCCGCTGCCACGGCACTCCAGTCGATGACGCCCTGATGGGAGGACACATCAATGCCGGTGGTGGCCGTTCTGGCCAGACAGGTGATACGCCCTGTGTCCGGGTCGGTGACAAAGTCCGAATCCGTCAGTTTGTTCTCCCTCAGGTTTTGGTTCACCGTCACCGTCTGTCCGCCGATCTCCACCCGACGGGGCGGTTTCAGCAGCGATTCGATCCACTCACTGCTGCATCCGGCCAAAAGCACGGCCAGCATCAGCAGCAACACACACATTCGTTTCATGGTTTTTACCTCAATTTCGACATCTGGGGTGTAAAAATTCAGTCCAGCACGGCCCGAACCGCATCAACAGGCATCTCCTGTCCGGTCCAGATACGGAAGGACTCCGCCCCCTGATACAGCACCATGCCAAGGCCATTCACGGTGGGGCAGCCCACGCCCTTGGCCAAGGACAGGAAGGCAGTTTCTTTGGGGGCATAGATCACATCGGAACAGGCCAACTCCGGCCGCAGCATGGTGGGGTCGGTGATGATACTCTGACCCTCCAAGGTTCCCATGCCCACCGACGTGGCATTGCACAGCAGGGTGCTCTCGCCGATCTCCCGACGCAGAAGCCCCTCCTCCAGCGGATAAGCCGCCGCCTTGCAGCTGGTCTGGGCATTGATTTTGGCCGCATAGGCCTCTGCCCGGGCAAAAGACGGGCCGGAACGGTTGAAGATGGAGATTTCCGCCACGCCGTCCAGTGCCGCCTGCATACAGATGGCAGCAGAAGCTCCGCCGCAGCCAAGGACAGTGATTTTCTTGCCCCGAACCTCGTATCCCTCTTCCCTCAGGCTTCGCAGATAGCCCACGCCGTCGGTGATGGTACCGTACAGCCTGCCGTTTTCCACAACCACCGTATTGACGCTCTCGCACATACAGCTGATGGGGCTGATCTCGTCCAGCAGCGGAATGATCTCCCGTTTATAGGGCATGGACACATTGAAGCCCCGAACGCCCAGTGCGTTCAGTCCTCGGACCGCATCGGTGAGTTCCTCCGGCTTCACATCAAAGGCCAGATAGGCATAATCCAGCCCCAGCGCTTCAAAGGCAGTGTTGTGCATCATGGGGGACTTGCTGTGCCGGATGGGGGTTGCGATGATGCCCACCAACTGGGTGTGTCCGGTAATTCTCTGCGGCATGAAACTCCCTCCTTGTCCCAATGGGATAAAAAACAGGGGACGCCCCAAAAAAGGCGTCCCCTGCAATGGGTCATAACTTACTTATTGAAGATGGCGAAGATGTCATCGAAGGGGTCCTTAGCGGGCTCAGCCTTCTTCTCCTCAGCGGGAGCGGCAGCAACAGCGCCTTCCTCGTCTTCCTGCTCGAAGCCGGTAGCGATGACGGTCACGCGGATCTCATCCTCCATGTCGGGATCGAAGGCAGCACCAAAGATGATGTTGGCGTCGGGGTTGGCAGCAGCCTGAACCAGACCAGCGGCAACTTCGACTTCCTCCAGACCGATATCCATGGAACCGGTGACGTTGACAAGAACGCCGTGAGCGCCCTCGATGCTGGTCTCCAGCAGGGGAGAGGAAATAGCCAGACGGGCGGCTTCCTCGGCCTTGTTCTTGCCAGCAGCACGGCCAACACCCATGTGAGCCAGACCGGCATCCTTCATGATGGAGGTCACGTCGGCGAAGTCCAGGTTGATAAAGCCGGTGTTCTTGATCAGCTCGGAGATGGACTCCACAGCCTGCTTCAGAACCTCGTCAGCAATCTGGAATGCGTTTGCAAAAGTGATCTTCTGGTCGGTGGCCAGCTTCAGACGGTCATTGGGGATAATGACCAGAGAGTCCACCTTACCGCGCAACTCCTCGATGCCGGCCTCAGCCTGACGCATACGGCGAGCGCCCTCAAAACCGAAAGGCTTGGTGACAACACCAACAGTCAGAATACCCATCTCGCGGGCAACATCAGCCACGATGGGGCTGCCGCCGGTACCGGTACCGCCGCCCATGCCGCAGGTAACGAACACCATGTCGGTGTCCTCCAGTGCCTTAGCAATGCTGCTGCGATTCTCCTCAGCGGACTTGCGGCCCACCTCGGGATTTGCACCGGCACCCTGACCGTGGGTCAGCTTCTCACCGATCTGAATCTTGTAGGTAGCAGCGCTCTTTGCCAGAGCCTGCTTGTCGGTGTTCACAGCGATAAAATCAACACCGGTGGTGCCACTCTGCACCATACGATTGACGACATTGTTGCCGGCGCCGCCAACACCAATTACTTTCAGACTGACAACGGTATCCGCCATCGGCTCTACTCCAAAGGCCATAACCATTCCTCCTATATATCATTTGAGTATTGTAATAGTCACAGTATCACTATGTAATTCTAACCTGTAATCCATGGAAGGTCAAGGGGGTTTCCCGGGGAAAATCTTGTTTTCTGATAAATTTTATTCCTCGTTCCGTATTAAATGGGGCAAACCGTCCTCCATTGTGATATCCAACGTACCGGTGTCTGTTTCATCCCACTTGGCCAGCACGTAGTCCTGCATGACCGTATCCAGCACTCGCATCTGGTAATCGAAGTCCGAAGCCAGCTTCAACCGAACCTCCAAACGGTCTGCATACCACAATTTCACCACACTGCCGCTGGACAGGTCGATCTTACGGCCCTGCTCCAGCAGACCCCGCTCATTCATGGCCATCAGAAGGTCTTCCATGGACTGCTTCCGGATGCGCTGGCTCTCATCCACCTGCATCATCTCGCCCAGTTTGGGCTCTACCAGCGTAAGTCCCACGATCTGCATCATGCCGTTGGGGTCGGTATTCTCCTCCAGCAGCTTGCCTTCCGTGCTGACCAGCCACCACTCGCCGGTATTTTTGTCCTCCAGTGCTGCCGCAGGCACGCACTCGACCACATCCACCTGAATGGTGGATGGCAGCTTTCTGCGGATATGCACCTCATCCACATAAATGAGCTGGGCGCCGATCTGATCCTGAATCGCAAATTTATTCAGCAGGAACATATTGTCCCCTTCCTGAATGCCGCTGGCGGTGACGATTTCTTCCTCCGTATAACGGGAGACGCCTTCCACCTCCACATCGCTGACACGGAAAAAGACAATGCTGCCTGCCACCACGGCGATGGCGATCACCAACACCGAAAGCACCGCGTACAGTCTGGTAAACCGGACCCGCCGGCGTTTGCGGTAGTGTTTTCTCTGATGCTGCGCCATAGCTCGCTCTCCTTTACTCGTTCACTTCCCGGATCTCCGCACCCAATGCAGCCAGATCCTCCACCAAGCTGGCATAGCCTCGGCGGATATGATTTAATCCTGTCACCGTAGTGACTCCTTCTGCACCTAGCGCCGCCACACACAATGCGCCGCCGCCTCGCAGGTCATGGGCCTGCACCGGCGCTCCGTGGAGACGATCCACACCCGTCACCACAGCCACCCGGCCTTCGGCCCGGATGTTTGCCCCCATGCGGCACAGTTCATCCACATGGCGGTAACGATTTTCAAACATCGTTTCCACAAATACGGTGGTTCCTAAACTTCGGCACAGCGCACCCATCACCACCGGCTGTGCATCGGTGGGAAAACCGGGGTACGGTGCGGTACGGATACATCCTACACCGTTCAGCGGATTTTTTCCACAGTGAATCCGCACAGAATCCGGATGACAGCGGATTTCCGCTCCGCCCTGCCGCAGCAGTGCCACCACCGAAGCAAACTGACTGGGGTCAACGCCGGTCAGCTCCGCTTCTCCTCCGGCTGCCGCTACGGCAGACAGATACGTGGCCGCCACAATGCGGTCGCCCATGACGTGATATTCTGCGTCATGCAGCGGCGTTTGGCCTTCCACAACAAGGGTGGAACTGCCTTCGCCACGGACACGGGCGCCCATATGGCGCAGGAAGCGGGCCAAGTCGACGATTTCCGGCTCACGGGCGGCATTACGGATGACGGTACATCCGGCCGCACCCACCGCTGCCAGCATGGCGTTCTCGGTTGCGCCCACACTGGGCAGACTGAGGTCGATCTCCGCTCCGGAAAGGTGATCCCCTCCGGTGCAGATGAGCCGTCCGCCCTCCTGCTCCACCGATGCGCCCAAACGCTGCAAGGCAGCCAGGTGCAAGTCGATGGGACGAGGTCCCAGCTCACAGCCCCCGGGCATACTCACATCCGCCTGACCGGTACGGGCCAAAATTGCCCCCAGAAAGATGACGGAGGAGCGCATCTCCCGCATGAGATGGTCCGGAATGTCCCAACGGGTGACAGCAGTTGCATCCACCGTCACCCGATCTCCTTCTCGCTCCACCAGACAGCCCAGATGGGCCAAAATTGCCAGCGAAGCATCCACATCACTGAGATGCGGACAGTTATGTAAGACACTCACTCCATGGTTGAGCAGCGTGGATGCCAGCATAGGCAGGACGCTGTTTTTTGCGCCGTGAACCTCCACGCGGCCCGACAGAGGCCTTCCGCCTCGAATCTGATACGATTGCATTGCTCTTCCTCCCTATCAAAGGATTTTGCTCCATCCTATGAAGGGGGTGAAAAAGCTGTGATTAACTTACTTCATCAGGTTGCGCAGCACGGTGTAAATGCGCTCGTTGGCGTCCTCAATGGACATCTCGCTCAGGGCGTGACGCATATCCTCCAGACGCTTGGGCTCAGCCAGCAGGCCCTGCACCGTGTCGTAAAGCTGGCTGCCGTTGAGCTGGTCCTCCAGCATCAGCACGGCAGCACCCTTATCTGCCAGCACTCGGGCGTTCTTCTCCTGATGGTTTGCCGTCACATTGGGAGAAGGCACCAGAATGGACGGATGGGTGGTGGCGGTCAGTTCAGAAATGGTGGATGCGCCGGCACGGCTCAGCACCAGATCAGCAGCCCCCATGACCACGGGCATATCATAGATGTACTCACGGACATCCACATCCGGATAGTCCTTCAGGTTGATACCTTTCTGGGCGATGGCCTCCATCACTCGGTCATAGTAACGTGCGCCCACACCGTAGATGTGGTGGAAAGGAGTTCCCTCCTTGCACTCACGCACCACAAAGTCCACCATCTGGCGGTTCATTACCAGTGCGCCCAGAGAGCCCCAGCTGGTGACCACCACCGGACGGTCATCGGTATAGCCCAGCTTCTGTCTGGCCTCAGCCTTGGTCAGCCGGAAGAACTCACCTCGCACCGGCGTGCCGGTGACTTCCACACGCTCCGGATGGGGATAGTGCTTGCGGCTCTCTTCAAAGCCCACCATCACCTTATCCACATACTTGGCCAGCATCTTGGTGGTCAGACCGGGTTCGGCATTGCTCTCGTGAACTGCCGTAGGGATGCCCCGACGGGCGGCTTCACGCACCACAGGGTAAGAGGCATAGCCGCCGGTACCCACCACCAGATCCGGCTTGAAGTCGTCCAGAATCTGGACGGCCTGCTTGCGGGAACGGCTCAGGTTACGCAGTGTGTTGACATTGTGCTTCATGGATGCCACAGACAGAGAGCGATAGAAGCTGGTGATGGTGACGGTTTTCACCTCATAGCCCGCTCTGGGCACCAGTTCCACCTCCATGCCTCCGTCTGCACCTACAAAGAGGATCTCCGCCTGATGGCGGTCACGGAACATACCCGCCAACGCCAAGGCGGGATTGATATGTCCTGCGGTACCTCCGCAGGTAAACAGCACTTTCATGGCTTGACGCCTCCCATTCTTTCTTAATCAGTCCTCGTCTTCCGCCGGGGCCGGAATCTGTCTCGAGATAGACAATATAATTCCCATCTCCGCTAGCTGTATCACCAGTGCCGTGCCGCCGTAACTAAAGAAGGGCAAAGACACGCCGGTACAGGGGATCAGGTTAGTCACAACGGCGATGTTCAGGAACACCTGCACGGCCAGCAGGGTGATGATGCCCACAATGACCAGTGCGCCGAAGCGATCACGTGCGTGGAGTGCCAGCCAGTATCCACGGATGACCAGCATGGCAAACAAAATGACGATCAGAGTTGCGCCGATAAAGCCCAGCTCTTCACAGACGATTGCAAAGATAAAGTCGTTCTGCTCTTCGGGCAGATACAGGAATTTCTGGCGGCTCTGGCCCAGACCCAGACCGCTCAGACCACCGGAAGCCACCGAGTAGAGGGACTGGACGATCTGGAAGCTCTTGTTGCCGGGGTCCCACCAAGGGTCCTGCCAAGTTTGGATACGCTCGCCGTTATAGCCCACCACCACAAGGATGAACCACACAGCGAAAGCCATAAATCCACCGCCGGCGACAAACCAGCCCAACTTGATGCCGGCTGCAAACATGACGGCAGCAGCAGCGGCAAAAATCAGAATGGTACCGGACAGGTGGGGCTCCATCAGCATCAGCACAGCGATCATGCCCAAAATCATAACCAGCGGAATCAGCTCGTTGACATCCCACTTGTAATAGTAGTTACGCAGGGTTTCCACAGGCTCTTTGTAGTGCTTTTTGAACTTTGTCGGCTTGGCCGGACGTTTACTGAGGGTGGCTGCGAAAAACAGCACAACGCCCAGCTTTGCCACCTCAGAGGGCTGGAACTGGACACCAATCTTCAGCCAGCGGGTGGCGTAGTTACGGGTAATGCCCACGCCGGGAATCAGCACGGCGATCAGCAGCAGGATTGCTGCCAACAGCACAAAGGGAGAGATGCCGCGCAGCCACTGGTAGTCCATACGGGATACCAAGAACATCACGATGATGCCCAGCACGGCATAGCCTGCCTGACGCTTGAAGTAGTAGGTGGGGTCGTAGTTGGACACCTTTTCCATGGATGCGGCATAGGAGGATGCACTGAGCAGCATCACCAATCCGATTCCTAACAACAGCAGCGTTAAGCCCAAGAAGGGCAGATCAATGGGTCCGCGCGCCAGCTGCTGCTGTCGGGTCAGATCTCGTTTTGCCACTTTTGCCATACGCAAAATCCTCCTTTCCTGCGCTCTTTCACAGGAGGTTTTTCAAATTAAATCAGGGGAAACCGATCCATCACGCCCCAGAATGCCAGCAGGCAGCAGACGGCGGTGATGCCGGTAAACACACAGAACAGCTTCACTTCGCTCCAGCCGCCCATCTCCAGATGGTGGTGCAGAGGAGCCATGCGGAAGATACGCTTGCCGTGAGTCAGCTTGAAGTAAGTGACCTGAATGATGTCACTCATGGTTTCGCAGATGTAGATGACGCCAACCACCACCAGCACCAGAGGGATATCCAGTGCAAAGGCCAGGCCGCACACCATGCCGCCCAGGAACAGAGAACCGGTATCGCCCATAAACACCTTGGCGGGATGGAAGTTATAGATCAGGAAGGCACACAGGCCGCCGAACACGGCGCTGGACAGTACGCCCACACCCATACGGCTCCACATCAGAGCCACAGCCAGATAGAACAGCATGACCGGCATGGTGACGCCGGTAGCCAGACCGTCCACACCGTCGGTGAGGTTCACGGAGTTGACGCAGCCCACGATGATGAAGGCGGCGAAGGCCATGTACAGCACCCAAGGGATGGTGAAGGTCACATTAAAGAAGGGGATGTACAGTTCGTTGGAAATATGATGGGTAGAGCGGAGCAGCACCACAAACACAAGGGCGGCTGCCAGCTGCAGCAGGAACTTCTGGGGTGCGGTCAGTCCCTCATTCTTGTGGAACTTCACCTTGCAGAAGTCATCAATGAAGCCGATCACGCCAAACACGGCGGCAAAGGCAAAGATCATCAGGGCGGAAAAATCTCCGGCCGCAAAATCCTGCCAGCTCATGGCCAGAATGGCGATCAGGATGCCCACGACGAACATAATGCCGCCCATGGTAGGCGTACCCTGCTTTGCCATGTGCCAAGAGGGGCCGATCTCCTTAATGGTCTGGCCTGCTTTCAGTGCGTGGAGCCAAGGGATCAGGAAACGACCCACAATGGCGGTCACGGCAAAGGACAAAATAAAGCTGATGATAACTCGAATCATATCTCTCGTATCCTCTCTGTTTTTTCTTCAAAATAGCCTACCGTGGCATATGGCTGCCCCGGAAGAGCAATCATTCCTCCGCTTTCCGGCTGGGATGCGTGCATCCGATGCGCACTTTCCTCCACCGGAATCCCGTAGCTCAGTCCCGCCGCAGCGGCAGCAAGCCCGGGATACAGTCCCCGTCCCTCGGACAGGGGCACACGGATGCGGCAGATACTGTCCTTGGTCACTGCCTCAAATTCCGTATGAAATGGGAGCAGGCGCAAATTCTCGGCGGTGATGTCCGCCTCCTTGTGCCGCTCAGAAAAGGTCCATTGGGGAATATCGGCCGTCACCTGAGCAACCCCGTCGGGATCGTCCAGACTGACCACCGCCCGATGACACTGCCGCAACAGCTCTTCCGCAGCTTCTCCCCGACTGCCGCTGAGCATTACAACTGTGTCCGCCGTCCAATCGGCGCTCCACCGGAAGCCTTCCGGCAGAGCCAGCACCGCATGGCGGCATTGCTGCTGCTCCAAATGCAGGAGCAGCTCATTTACCGTTCCGTCGAAGCGTCCGGTCAAGGCCAGCAGTCCCGTCCGCACTCTGCCGGACAAAATCTGGCAGATCAGGCAGGCGGTATCCGCAGATCCCTGCCCAGACACAACGCAGAGCTTTAATTTAGCCAAGTGCGCCCAATTCGTTATCTCTATCTGACGTGTCTTGGAAGGAAACCGTCACCACTTCACCGGGGCTTACCGCAGTGCCTGCGGCCACACTCTGGTTATAGACACGGGTTTCCGCGGTGTAGTACTTCGATGCACCGGTGGCCTTCATATAAAGTCCAAGCTCGTGCAGGGCGGTCAGTGCCTCATCCGGCGTCTTGCCGGTCAGGTCAGGCACCGTCACCGCCTCCGGCGGAGCCGCTTCTCCGATATACAGCACCAACTCGCTGCCCTTGGGCACAAAGCTGCCGGGCTGGGCGGTCTGATAACGAACCTCGCTGGTGTCATCACCCTCACCCACAACGGTGGTGGTAAAGCCCTTCGACTTGGCGAAGTCCTTGGCGTAGGCCAGATCCAAGCCGATCAGCTTGGGTACTTCGGTGTCCGCACCGGCCAGCTCATCCGAAGTATACTGCTTGCCGTAGTCCAGATAGTCCAGAATTTCCACCAGCAGGTCGCCGGCCACAGGCGCTGCCATGGCGCCGCCGGAGATGTACTTGCCGGAAGGGGTCACAGGATAGGCACGGCTGCCCACATTGTGGGGATTATCGAAGCCAACCAGCACCACCACCTCCGGATCATCTGCCGGAGCAAAGCCCAGGAAGGAAACGATGTACTCGCCCTCCACCAGAGTTTCGGAGGTACCGGTCTTGCCGCCGATGCGGTATCCGGCACGGTAGGCGTTCTTACCGGTCATGCCGTCTACCACGCCTTCCAGCATTTCACGGCAGGTGGCAGAGGTGGATGCGCTGATGACCTGACGCAGAGGCGTGGGGTCAGCGGCGTAAGTCACATTGCCGTTGGCGTCCTCCACGGAGTCCACCACATAGGGCTGATAGTAATAACCGCCGTTGATGACTGCATTGGCTGCGGCAATCAGCTGAATGGGGGTGACGTTGAAACGCTGACCGAAGGATGCGGTAGCCAAGTTGACCGGACCGAAGTCCTCGTAGTTCCACACAAGGCTGCCTCCCTCACCGGGCAGGTCGATGCCGGTAGAAGCGCTGCTGCCATCGGCGTTGGCGATGCCAAACTCCTCCAGATAGCGATAGAACTTCTCTTGGCCCAGACGCTGACCCAGCGTGATAAAGACCGGGTTGCAGGAGTTGCCCACCGCCTGTGCCAAGGTCTCAGGACCGTGGCCGGTACGGCGGGAGCAGTTGATGGTGCGGTCATAGACCTGAATGGAACCGGTACAGTTGAAGTTTTCCTCCGGAGAGGTGACTCCTTCCTCCAGTGCGGCTGCCAAAACTATGCTCTTAAAGGTAGAACCGGGTTCGTAGGTGTCGTTGATGGCCTTATTACGCCACTGCGTGTTCAGCAGGTCGGTGTAGGCCTTCTGGCGGGCGGTCTGCTGATCGTCGCCCTTCTCCATGTAGGCCTTCGTCCGTTCATCCAGAGAACCCAGCAAGTTCTCATCCAGCACCTCGGTGTAATTGTTCAGGTCATAGTCCGGATAGCTTGCCATGCCCAGAATTGCGCCGGTATGGCTGTTCATGGCGATGGCAAAGCCGCCGTTGAGCACTTCATTTTCCTCAATGCCCTTCTTCAGTGCGGACTCACACATCTGCTGAATGGCTGCATCCAGCGTCAGGTGCAGATCCTCACCGTCTTCCGCATCGTAGTAATCCTGGAAGAAATTCAGCACATCCAAGCCACGGCCGTTCTGTGCCGTCACCACCAGACCGTCCTTGCCCTTGAGCTGCTTGTCAAAGGTGGATTCCAGTCCGTATGCGCCGCCGTTATCGTTGGTAAAGCCCACGATCTGGCTGGCGAGGGTGGAATAGGGGTAGTAACGCTTGGTGTTGGGCTGGAGATAGATGCAGCCGGTCAGATCATTTTCCTCGATGTAGGCACGGATCTGATCTTCCACATCCTTATCCACCTTCTGTGCCAGACGCTTATACTGGCTTTCGGTGTCCTGACACTTCTCTTTCAGCTCCGTTGCGTCCAGACTCAGGATGGAGGACATGCCGTCCACCACCAGCTGCTCTACATCCTTATCATAATCGTTGTAAGGCTTGCCGCTTTCGATGGCTTTCTGCTTTTTCTTGTCCAGTTCCTCCTGCTTCTGCACAATGGCCTTGGGCGAAAGGATAATATCGTAGGCAGTGGAGCTGATGGCCAGCACATTGCCCTTACTATCGTAGATGGTGCCACGGGATGCGGTCACCGCCATGGTGCCGGTCTGCTGCTTGATGGCTTTCTGCTCCAACTCCTCGTGACGGGTGATCTGGAGATTCCACATATGTCCGACCACCGGGATAAATGTCAAAATTCCAAATGCGACCAGAAGTGCCACCGTGCGGTTGAACAGCCGTCGGTTGGCAAGATTTTCATTTCTTCGCTTCTTCTGATTTTCTTCCACAGTTTCCCTGCCTTTCTAGGTCATTACATTCGAAAGGGCGTAAGAAAAAAGTATCTTTTTTCTTACGCCCTCTGTCTCTTTATGGCATTGTCAGTCTATTGTCCCCTTAACGGAAGTATTCCACAATCGTAGAAATTAGGCTGCGCAGCGCCTGCACGAAGCCAGTCGTGCCCTCGTTCTGATCGTACACCACCGCATTATCCGGCTCGGACAGATCAATGTAGACAGACTGGTTGGCCGCAGGCTTTTGCAGTCCGCCATGCTCTGCCACTGCACTTTCCAGCGTGGCCATGTCGAACACCTCTTCATAGCGGGCTTCCAGATCGGAGCCTTCGTTCTGAAGGGTGGTCAGCTGGTTCTGAAGTGCCATGGTTTCTGCGTAGACGCTGTTCAGCTGGGTATGACCCAGCAGCAGCACCACGGCAATGGCGATTGCAGCCAAGAAACCGCAGATGGCAAACGGTGCCACTGCCTGCTGCTCACGGACCTGCACCCGGACACGCGTACGCTCGTGGACACGGGGCTTGACCTGAGGAGCTGCCTTCGGGGCAGCCTTAGGCTCGGGTCGAACCAGAGGACGGGGAGGGGCATATTCAGGAACGGGTGCGGCGACCACATCACCGTAATAATCCAATTTGTAGGCCATGCTGCCGAAGGTACTTCCATTTCCAGTTCGGCGGCGCTTCTGTTCGGCCATGGGAATCATCTCCTTACTGAGACTTAAAGCTTCTCCGCAATGCGCAGCTTGGCACTACGGGAGCGGGGGTTCTCTGCCAGCTCGGCCTCCGAGGGCAGGATGGGCTTTCTGGGCGTCAGGCGGATCTGGGGCTTCTTTCCGCACACGCACACGGGAAAATCAGGGGGACAGGTGCAGCCCTTGGCAAAGCCGGCAAATGCGGTCTTTACGATCCGGTCCTCCAGAGAGTGGAAGCTGATGACGCACAGCCGTCCACCGGGATTCAATCTGGGTACGGCATCCTGCAGCAGGTCGTCGATGGCGGAAAGCTCATCATTGACCGCAATGCGGATGGCCTGGAAGGTACGCTTGGCCGGGTGCTGTTTCTCCCGCAGTGCTGCCGCAGGCATGGCATTGCGGATCACATCCACCAGCTCCAGCGTGGTTTCAATGGGTTTCTCTTCTCGACGGCGCTCAATGGCGGCGGCGATCTGAGTGGAGCATTTCTCCTCGCCGTAGCGGAAGAAAATGCGGCGCAGCTCCTCACGGGGCCAATGGTTGACCACCTCATAGGCGGTCAGGGGTGCAGACTGGTCCATCCGCATGTCCAGCGGAGCGTCGTGCATATAGGAAAAGCCTCGGCTGGCATCATCCAGCTGAGGAGAGGACACGCCAAGGTCAAACAGCATGCCGTCGGCACCTTCCAGACCAAGCTCGTCCATCACCCGGGCCAAATCCCGGAAATTTCCGTGAACCAGAGTCACCTTGTCCATCCACTCTCCCAGTCGGGCCGGTGCGGCATCCAAAGCCGCCTGATCCCGATCGATGCAGATCAGTCTGCCCGTCGTCAGGCGTCGGGCGATCTCACGAGAGTGGCCGGCACGACCCAGCGTGCCGTCGATATAGATTCCGTCAGGCCGAATGTTCAGCCCGTCGATACATTCATTCAATAAAACTGAGTAGTGTGTAAATTCAGCCATAGGTCAAAGTCCTAACCGTTCAAACATCTCGGCAACCATGCCGGGGTCCAGTCTGGGTGCGCTTCTGCGATTCCACACGGAGCGATCCCAAATTTTCGCCTTGTTGCCGCTGCCGGTGATGACCACCTCTTTGCCAAGCTGGGCATAATCTCTCAGCACCTGAGGGATCAAAATGCGGCTCTGACTATCCATTTCGCAGGGTGCGGCATAGGCCATCAGCACATCCGCCTGAGCGGCCTGTGCAGCCGGAAGAGCGTTGATCTTCTCCTCCAGTTCCTGCCACACATCCTCAGGGTAGAGCACAAGGTACTTGCATACCTCGCCATCCGGCTCCTTATTGGCTCCGATGGCTACATGAAAGGAAGCGCCAAGGCGCTCGCGCAATTTCGCCGGGACTGCCATACGACCCTTGGTGTCCATGGTATGCTCGAACATACCGGTCATACAGAATCCCTCCTCATCGGCGTGGATGTCTGAGCCAAGCACAGCCACTTCGCTCCACTTTTCACCACTTTGCCGCTATGTAATCATAGTATAAAGGTTACATAATAAAATTGCAATACCTTTTTGCAAAATTAACTGAGGAATATTTTGCACTTTTTTCGGCATTTTTCCGCCGAAAACCAAACTTTTTTGTAAAATACTACGAGTTACAAAATGTTACAATGCGAAGCAACGAAAAATGCACCGCAATATTTTGCGGTGCATCACTGACACGCCACAACATCCTGAACTACTGTCCACAGTATACCGCAGAAGTGTTGTAATCGCAACAGATTTTCGGGCTTTTTTGTAATTTTTCGTAATTTTTAAGAATTAAGGGGGATAATCTTAAGAATTACACATTGAGCTGTCTGCGGCGGTTCAGATTCATGGTGCCGTCCTGCATATTGTTCAGATTGTCCAAGCTGCTGCCGGTGCCGTTGGCCACGCAGGAAATGGCGTTTTCCGCCACCTCGGTGTGGATGCCCGTATTGGACTCCACCAGCTTGTCAAAGCCCCACAGCAGGCTGCCGCCGCCGGTCATCACAATGCCGTTGCTGGAGATATCCGCCACCAGTTCAGGCGGTGTGCGCTCCAGCACTGCATGGATGGCCTCCAGAATCTGCTGCACCGGCTCCTCGAAGGCCTCCACCATCTCGTTGGAGGACACCTGGAACACACGGGGCAGTCCGGTCATCAGGCAGCGGCCCTTGACCTCCACCGTTTCATCCTGTTCCTTGGGCATCACGCAGCCCAGCTGGATTTTCAGCTCTTCTGCCGTCCGCTCACCAATCAGCACATTGTGCTTGCGGCGGACATATTTAATGAGTGCATCGTCGAACTTGTCACCGGCCACCTTGATGGATTCCGACTCCACCACGCCGGACAGGCTGATGACGGCCACATCCGTCGTGCCGCCGCCCACATCCACCACAAGGTGTCCGTCGGGGCGGTTGATGTCGATGCCGGCGCCGATGGCAGCGGCCACAGGCTCCTCGATGAGGTACACCTTTCTGGCTCCGGCCTGAATACCGGCGTCGATGACAGCACGCTCTTCCACTTCCGTGATGCCGGAGGGCACACAGATAATCACACGGGGTTTGATCAGGCGGAAGGGCACGACCTTCTGCAAAAACTCCCGAAGCATCCGCTCCGTCATGTCATAATCGGAAATAACACCCTCCTGCAACGGACGGATGGCGACGATATTGCCCGGTGTACGGCCCAGCATCTTCTGCGCATCTGCACCCACCTTCAGCAGCTTGCCTGTATTTTTATCCATCGCCACCACGCTGGGTTCCTGAAGCACAATTCCCTTGCCTCGGACATACACCAGCACAGAAGCGGTTCCCAAGTCGATTCCCACATCTCTTGTCATGCCAAACACAATCGGTACACCCCTTATTAAAAAAGTAAAGGCCCGCAGGCCCTTCCCAATCATTCAGCACAATTATACCTTTCGTTTTCTCCTTTGGCAAGTGTCATATCCCTCATCTTCCCCACAACTTTTCCCCTGTTTTCAGCAAAAAGCGACGGAATCCGGCAAGCAGATTCCGTCGCTGTCATTCCAATGCTCAGTGCTGCATTACACGGACACGAACCACGCCTTCGATGGCACGGATCTGATCCGCCACGGACTCAGAAATCTTCTGGTCCACATCCAGCAGGGTGTAAGCATACTCCTTGCGGGATTTATTCGCCAAGTTTTCCACATTCAGCCCTGCGGAAGAGATGGCGCTTGTGATCTGGGCCAAGGTGTTGGGCACATTGCGGTGGATGACGCACAGGCGGGCCTGACCGCTCCACTCCATCGTCACATTGGGCAGATTGACCGCATTGGTGATGTTGCCGTTTTCCAGATAGTCCTGCAACTCGTGGGCCGCCATAACAGCGCAGTTGTCCTCGCTCTCCGGCGTGGATGCACCCAGATGGGGCAGAGCAATCACGCCGGGCACATTGGCCAGCGCATTGTCCGGGAAGTCGGTCACATAGGCCGCCACACGGCCGCTGTTCAGGGCGGCGATGATGTCCTCATCCTTTACCAGACCACCACGGGCCAGATTGATGATGCGGACACTGCCCTTCATCTTGGCAATGGCATCGGCATCCACCATATCACGGGTGGCATCGTTCAGCGGCACATGGAGGGTGATGTAGTCCGCCTGTTTCCAGACCTCTTCCAGCTGATTGACCACCTGCACATGGCGATCCAGAGCCAGTGCAGAGGTGACACTCAAAAACGGGTCATAACCCACCACATTCATGCCCAGTGCCAGTGCTGCGTCTGCCACTTTGGCACCAATGGCGCCCAAGCCCACGATGCCAAGGGTCTTGCCCATGATTTCAGGGCCGGCAAAGCGGCTTTTGGCCTTCTCCATGGTGACGGTCACATCGTTTTCCCCGTTGGCCTCTTCCCTGACCCACGCATTGGCCTCAAACATCCGGCGGGATGCGGCCAGAAGGGCAAAGATGACCTCTTCCTTCACTGCATTGGCGTTGGCGCCGGGGGTGTTGAACACCACCACGCCGGACTCGCTGCAACGATCGATGGGGATATTATTGGTGCCTGCACCGGCTCGGGCAATCGCCAGCAAGTTGGGTGCAAAGGCGTAGTCGTGCATCTTGGCGCTGCGCACCAGAATACCGTCGGGATCGGCACAGCCATCGTCCACCACAAAGCGGCTGCGATCCAACTCCGCCAGTCCTACGCCGGAAATTTTATTCAGTGTTTTGATTCGGAACATACCGATTTCCTCCTATCAGTGATTCTGGTCGAAGCGGCGGATAAAGTCGCACAGCTTTTCCACACCCTCCACGGGCATGGCATTGTAGATGCTGGCACGCATACCGCCTACCTTACGGTGGCCCTTCAGGTTTGCAAAGCCCTGCTCTGTGCTTTCCGCCACAAACTGGGCATCCAGCTCAGGAGATGCGGTGCGGAAGGTCACATTCATATCACTGCGGGAGCCGGGTCGGGCAGCGCAGGTAAAGAGCTTGGAGTTGTCAATGGTTTCATAGAGCATACCGGCCTTAGCCTTCTTCTTGGCTTCCATGCCCGCAATGCCGCCCTGCTGCTCCAGCCAGTCACAGACCAGACCCAGCATATAAATACACCAGCAAGGGGGCGTGTTGTACATAGAATCCTTGTCGATTTCCGTCTGCCAATCCAGCATCAGCGGCGTATAGGGCAGAGCGTGACCGGCCAGCGCCTTCTTCACGATAACGATGGTCAGTCCGGCAGGGGCCAGATTCTTCTGGGCGCCGGCATAGATGACACCGTAACGGCTCACATCCACCAGACGAGAGCAGATATCAGAGGACATATCACACACCAACGGCACATCTCCGGTTTCCGGCACATACTGCCACTCCGTTCCGTAGATGGTGTTGTTGGCGCAATAGTAGAAATAAGAGGCGTCCGGGCGGATGCTGATCTCCGCCTGGGACGGAATATAGGTGTGGTTGGCGTCCTCGGAGGAGCAGGCCACCGCCACATCGCCATATTTCTTTGCCTCTTTCCACGCAAGGGTAGAGAAGTTGCCCGTCAAGGCATAATCAGCCTTGCCCGTTCTGCCCATCAGATTCAACGGAATGGCAGAAAACTGAGTCGAAGCACCGCCCTGCAGGAACAGTACCTCATAATCATCGGGGACGGACATCAGTTTCTTGAACTTCGCCTTGGTGTCATCGAAAATCTTCTGAAACACCTTGGAGCGATGACTCATCTCCATGACTGACATACCGCTGCCCTGGTAATTGGTGATTTCTTTACCGGCGCGTTCCAGCACTTCCAGCGGAAGCATGGAAGGTCCGGCGGAAAAGTTGAAAATTCTTTCCTGTGTCATGGTGATTACTCCCTTCGCAGATTAGCGTTTTATCACGCTAAATTGATATAGCGTCATTATAACAGTTTTATTTTAGAAATCAAGTGAAATAGGACTAAATTTGCAAAAATTAAAACACTTTCTTTTGTGCGTATCAGCAATTTACCATGCTACTATATAAAAGTTTTCCTGCCGTGGACATTTTCTCCCGATTTGTCCGTCCACGCCAACAGCACAGCCTATTCCCTGCTTTTTCTCCCTATGCTCCCGATCTGAACCGGCGGTTATTTTTTCGCCCGAAAAGTAAAAAAACGGTTCATTGAACCCCTGAACCGCCATTGCTATAATAGAACCACAAACCAAAGGAGGTCACACCCCCATGAAAATCAACGACATCATTCGTCAGCGCCGCACCGCCATGCACCTGACCCAAGAACAGGTCGCCAACGCCCTTGGTGTGACCGCACCCGCAGTACACAAATGGGAGAAAGGGATTTCCTATCCGGACATCACCCTGCTTCCGGCTCTGGCTCGGCTGTTGGACACAGACCTGAATACCCTACTCTCCTTTCAGGCGGATTTGTCCAACCAGGAAATCGCCCTCTTTTTGAATCAGCTGACGGCGCAGCTGGATGCCGAAGGCTTTGAAGCCGCTTATCAGACTGCCACAGAAAAAATCCGAGAGTTTCCTACCTGCTATGCCTTGATTTTGAATGTGGCACTGGTTTTAGATGGCGCACTTTCCATGCAGGGCAAGGTTAGCGAGCAACACGAAACGGAGATCGAAGCCCTCTACACTCGGGCACTGGACAGCACTGACTCAGCCATTCAGAATCAAGCCAAGTGTATGCTGATCTCCAGCGGATGAAGGAGCAGAACTATACAGCCGCCCAAGAGCTGCTGCAAACCCTGCCCGACCCGGATTCCACCGACAAACAGCAAATGCAGGCAAGCCTCTTCCTTGCCCAAGGGCAACTCGACCAGGCGGCAAAGATTGAAGAAGAAAAGCTGCTCTCCGCCACCAACGAACTGCACCAGATCCTGATCACCCTGATGGAAATTGCGTTGAAGGACGGACGCACGGAGGATGCGGAGTATATCGCCAATGTTTCCAAACAAGGGGCGATTCTCTTTGATTTATGGGACTACAACTCCTATGTGGCCCATTTCCAGCTGTATTCTGCCAGCAAAAACAGGATGAAATGCTTGAAGGTGCTGCTTCCCATGCTGAAATCCCTGACCCACAAGTGGGACATCAACGCATCTCCCCTGTACGCCACATTGAAACCAAACCGGTGGAGCAATCCTTCGGCCCAAAAATGCAAAAAGCCCTTCTCTCCTCTCTGCGCACCGATCCGGATGCCGCCTTTTTGCAGGACAGCCCAGAATTGCAGGCTTTGGAACACGAGCTTGACCTAAATCATTAAAAATACCCCCACAGGCGTTGCCTGTGGGGGTGTTACATTTGATCAGACCTTCTCCGTGTAGGACAAGCTGATCCAGCCTGCGCCGGATTTCAACTTACCCCAGCGGGTAGGGCCATTGTAGGCCTCACTCACAATGGTAAAGGCTTCTCCTCGACGGACTGCCGTGGTGACGGCATAGTTTGTACCAGGACCGCTGCGAACATTCAGACTGTCGGCCACAATGCGCACCACATAGCCCTCCGGATGGGGCTGAGGGTCGTCCTCATCCACCCATCGGACACCGGCCGTCTGGCAGATGCCCTTGGCAATGCCTTTGCCCGCTCTTGCCGCCCATGCACGGTCAGTGATTAGGGGGACATCCTCACTGGAATCCATGAATCCCACTTCCACCAACACGGCAGGCATGCGGGTTTCACGCACCATGTGGAGGTCCTTCTCCGCCAGAGGGTCAGCACGGTTGCCAAACTTGCCCACCTCTCCAATCAGACCATCGTAGATATTGCGCTGCAACTCGTCGGACATGGCAGAATGCTTGCCATCGTAAACATACACTACGGTACCGCCGCCGGAACCGCCGTTGATGCCGGCATTATGGTGGATGCTGACGCAGTAAGCGCAACCCTCCGCATTGGCTCTGGCAGAGCGTGAGGACAGAGGCACATCACGCTCACCGGTGGGGTCATCCAGACGCACCACCTCCACGCCGCAGCGCTGCAAGTGGCGGATCACCTCCTCCGCCACTCCGGCGTTGAGGCTCCACTCTCTGGTTTCCGCCCCATCAAACTGTTTCAGGCAGCGTCTGCCCGGGGTATGGTAGCCATGCCCCGCATCAATCGCCACTTTCATTTGCTTCACCCTTTCTCACATGCCACTGTTTTCCCACCTGATTGGCTCCGGTAGCGGCAAGTCCGCTCACAATGCCCACAGCCAAGGCACTCAGCACATCATGCACCGGATATTCCGGCATAACATACATACCCACGATTCCCAGCACACCTCCAGCCACGCCGCAGACGACCGGAATCATCTGGTTCGGCACCCAGCGAAGTTCCTTCGCCACCATGCCGATCAGGTAGGCAATCACAGTGATCGCTACCACAGTTCCATATTCAAATTCCACCTGTTTTCTCCTTTCCGCTCTCTTTCTCCAAATCTGCCAACCGGTGATTGATGACCTTGATCTGCTCCTCTACCACCGGCATTCGCTGTGCGAAATGATTGTGCTGCCGCACCTCTCGAGTCAGCGCTTCCATCTGGCTCTCCATGACAGCCTGACTGGTGCGCATACTATTTTCTGTGCGGCGGTTTCCGGCAATCACCGTAATGACCGTGCCAAGCAGCGCAAGGCCTCCGGTAATCACCGCCACGATAATCGGTTCCATTATTCCCACCTCCCGACAGCATGATAGGTCACAGTGGGCTGGATGACTCCGGACGGGGGCAGGGTAGGACGCATCAGCTGAAAGGCCGGAGTGTAGAGGGTCTTGTCATACCCTTCTGCTGCTGCAACATACAGCATGCAGTCCAAACTTGCATCTTCCAGTGACATGGTACAAAACGGTTTTTCCAGAAAAGAGATGGGGTACTTAGCAGGCCGAATGCCCCCTTCCACACTGGCATACATACTGCCCCATGCTTCCAAAGGAACCGGAGGATAGGTATAAGTACCCCAGCACTCCGCCACTCCGCTGTTCCATAGACGCCAGCACCAATGTCGATTGAACCCGTTTCGCACCACAAAATCCGCCATAATCCGACCCTGAACGCTCATCTGTCCTGCGACCGTTAAGTTTCGCATCCGTGCCACGTTAAGACCCAACTCGGTTCTCCATCCGGCATGGTAGCCCTCAATGACTTCCACCTGCAGACAGGCCTTGGGGTGAGTCGGGTCAATGGACAGACGATAGATGCTGTATGGGGGCACCATGCCATGCAGCATCTTCTGTATGGCCAGCAAATCGATCGGGCTCACTTCGCCGTCCATATTTACATCATATTTCTCAATCTCTTCCTCTGTGAGGATGACTGCGCCAACGACGCCCTGTTCCGCTCGGTCAAGATCCGCCTGCGTAAATTTGGGATAGTCATAGCGCACCTCTGCGGACAGGGCGTGGCTGGACATGGTCATTCCGCCCACCGTTCCGGTGGTCGCCACCAACTCACCCGTGTCCGCATCCGCTCGGAGGATCACCTCACCGTCAGGCTTTTGCACCAGAATCGTTCTGGCCTGCAGCACCTCGGTCTGAAGCTGATCCACTGCGGCAG
>SAMEA104404100__coassemble_819_pt1 | contig 31646 bp, 26 predicted proteins | sample SAMEA104404100__metabat2_low_PE_082 | metagenome-assembled genome bin SAMEA104404100 (sample SAMEA104404100) | Balaenoptera acutorostrata
CCCTGGATCTGGTTGGCGTGCAGGTCCATGGTCAGGACACGGTCAGCGCCGGCCTGAGTGATCAGGTTGGCAACCAGCTTAGCAGAGATGGGATCGCGGGGCTTGGTCTTGCGGTCCTGACGAGCATAGCCGAAGTAGGGGATGACAGCGGTGATACGGCCGGCAGAGGCACGCTTCAGAGCGTCGATCATGATCAGCAGATCCATCAGGTTGTCGTTGACGGGAATGCAGGTGGACTGGATGACAAATACATCGCTGCCACGGACGGTCTCGTAGATGGAGACAGAACTCTCACCGTCGGAGAAGGTCTTCACTTCGGAGCTGCCCAGAGGCAGGCCCAGCTTCTCGCAGATGGCCTTAGCCAACTCGGGGTTGGAGTTGCCACAGAAGATTTTAATGTCTTTGCCGTGGGAAATCATGGTGTTAATCCTTCTTTCTCAGTAAATACATGTATTGTTTCTATCTATCACAGCGGCGGGAACCGCTAAGATCCGAGGGGAATAAACTTATTTCTTGCCCTTTTTGGCACGGTGACGCTCCACCCAGCCTTCCACATGGACCTGACGGGCCCGGGCGATGGCAAGGGTGTCAGCAGGCACGGTGTCGGTAATGGTGCTGCCGGCGGCGGTGTAAGCGCCGTTCTCCAGCGTGACCGGAGCCACCAGACTGGAATTGCAGCCCACGAACACATCGTCACCCACCGTGGTGCGGCTCTTGACGTTGCCGTCGTAGTTGCAGGTGATGCTGCCGCATCCGAAGTTGCAGTGCTTGCCCACGTCGCTGTCGCCCACATAGATGAGGTGGGGCAGCTTGGTGCCTTCCCCGATGACGGCATTCTTCACCTCAACAAAGTCGCCCACCTTGCAGCCGTCTGCCACCCGGGTGCCGGGACGGACATAGGCGAAGGGGCCGATGTTGACATGATTGCCGAACTCTGCCTCGTTGAGCTGGCTGGAGTTGACCACACAGCCTTCGCCCAGCGTGCAGTCCCGAATCATGGTGTTGGGGCCGATCTCGCAGTTGGGGCCGATGTGGGTGTGACCACGCAGGATGACATTGGGCAGCAGCACCGTGCCGGGAGCCACCGTGACGGTGGGGTCCAGATAGATGCTCTGGGGGTCAAAGACCCGGACGCCCTGCTGGCTGAGCAGCTCTGCACGCTCCAGACGGCCCAGATACTGGGCGGAATCGAAGCTGGCAGGGTCGGACAGGGGAATGGCAAAGGGAGACTCATCCATCAGAGGGGCAAAGTCCTCGCCGCCTTCCAGATCGGCACAACCGTGGATGGCGTTGGCGGGGATGCGATGAACACCGATGGGGGCATCCTCCTGAGGAAGGGAGGGCAGCTGACTGAGCAGTGCCGCACCGGCCACACTGAGCCAGACCGGCTCGGTGATGGAGATGACATCGTCCGTGCCTTCCGCAGCGAAGGCGGCGACAGCGGCATCCAGACCGGGATCATCGATGCAGCCGATTTGCGTTCCTTCGGGGAAGCAGGCTGCGGCCTCGGTGAGATAATCTCTGTGGGTGAGCAAGAAAAAACGCTCCACACCGGCTTCCTGCAGTGCGCGAACCAGCCAAGCGGCGGCCGGGGAAAAGAGCAGGGGACGAAGCATGAGCGGGAGAGAATTGGCATGATCGTCAGAAGGGGCGATACAGATGATTGCACGAGTTGAAGTCAAAAAAGTCACGCCTTTCCGAATCAAGATTACATTCCTATTCTATTATAACAGAGATGAACAGGAAAAGCATTAAAAAAAGGAAATTTTTTGATGTTTGGAGAAGTTGACGATTCCCACAGACTTTAGGTGTCGTTTTTTGCAAAAATGGCGAAGAAAAGGGGAATCATTCCTAGAAAACCGGACAAAAGACAAAGGAAAACTGCCGGAAGGCCGCATCAGCGGCGAACCGGCAGTTCAGAGGATCAGAGAAAGCAAATGATGCTCCAGACCAGACTGGCGCTCAGTGCGCCCAGTCCGCCCCATTTGACTGCGGAGGGAATGCGCTCCCGGGGAGAGGGAGCCTTGACCCGGCGGAGATAGCCGGCGGCGACCCGTCTTGCCTCGGACAGCACCTGTTCATCGGTGACACCGTCCTGATGGAGTACATCCTCACGCAGAAAAAAGATGGCCTCGTCAAAAAAGCGAGGGTCGGGAGCGCGTACCACAATCACCCGTTTCGAGATCCCTTTCACCATAGGAAACCACTTCCTTTCCGAACACAGTATGGGCATGGAACGGGTGAATTATAACCGGACGGCTCAAACCGCTTTGACGCCCTCTGCTCCAATGCACAGCACGATGGCGGTACGGTCATCGGAAGCGGACTCCTCCGGCCCCAGCAGCGAAGCAGCCAGCTCCTTGGGCGATGCGCCGTGCCAGTGGCGGATGGCGTCCCGCAGGTCGGAATCGTCGCTGCCGTCGGAAACACCGTCGCTGACCAGTACTGCCAAATCACCGGGGCGGAGGCGGAATCGGGTCAGGTCTGGCGTGGGGTCGGTGTTCAGTCCGGCAGGCAGCGTGGCAGAGGTGAAGCGGCTCACCACACCATCTCGGCGGAGATAAGTGGGAGCGGCGCCCAGCTTGTAAAGGCAGCCTTCGCCGCTTTGCAGGTCGATGCGCAGCAGGTCGATGGTGGTGAAGGTGCCGGAACTTTCCCACCGCAGAGCCAAGGCTCCGGCCACGGTGGAGAGGGACACCTCCGGCGAGATTCCGGCGGAGAGGAACTGCTCCAGCAGGTGATAGGCAAAGCGGCTGTCCCGAGCGGCATCCGGACCAGTGCCCATGCCGTCACACAGCACCACCCACAGCCCGTCATCCCCGTCACGGAACCAGCCGCCGGCATCGCCGCTGACGCTCTGACCCGGGCGCTTTCCGGCGGCCACGCCAGCCAGTGCGGTCAGGTTGGGCTTTGACACCGCAGCCACCGCCTTAGGCTCCAAAGACAAGGCGCAGTCCCCCAGCAGATGCCCCATGCCCTCGTACTGGCGGCAGCGGGCAGAACGGGAGTCCTTCAGCCGCAGCTGATAGCGCTGTCTGGTTCGGGCGGCGGCATACTGCTCGTTCACCTCGTTGACCAACTCGTTGATGCGGGCGCATCGGGCGGAAAATTCCGTGGGGTAGTCGGCAGGATCACTGCGGCCACGGCGCACCATGGCATCCATGGCGGGCTGCAACAGATTGCGCATGCCGGACTTGTCCCGTTTCCAGCAGGCCGAACCGAAGGCACAGCCTCGGCACACCCGCTGAGAGGCACGAAGATAGATGGGGAATGGGTCGATTTTCGGGTCATCCGAGGTGTCCAAGTCGGCGGACAGCTGCTGATAGAGTCGGTGGAAGGCGTCGGCTTGTCCACGAAGCCGCTGCTGAATAGAGGCCACGGCGGCAGAAGAGATGCCGGTGGCGGCGGCAACCGGCTGAGCCGCTTTGCTGATGGGAGGGGCGGTTTTTTTCAAATGCTTGGGCATCCGGCCTTCCAGCCGATCCAGCAGAGAAGCGGGAAGGGATAAGTAGAGCAGACAGCCCAGCAGTCCGTCCAACAGAGGGGCAAGAGAGCCGGACACGGAGAAGTTCCACATCGATACGGCGGCAAAGCCCACGAAAAAGACCATAATGCGGGTGTGGCGGTGCTGTTTCTCCGATTTTCCAGACAACAGACTGCCCACAGCCAGAGAAGCGCCGCAGCCACAGCCGCCGCCGGCGGACAGATCCAGAAACAGACCCAGTCCCAACGGCGCACCGACGGAAGAAGCCCCCGGCAGCACACCACTGAGCCAGACGGCTCCGGCACAGGCGGCGATCCGTCCAAGACCCAGACCAAAGGGCAGCGGAATCCGTTCCAGTGCAATCAGTACGCCTCCGGCCAGCGTGAGCCAGGAAAGCCCCAGCAATAGGGGGGAATCCTCCTCTCGGACCTGTACGGCGAAGAGCCGTCCGGTGGCAAAGACCAGTAGCAGCTCAGTGACATAGCAGATGATGCCGGTGGGCGTCCAACCTTCCTCCGCCAGATAGACAAATCCGGTCAGCCCTGCCATCAGCGAGGCACTGAAGGGCATAAAGTAGCGGGTGGCATAGATGTTCAGGTCGAAGAAGGCGAAGGCCACGGCGTAGACCAGAATGGCGGTGGCAAGGTAGCGGAAGGCGTCCGGCAGGGGCTTGGAGATGAGAAAGCCCAGTCCACAGCCCATCAGAGAGAAAAAGCCTCCGGCACCTGCTCCGGCAGAGGACAGGTAGCCCAGAGCGAAGGGAGAGTAGCCCCCTAAAATCTCTCCGGCGGCCAAAGCGGCAGAGAGGAAGAAGCGCACGGCGCACTCTCCGGCCAGCTCCAGCCAAGGCTGCTGCAGGACCAGCGCACCCCGGGACCCGGGCGGTCTGGGATGCTGTTTTGTTTCCATATGATTTCCTCCTTTGTATGGGAATTTAACCACAGTATAGGAGGGAAGGAGCGCAGAAGGGGTCGGGAAATATAAAGATGCAGGCAGTTTCGGGACAATACTTGAGCGGCGGCCGAAAAAATGATAAAATACCTTGAAATTCTCGTATCTTCGGAGGAGCAGCTATGCAAATCGGCAGTGTCAATATCGAATCAAAACTGGCTTTGGCCCCTATGGCAGGCGTGACGGATCTGGCGTTCCGCACCATCTGTCGGGAACAGGGCGCAGGCTATACTTATACCGAAATGGTGAGCGCCAAGGCGCTTTGTTTTCAGGACAGCAAGACCATTCAGATCATGGAGCTGGGCGAGGGGGAGCATCCCGTGGCGGTGCAGATCTTCGGCAGCGATCCGGAGTGCATGGCAATGGCTTCGGAAAAGGTGGTCCGACTGGTCAATCCTGACATCATCGACATCAATATGGGATGTCCGGTCCCCAAAGTCGCCACCCACGGCGACGGCAGCGGACTGATGCGCACGCCGGACACGGCGGCAGAGATCGTTCGCCGGGTGAAGGCCGCCTGCGGCAAGCCGGTGACGGTGAAAATCCGCAAGGGCTGGGACAAGGGCAGCGTCAATGCGGTGGAGTTTGCACAGGCCATGGAGGCCGCCGGAGCGGATGCCATCGCTATCCACGGCCGCACCCGTACCCAGATGTACGCCGGAAAGGCGGACTGGGACATCATTCGGGAAGTGAAGCAGGCCCTTTCCATCCCTGTGATTGCCAACGGCGATGTGGCTTCCGGCGAAGATGCCGCCCACATCCTCCACTACACCGGATGTGATATGGCGATGATCGGCCGTGCGTCCTTCGGAAACCCCTGGATCTTCCGTCAGGCCGCCGCCGCCATTGCCGGTGAGGAAATCCCGCCGCTGCCGCCGCTGGCAGAGCGGTGCGACACCGCCGTGCGGCAGTTTGAACTGGCTCGGGAGCAGAAGGGTGAAAAAATCGCCTGCTTGGAGGCCAGAAAGCACTACTCTTGGTATCTGAAGGGCGTCCCTCACACCGCCTACTGGAAGAGTGAGATCTGTAAGATTCAGTCCATGGAGGACATCTATCGAGTGACCCGAGGAATTAAAAACGACCTCTGCGAGAGCAGATAAGAAGAAAAGAGGGGACATAGATGCACACCGCCCACCGCAATGAGGAACTGGAACTGGTCCGGCAGGCGCAGCAGGGCGATCAGACCGCCTTTCGGTTGCTTGTGGAGCGGTATCAGCAGTATGTCTACACGCTGGCGCTGCGGATGCTCGCTTCTCCGCAGGATGCGGAGGATGCCGCCCAAGAGGTGTTCCTCTCCGCTTGGTGGGGGTTGCCTGACTTTCGCATGGAAGCCAAGTTCTCCACGTGGCTGTATCGACTGACCATCAACGCCTCCACCGATCTGCTTCGCAAGCGAAGCAAGACGGAAGGGCAGGTCAGTATGGAAGAAGCGCCGGTGGCTGCCGTGGTGGCAGACCCTGCGCCCACGCCGGAGGAGGAAGCCCAGCGCAAGGAAGGTCAGGCGGCCTTGCAGCAGGCCATTCTGGAGCTGACGGAGGACCACCGCACCATCTTGCTGCTGCGAGAGGTGGAGGGGCTGGACTATCGGGAAATCGGCGAGGCCCTGCACCTGTCCCCCGGCACCGTGCGCTCCCGTTTGGCACGGGCCAGACTGGAACTGTGTAAAAAACTGCGGCAAAAGGGGAACTATTTTGAACCGGATGCGTCCAAGAAGGGGAAGGGAGATGAGGGCCATGCAGGAATGTGAAGCATATGTGGAGCTGATCAGCGGCAGACTGGATGGAACCCTCACGCCTGAGGAACAGGCCGCACTGGATGCTCATTTGGCCCAGTGTCCAGACTGCCGAAGCTTGATGCAGGACTTGCAGGCCATCAGCGGCGATTTATCGGAGCTGGCTCCGGTGCCGGAGGGCTTTGCCGATCGGGTGATGCAGGCGGTGGCTCAGCAGGAGCAGTCTGCCCCTGAATTACAGGTTGTCCCCAAGAAACAGAGCGGCAAAAGGTGGCGCAAGCCGCTGCTTCGCATCGGTGCGCTGGCTGCCTGCTGTGTGCTGGTGGTAGGCATGAGTCGCTTTGTGCTGGGCTTTATGCGCTGCGGGTCGGCAGATCCGTCGGCTGGCAACAATGAAACCGCTGCGGCAGATCAGGAAGTGTCCGGAGAAAGCGCAAGTCCCATCAACGGCACAGAGCCAGCCCTGCGGTATGAGGACAGCATCTACCGGCGGCAGGATGAGGTACTGGCAGAGCTGCCGGACAGCGCAGTGGGCGTGGGTGCGGTGATTCCGTCGGACACCAATCCGCCGGAGCTGGCGGGATGTCTGCTGTATGAGGATTCCGCACAGCCGGATGTGATTTATGTGGAAAACCCCGACGGCAGTTACTCCTGCTGGACAAAAGAAGCATAAAATGAGAACGGAGCGCATCGGATTCGATGCGCTCCGTTTTGAGTTTTGGGGAAAATAGTGAAGATGCTTCGACTCACTTCGTTCGCTCAGCATGACAAAAGAGGGGAAGCCCTGTCATTCTGAGCGACAGCGAAGAATCTTGTGTGGTAGGGCGGATTGGAACGAAGCGGCAGGTCGGCCAAGATGCTTTAATTCGCATTGCTCCCTCGGCACGACAGAAAACGGACAAAACAAAACGGGCGCACAGAGGTTTGAAACCTCTGTGCGCCCATTGGTTAATTCAATTACACATTGAACAGGAACTCGATGATGTCGCCGTCCTTGACCACATACTCCTTGCCCTCGGAGCGGTACAGACCACGAGCCTTGACCTCGCTCATCTTGCCGCCGCACTCCATCAGCTCGTCGAAGTTGCACACACCGGCACGGATGAAGCCACGCTCGAAGTCGCTGTGGATCTTACCGGCAGCCTGAGGAGCCTTGGTACCACGCTTGATGGTCCATGCACGGCACTCCTTCTTACCGTCGGTCAGGAAGGAGATCAGACCCAGCAGAGAGTAGCTGGCCTGAATCAGACGGTCCAGACCGGACTCGGCGATGCCCAGATCCTCCATGAACATGGCACGATCCTCTTCGTCCAGCTCAGCCAGTTCCTCTTCGGTCTTGGCGCAGATGGGCAGCACCTGAGCGCCTTCGGCGGCGGCACGGGCCTTCACGATCTGGTAATAGGGGTTGGCTTCGGGATCAGCCACGCCGTCATCGTCCATGTTGCAGGCGTAGATGATGGGCTTGGCGGACAGCAGACCCATTTCCTTGCGGGCCAGATTCTGGCTGTCATCGCTGTCATCGAACTCAAAGGTACGGGCGCTCTTGCCTTCGCCCAGATGCTCGCACAGAGGCTCCAGCCAGCGCAGCTCTGCACCGGCGGCCTTGTTGCCGCTCTTTGCGGTCTTGGCAATGCGGGCGATGCGGTTCTGCACCATTTCCAAGTCAGCCAGCACCAGCTCGGTGTCGATGCACTCGATGTCGCCATCGGGATCGACCGCCACGGGCTTGGTGGCGTCCTCCACCACATGGATGATGTTGTCATCGTCGAAGCAGCGGACCACGTGGACGATGGCGTCACACTCACGGATGTGGCCCAGGAACTTGTTGCCCAGACCGGCACCCTGGCTTGCGCCCTTCACCAGACCGGCGATGTCGACGAACTCCACCACAGCAGGGGTGCGCTTGTCGGTGTCCCAAATCTCGCACAGCTTGTCCAGACGGGCGTCGGGCACAGGCACGATGCCGCTGTTAGGCTCGATGGTGCAGAAGGGATAGTTGGCAGCCTGAGCGTTCTTGGTGGAGGTGATTGCATTGAACAGGGTGCTTTTGCCCACGTTGGGCAGACCCACAATACCTAATTTCATATCTATTTACGCATCCTTTCGCCGTATTTGGGAAACGGCGTTATTTTTCAGGCTATATTATAGCGTGTCCATTGGAAATTGGCAATAGATTCGGCACATCTTCAACGAAAACCGAAACAAGGTCGGGAAATGGGGAACAATTCCGGTCATGGAGCGGACATCGGCGCATAGGATAAAAGAGCAGACCGATGGAGGTGAAGGATGTGCAGAAAAATCCACGAAGAAAGACCCGGCGAGGGCGGCTTGTGCCGCTGGCGGCAGGTATGCTGCTGCTGGGGGCCCTGTATCGGGGCAACATCCCTCTGCCTCAGGAGGGAGTGCTGACCAAGGATGCCATTGCCCGGACTCTGCTGGAAACGGAGTTGGGGGCGGTCTGGAAGGACGAGCTTCCCTGTGGAACGGACAGCGAACCGGAACTGGCGCTGCCGCCGGTAGAGGAGAGCGGTGAAGAAGAAGTCCACCTGCCCGCCGCTGACAGCAGCTGTGATCCGCCGCCGGCGGAAGAACCGGCCGCTGAGGTGCCGGAGGACGGGGGAAGTGCGGTGGAGCGCACCATGAAGGCCAACGGCAAGACAGTGCTTGGGCCGGTGGAGGTCAACAACAGCACGGAGCATTTGTCGGTGGACACCGAGGCCATCGCCAACTCGGTGCTGGATCGCACCATCCGTCCGGCGTCGGAAGGCCCGCAGATCCTCATCATGCACACCCACGCCACGGAGGCCTACACCATGGCTGGAGAGGATCAGTACACCGAAACCGACTACGCCCGCACCGATGACCCCAATTACAATGTGATTCGGGTGGGAGATGAGATTCAGCGGATTCTGGAGGAGATGGGCTTTTCCGTCCTCCACGACACCACCCTCTATGACTACCCCAGCTACACCGGCTCTTATACCCGTTCGCTGCAAGGAGTTCGGGCGCAGTTGGAGGCAAATCCCACCATTGCGGTGGTGCTGGATGTCCACCGAGATGCCCTTATTGCCGAGGACGGCACCGTCTACAAGGCGGTGACAGAGTACGAAGGGGAAAAGACCGCGCAGGTCATGCTGGTCATCGGCACCAACGACGGCGGACTGGATCACCCCAACTGGCAGAGCAATCTGAACGTGGCGGCCCACATCCAGCAGGGCATGACCGGCGTTGAGCCTACCTTGGCCCGCCCCATCAACCTGCGCTCCCAGCGGTTCAACCAGCATCTGACCCCGGCCTCGATGATCGTGGAGGTGGGCACCAGCGGAAATACCTTGCAGGAAGCCCTGCGGGGAGCGGCCCATTTTGCCCGCAGTGCAGGCGAAGTGTACAAAACAATGCTGGCGGAATAATACATTGTGCAAAAAAACCGTTCTCAATGGAAAGGAACTTGACACTTCAAACAAACTTCTGTAGAATACAAAAGGATACTTTTGGGGAACTGCGGTTCTTCCTTTGATATAGATTTTTCAACTTTCATACGATTCCAATCATGGATAGAAAGAGAGCATCGGTCTCTGATCTGGTCGTTTGCAACTGAATCATCGTCACAGGAGCGCCCTTTTGGGCCTTTTTCCCATTCGTTCTTGGCACTTTGCAGGAGCTGTTCAGTATCCGCAAAGTGCTTTTTTGTACCCGTTTTCGGAAGAAAATAACACATAAGAGGCATAAAAAGCCAAACAGAACCTAAATAGGAGGTGTAACATGATCACTGTCATTTCCGCGCTCATCGCAGGTGTTGTTTGCCTGATCGTGGGCGTTGTTGTTGGCGTTCTCTATCGCAAGAATACCGCAGAAAAGGAAATCGGCTCTGCGGAACAGGAGGCCACCCGTATCGTCAATGTGGCTATCAAGGAAGCAGAGAACAAGAAGCGTGAAATGGTGCTGGAAGCACACGAATCCATCCAGAAGGAGCGTGTTGCGTTCGACGCTGATGTCAAGGAGCGCCGTTCCGATCTGCAGAAGCAGGAGCGCCGCCTTCAGCAGAAGGAGGACAACCTGGACCGCAAGACCGATGTGATGGAGAAGAAGGAAGAAAAGCTCCAGTCCAAGCTGGTCGCTGTGGAAAAGACCAGAGAAGAAGTCAAGCAGCTGAAGAAGGCTGAGATGGAACTGCTGGAGCGCCTGAGCGGCCTGACCGCTGAGGAGGCCAAGAACTACCTCATCAATCAGCTGGCAGACGAAGTTACTCACGAGGAAGCCGTCAAGCTGAAGGAGATCCAGGCCAAGTACAAGGAAGAGGCCGAGACCTACGCCCGTGAGCAGATCGCACTGGCCATCCAGCGCTGCGCTGCCGACCATGTGGCAGAAACCACCGTTTCTGTCGTGCCGCTGCCCAACGATGAGATGAAGGGCCGCATCATTGGCCGTGAGGGCCGCAACATCCGCACCCTGGAAACCCTCACCGGTGCAGAACTGATTATCGACGATACCCCGGAGGCCATCACGGTTTCCTGCTTTGACCCTGTCCGCCGTGAGATCACCCGCATCGCTCTGGAGCGCCTGATCACGGACGGCCGTATCCATCCCGCCCGCATCGAGGAGATGGTGGAGAAGGCCAAGCGTGAGGTGGAGGCCACCATCAAGAGCGAGGGCGAGCGTGCTGTGCTGGAGACCAATGTCCACGGCCTGCACCCCGAACTGGTCAAGCTGCTGGGCCGTCAGCACTACCGTACCAGCTACGGTCAGAACGTGCTGAGCCACTCCATCGAGGTTTCCCATCTGGCCGGTCTGCTGGCTGCCGAGCTGGGCGCGGATGTCACCATGGCAAAGCGTGCCGGTCTGCTGCATGACCTGGGCAAGAGCGTGGACCACGAGATCGAGGGCAGCCATGTTCAGATCGGTGTGGATCTGGCTCGCCGCTACAAGGAGAGCGAAGAGGTGGTGCACGCCATCGCCGCTCACCACAACGACATCGAGCCTCAGACCATCGTTGCCTGCCTGGTGCAGGCTGCCGACGCTATCTCCGCTGCCCGTCCCGGCGCACGCCGTGAGAATGTGGAGAACTACATCAAGCGTCTGGAGAAGCTGGAGGAGATCTCCACTTCCTTCCGTGGTGTGGAAAAGGCTTACGCCATTCAGGCCGGCCGTGAAGTCCGCATCATGATCAAGCCCGACGAGGTGGACGAGGATCGCATGGCTCTGCTGGCCCGTGAGATTGCCAACAAGATCGAGGAAGAGATGGAGTACCCCGGACAGATCAAGGTCAACCTCATTCGAGAGACCAAGGCTGTGGAGTACGCCAAGTAATCCAATCGAGCAAATTCAAACAGGCATCGGAAGGTTCCGATGCCTGTTTTTTGCGTTTTTTCGAGGGAGAGTGATTGCCCACAGGGTCAGGAAGGTGGTATAATGGCGAAATAAATCGGTTTCGAGGAGGAACGTATGGATACCAAAACTAACGGTCTTTTGGGAAAGTGCAAGGCAGGCGTTCGGCATGTCTGGAGCGACATCATCTGGGCCCGTCCGGGACAGAGTGTGCTCTGGGCATTGTTTTTTCTCACGCCCCTGATTTGCTTTCTGGATGTAGAACTGCTCAGTGAAAACAACCCCTTCCTGCGGCTGGAATTTTGGCAGTGGGGCTTGAACCTGCTGTGGTACGGCTGCATTCTCACCTTCGCATGGCTTATCACCGGACGAAGGAAGGGCAGTATTGCCATCACCATGGGTCTGAGCTTTTTCATCGGCATTGCCAACCACTACATTTTAGAGTTCCGAGGACGGGCGCTATTCCCCATTGACCTGCTCAGTCTGCGCACGGCGGCCAATGTGGCAGGTAACTATGACTATACCCCCGACTTCTTCGTCTGGTGCGGTGTGGCCATTCTGGCGGCGGTGCTGCTGCCGCTGGCCTTCCTGCCCAAGGAGCCGGTGCGATTCGGCGGAAAACGGTGGATGAAGCGCACCTGCATCGGCCTTTCTGTGGGCTGGATCATCTACATCTGCGTGTTTTTCTTCTCGGATATGCTGCCTTCCTGCGGCATCTACTCTCAGCAGTGGCAGACCAAGGGAAACGGCTTTTTGCTGAACTTTACCGTGTCTGCCCGCTATATGCGTGTGGATAAGCCGGAGGGCTATTCGGAGAAAAAGGTGGGGCAGCTCATTGACGAGCTGGAGCCTTCCGATGACCTTTCCAAGGCAGATCAGGCGGTCACCAACTTCATCATTGTGATGAACGAGTCCTATGCGGACCTGCTGGAGTATGACGGACTGACCCTGTCCGGCGATCCCACCCCCTATCTCCACTCCTTGAAGGAGAACACCATTCGGGGTGACATGATCTCTCCCGTCACCGGCGGCGGCACGGCTTCGGTGGAATTTGAGGTGCTGACCGGCAACACCAATGCATTCCTGTCCAGCGGCACGGTGGCCTATCAGCTGTATCTGCGGGACGGCGCATCCTCTCTGGCCCGGACGGCAGAAGCCATGGATATGCGCACCAGCGCTTACCATCCCTACCTGTCCTCCGGCTGGAACCGTACCAGCGCTTATCCTTGGATGGGCTTTGAGAGCCAGTACTATCTGGACTACGCCTCCGGCAAGGACATCGACACCAACTACGATGACTCGGATCTGGTGCGGGAATATGTGTCCGACAGCGCCGACTATCAGCGGGTCTATCAGCTGACCGATGCCGCCCGTGCAGCGGGTGAGCGGTGCTTTGTCCACAATGTGACCATGCAGAACCACTCCGGCTACAACAAGGCTTGGGGCAACTTGAAGCGTGGCGTCACCTTGGAGGGCAGCTTTGAGGGCAAGGGCTATGACAACACCACCAACCAGTATCTGGCGCTGATGGAGGAGTCCGACCGGGCCTTGCAGGAGCTGATTGAGCATTATTCCGCTGTGGAAGAGCCGACGGTTATCCTGTTCTTCGGCGATCACCAGCCCCCTTTGAACAACGAACTGTTTGAGGATATCTACGGCAAGGAGTTGGACGACCGCACCAATGAGGAGTTGATCCAGCAGTATAAGACCCCCTTCCTGCTCTGGGCCAACTTCGATATTCCGGAGGAAGAGGACATCACTGTGGGTGCCAGCTTCTTGGGTGCCATGGCAAGCCAGCTGGCGGGCTATCCCCAGACCGGCTATCAGAAGTTTATCTCCAAAGTGCACGAGGAGTTTCAGGCCATCACTCCGGTGGGCTATGTGCTGAAGGACGGCACTGTGCTGCGGGAGGAAGAGGAGCTTTCGCCCCACCAGAAGGATTTGGTGGAGGCCTATCGCTGGCTGCAGTATGCCAATCTGTTCGGCGACGGCGTGGCCCATGACTTCTTCTTTGTGAACGAGGGAGCATGAGCATCGGTACGCATCAGAAATGACGAAAAAGCACGGCAGTGTTTCACACTGCCGTGCTTTTGTGCGTGTTCGGGGAAAATGAGGGGTCGCCTAGGTTTTGTTGCCCTTGCCAGTGAATCAGGACGCCGGAAAGGCCGATTTTACCGCCTCTGTTGACGAAGGTGGGGAAAAGAAGTGCTCCGGCAATCCGTTTAGCGGCTGCGGCAACGCTTGACTGTGGGTGTTTGGTGCGCTTTTGTGCGTGGTCGGGGAAGAAACGCCGCTGGCGGTGCGGATGGGGGCAGTGCCGTCGGCGCAGATGGCCTTGCAGCGGGACAAGGAGGAAAAAGGGCAAAACTGGCCGGGAAAAGGGCAAAAGAAAACGGTCTGCGAAAAATCGCAGACCGTTTTGAATCGTTGGGATAAATTAGAAGTACTTGCTCACGCCTTCGCTGGCCAGAGAAGCGTCAGCGGAGATGGTGACGGTGAACTTGATGTTGTTCTTCTCAGAGAAGGCTTCCAGCCAATCGAGGAAGTTCTCGACAGCGGGATCGGTGGGATCGGTATCCACCACACGGCACAGAGAATCAATGCACATATGGGTGATATCGTAGTTGCCAGCGTACAGACCGGAGATCAGGCCCTTCAGGAACTCGAAGGACTGAATATCATAATCGCTGGCCTCGACCAGACGGATGTTGTAATCAATGTCATAAGTCAGGGCGCGGTTACGCTCGATGCAAACCACGTTGCCATGCTCGGTGCCGACAGCAGTATTGATGAGTTCAATCATCTGCTTGGTCTTTCCGGAACCCTTCTTGCCCATAATGACTCTAACCATACTATGTCACTCCTTGTTTTTCTCCGCCTCCGAAATCGATCGAAAGTGGATTGGTGTTGTTTTATATTACCATATTCGGCTGGTTTAATCAACACTTTTTTATAGAGTTTTTACATCCTAACTGAAAGCGTTGGACTGCAAGGTTTACAGGCGGCTGAGCAGCTGCTCACGCAGGTCGCTGTAACCGGGCTTGTCCAGCAGAGCGAACATATTCTTCTTGTAAGCCTCCACGCCGGGCTGGTTGAAGGGGTTGACACCCAGCACATAGCCGCTGATGCCGCAGGCCAGTTCGAAGAAGTAGATCAGCTCGCCGGTGGTGTGAGCGTCGATGGTGTCCAGCTCCAGCAGGATGTTGGGCACGCCGCCGTCCACATGAGCCAGACGAGTGCCGCGCATTGCCTGCTCGCAGACAAAGTGCAGATCCTTGCCGGCCAGGAAGTTCAGGCCGTCCACATTGTCGGCATCCTCGCCGATGACCACCTGACCGTGGGGGTTGGCGTAGCGGACGATGGTTTCAAAGAGGACACGCTCGCCGTCCTGAATGTACTGACCCATGGAGTGCAGGTCGGCGGTAAATTCCACGCTGGCGGGGAACAGGCCCTTGCCGTCCTTGCCTTCGCTCTCGCCGTAGAGCTGCTTCCACCACTCGCCCATGAAACGGAAGCAAGGCTCATAGCAGCCCAGAATCTCCACCTTCTTGCCGTTTTCGTACAGGCAGTTACGGGCGGCGACATACTTCCAGACGGGGTTTTCCATGCTCTTATCCTCGCCATAGGTGTGCATCGCCTCGGCAGCACCGGCCATCATTTCGTCGATGTCGATGCCGGCCACAGCGATGGGCAGCAGACCCACGGCGGTGAGGACACTGTAACGGCCGCCCACATTATCGGGAACCACGAAGGACTCATAGCCCTCGGCGTCGGCCAGGCTCTTCAGAGCGCCGCGAGCGGCGTCGGTGGTGCAGTAAATGCGCTTGCGAGCCTCTTCCTTGCCGTACTTGTGCTCCAGATGAGCCTTGAAGATACGGAACGCCACGGCGGGCTCGGTGGTGGTGCCGGACTTGGAGATGATGTTGATGGAGTAATCCCGATCACCCACCAGTTCCAGAATCTCCAGCACGGCGTCGGTGGACAGGGTGTTGCCGGCGAAGAAGATATCGGGGGTGTCCTTCTCCTTCAGGTTGTAGTTGGGGCTCTTCAGCAGGTCGATGACTGCACGGGCGCCCAGATAGCTGCCGCCGATGCCGATGACCACAAGAGCCTTAGAATCAGACTGGATCTTCTGAGCAGCCTTTTTGATCCGTGCAAACTCCTCCTTGTCGTAGTTCACAGGGAGCTCGCGCCAGCCCAGAAAATCATTGCCCTCGCCGGAACCGTTGGCCAGGGTTTCGTGAGCAGCAGCGACACGGGATGCCATGGCATCCAGCTGAGCCTGGGGAACAAAATTGCTGATAGAAGACAGGTCTACTTTAATCATGATAACATTCCTCCAGTATGTAACCGGCACAGGGCCGGCAGTTTTTCGCAGGTGATGGTAACCTCATTCTAGCACAGTAGAATACAAATGGGAAGGGCTACCACTGGCAGGAAAATAGATTTTTTAGAAAAGCGACAAAAGTGCCCTGAAAATCCAATTTTTCTACACTCTGCGTGGGATTTAGCGGCAGAACAGCGGCCACAGCATCGTCTACTTTCACGATCAGCTGACCCACGATGTCCTCTGTGGTGACCGGGGCATCCAAGGTGGGCAGCAGTTCCATTTCGGTGGTCACTTTTCCTTCATCTCCGGCACGGAGCAGCAGGGTGACCGAGGGGGCTTTCACGCTGACCTCCGGCTGCTGGCCCAGCGTCACCGGAATGGGAGAAATGGGGCCGTCCGGCGTGACCGTCAGGCTTCGGAAAGAGGCAAAGCCCCAGTCCAGCAGAGAGGCGGCGGTGGCAAAGCGTTCCTTGGAGTCGGCGGCACCCAGCACCACGGCGATCAGCTCCCGATCGTCCCGACGGGCAGAGGCGGAGATACAGTGTCCGGCGGCGGAGGTGTAGCCGGTTTTCAGTCCGGTACAGCCGTCATAACTTTTCAGCAGCTTATTGGTGGAGGACAGGGCAAATTCACCGTCACGGAGCGAGTCCATCCAGATGGAGGTGAACTCTCGGATGCGGTCATGGCTCAGCAGCTCCCTGCTCATAATGGCGATGTCATGGGCGGTGGTCAGGTGGCCTTCCAATGGTAGTCCGGTGCAGTTGACGAAGTGGGTCTGCTCCATGCCCAGCTGAATGGCACGCTGGTTCATGCGCTCCACAAAGGCGGTTTCCGTGCCGGCCACGGCTTCGGCCAGCGCCACGGCGGCATCGTTGCCGGACACCACAGCCACCGCCTTGAGCAGGTCGGTCACCGTCATCTGCTCCCCTTCCTTGAGGAAAATCTGGCTTCCGCCCATCTCAGAGGCGTGGGCGGAAGCGGTGACCATCTGGTCGGGCTGCAAAGTGCCCTCGTCCAGTGCTTCACAGACCAGCAGCATGGTCATCACCTTGGTGACCGATGCCGGCTCACGCTGGGTGTCAGGCTCTCTGCCCCAGAGAATCTGACCGGTTTCCGCATCCATCAGCAGGGCGGATTTCACGCTGGAATCGGGAATCGGGTCGGTGTCGGTGGGGATGGGGTCATAGGTGACCTCCGGCGGTGCGGACAGCCCTTCCGGAGCAGAAGGCGGCTCTTTTGAGCCGACCGCCGATGCGGTGATGGGGGAGAGGGTCAGCAAGGCCGCAAGAAACAGGGAGAAAATGCGCTTATAGTTCATATCAGGATACCTCCATTCGTATTACCAGTTTGTGCAGAGATGGAAAAAATATGACGACGAAAAAGCGCAAAAAAACGGCGTCCGGACAAAATCGTCCGGACGCCGGAAGGCAAACAAGAAAACGGTCGATCAAATGGAACGGAAGCCCTTGCCGATGATCTCGCTGGAGTTGACGATGGTCATAAAGGCGTGGGGGTCGGTCTTGCGCAGGAACATACGCAGATGAGCGGCCTCGGCACGGGTCAAAACGGTCATCAGCACCTTTTCTTCCTTGTTGGTGTAGGCACCGAAGGCAATCTGCTCGGTGGCAGAGCGGTGCAGGCTGTTGATGATAAAGTCCTTGATGAGGTCGGAGTCCTTGCTGATGATGGTGCAGACCTTGCGGAGATTCAGGTTTTCGATGGCGCCGTCTACCACGGTGCATTTCAGCACCATGCCCAGGATGCAGTACAGTCCCGTACGGGGGCCAAAGAGCAAGGCACCGGCCAGAACAATGCCCAGATCACACACCATCAGTGCATTGCCGATGGCAAGGTTGGTGTGCTTTTGGAGAATCATCGCCAGAATATCCGTACCGCCGGTGGATGCGCCCACATTGAACACGATGGCACTGCCCAGTGCCGGCAGCAGCACGGCAAAGCAGAATTCCAGAAAGGTGTCATCCGTCAGAGGCTGCTTCAGCGGAACCAGCACTTCGCACAGGCTGACATAGAAGCTCAGGGCGAAGGAGGAGTAAATCGTCCAGCCCATGCTCTTGATGCCCAGTGCGAACAGACCCAGCACCACCAGAACAAGGTTGACGATCCACATGAATCCGCCCACATTCAGCGAGGGAAACAGGGTGGCCAGCACAACGGAAACGCCGGAGGTGCCGCCGAAGGCGAACTGGTTGGGGCCTTTGAAGATGGCAATGCCTACGGCAGTAAAAATGAGGCCCAGATTGAGCATCAAAAAGAAGCGAATACCGGAAAGAATATCATCTCGAGAGAGGGAAAGACCTTGTTTTGCCATGAGGTACACTCCGTTTCATTTCGTATTAGCCCGGGTATGATAGCACGAAACGAACGGAATGTCCACGGTATTTTCTACAAAGAAAGGGTCAGTTCTGATATTCTACGTCATATTTCTTCATCCAGCCGTTGAGCTGCACCAGCCAAGCCAGCATCTGAGGCCCAGCCATCAGCTGACCGAACCAAGGCTTGCCGTAATCGCCGGCATTTTGCAGCAGTCCGCCCCGCAGCGCCTTCTCATCCACCAGTGCATGGATGGGGGCAGAGGGATCGTCCAGAATGGCGGTGAGCTGCTGGCGCACCAGCGACTCGAAGAGGGGGTTGTGGGTCTTGGGATAGGGGGACTTGGGACGGTTGCGCACATCCTCCGGCAGCAGGCCATAGGCCGCATCCCGCAGCACTTGCTTGCGTACCCCGTTGCGGCTCTTCATGCTCCAAGGAATGTTCCACACATATTCGATCAGGTGGTGGTCGCAGAAGGGCACACGGACTTCCAGACCGGAGTACATACTCATGCGGTCCTTGCGTTCCAGCAGGTTGGTCATGAACCACTGCAAATTGAGCCAGCCCACCTCACGGCGCAGCCCCTCTTCGGGCGTTTCTATCTCCGGACGGGGTGCCTGACGGCGGCTTTGCTGGCAGCGATTTCTGGCGTAGTCCTCCAAGGACAGGGCGTTCACCACCTCTGGACGCAGCACGCTGCCACGGGCAGAAAAGTCCATGCACCAAGGGAAGGTGTCGCTTTCCAGCATATCCTTCCGGTGGAACCAAGGATAGCCACCGAAAATCTCGTCGGAACATTCTCCAGACAGCACCACCGTATGCCCCTTGCGGATCTCACGGCAGAACCAGAGCAGAGAGGAATCCACATCGCCCATGCCGGGAATCTCTCGGGCCGTCATGGCATCTTCCAGCAGAGCGGTCAGCTCAGGGATGGGGCAGGTGAGGGTGGTGTGATCGGTGTGGAAGGCCGAGGACATACGCTCCACCCAAGGCTGATCTGCGTCCGGCTGGAAGGACGAGGGGTGGAAGTAACGGGCGTTGTCGGTGTAGTCAAAGGAGTAAGTGCCAAGCTGTCTGCCTTGGGCTTCGTAGACATTGGCGGCTACGGCGGTGATGATGGAAGAGTCCAGACCGCCGGAAAGCAGGGTGGCAAGAGGGACATCACTGACCAGCTGACGGGAAATGGCCCCTCGAAGCAGCTCCTGCAAGTGAAGCACCGTGTCCTCGTAGGATTCGGTGTGAGGACGGCACTGGAGAGAGTACCACAGGCAGGTGGATGCGCCGTGACCGTCGAACATCAGCAGTTCGCCGGGTTTCAACTCATGGATGTCAGCAAATATGCCGTGACCCGGAGTGCGTGCCGGAGAAATGGCCAGCACTTCCTGCCAGCTTTCCTCATTGCAGCGTGGAGTCACACCGGGATAGGCAAACAGGGCACGGCGCTCACTGCCAAAGACCAAGGTGGAGCCGGAAATGGTGTAAAAGAGGGGCTTGACGCCGAACCGATCTCGCACCAGCAGCAGAGAGTCGGTGCGCCCATCCCAGAAGGCAAAGGCGAAGATGCCTTCCAGCTGTTCCACCGCCTTGGCGCCGTAGAGAATACACATCCAGAGCAGCACCTCGGTGTCGGTGTGGGTGGTGAAGTGAACGCCCTGCCGGATGAGGTCACGGCGCAGATCGTCGGTGTTATAAAGCTCGCCGTTGTAGCACAGAGCACATTCGCCCTCCGGCAGCGTGACGGTCATGGGCTGATGGCCATGCTCTGGGTCGATGACCGACAGACGGCGATGGGCAAAGACGCAGTGAGGGCTTTGCCACACACCTCCGTCATCTGGGCCACGGTGTCGGATGGTTTCGCCCATATGTTCCGCAACAGTGCCCCACTCCGGCGTGTTGTTCTCTCTGGTGAAGTCAGAAAATCCCGCAATTCCGCACATAAGTAATCCTCCTTTTTTCTTTCCATGCTATGTACCGGAGGGAAAAAGTGTGCAGAGAAGGAGGGCAGTACCGTGAAAAAACGGTATACATTATGTATAAAATATGATATAATTCGCTGTTACAAGCGATAAAGAAAAGGAGTGAGAGCATGCGCGCAGGTTTTGCGGCCAATTTAGCTCGTTATCGTCAGTCAAAGGGCGTCAGTCAGCGGGAAGCCGCCCAGCACCTGGGCGTGAGCCAAGCACTGCTCAGTCATTACGAAAAGGGCATCCGTGAGCCGGGTCTGGACTTTGTCTGCCGTGCAGCGGATTATTACAATGTCAGCACCGATCAGTTGCTCAACTACGACAGCAGCAGACGAGAGCAGAATATCTGCGCCCCCAAGGGTGTGCTGTACGAACTGGAGGACGGCATCCGGGACGGACTGGATTTCTGTTTTGCCCTGCTGTTTCGTTACTATGACCCGGAGGTGTGCTATTACGCTTTCCAGTATCTGAGTGAGGCACTCTACGATTTGCTGCGCAATTTGGGCAGCGAGTTTTTGGACTACTTCCCGGAGTGGTGCAAGCTGAGCGATGAGAAATTCAAATACGGCGCAGTGACGTCGGATATGATCTGGCTGCGCTCCCGATTTGTGACCGCCCTGCATCACATGGGCGAGGAGTATCGGGATTTGCCCCACATCAGCTCGGAGGAAGTCCGCTCCTTCCTTGGCCCCCGCTATGAGAGAATTGCCGATGTGCTGAAAATGGTGGATAAGCGTGTTTCCCGTGAGGAGATGGAGGAGCAGCAGTCTTATCAGGAATTCAAGCAGTGGGCCGAAAAATGGGCTCAGGCACGGCGAGAAGAGCAGCAAGCAAGTATGACCCCCGAAAAGGAGGAAACAATATGATCGATCCCAGCAAAATCAGAAACTTTTCTATCATTGCCCACATTGATCACGGCAAGTCCACCCTCAGTGACCGACTGATCGAGGAGTGCGACGCTGTGACGCAGCGTGAGATGGCAAATCAGCTTTTGGACAATATGGACTTGGAGCGGGAGCGTGGCATCACCATCAAGGCCCGTGCCATCACCCTGCGCTACAAGGCGGACGACGGAGAGGAATACATCCTCAACCTGATCGACACTCCGGGCCATGTGGACTTTAACTACGAGGTCAGCCGTTCTCTCGCCGCCTGCGAGGGCGCTGTGCTGGTGGTGGACGCCTCTCAGGGCGTGGAAGCCCAGACGCTGGCCAACACTTATCTGGCTATGGAGCATGATCTGGAAATCCTGCCTGTCATCAACAAGATCGACCTGCCTGCCGCTGACCCGGCCCGTGCCAAGGAAGAGGTGGAGAACATCATCGGTCTGCCCGCCATGGATGCCCCCGAAATCTCCGCAAAGAACGGCATCAACATCCGTTCCGTGCTGGAAGATGTGGTGACCAATGTGCCGGCACCCTCCGGTGATATGAATGCCCCGTTGAAGGCATTGATTTTCGACAGCCAGTATGACGCCTACCGTGGTGTTGTGGTTTACTTCCGTGTGATGGAAGGCAAGATCGGCGTGGGCAGCGAAGTCAAGATGATGGCCACCAACGCCAAGTACAAGGTGCTGGAGTGCGGCCATCTGGAGCCTCTCGGCTACGCTCCCTGTCAGGAACTGGTGGCCGGCGAGGTCGGTTACTTCACCGCCAGCATCAAGAACGTCAGTGACACCCGTGTGGGTGATACCATCACCTCCGCCAACAACGCTGCGGCAGAGGCTCTGCCTGGCTACCGTCCTGCCAGACCCATGGTCTACTGCGGTATTTACACCGAGGACGGCTCCAAGTATCCCGACCTCCGAGAGGCTTTGGAAAAGCTGCAGCTCAACGACGCAGCATTGTCCTTTGAGCCGGAATCCTCTGTGGCACTAGGCTTCGGTTTCCGCTGCGGCTTCTTGGGTATGCTCCACATGGAGATCATTCAGGAGCGCTTGGAGCGTGAGTTCGATCTGGATCTGGTCACCACCCTGCCCTCCGTTATCTACGAGGTCACCAAGACCGACGGCACGGTGGTATCGGTGGACAACCCCCATGACTACCCCGATCCCGCCCACATCGCAGAGGCCAGAGAGCCTTATGTGAAGGCCAGCATCATCGCTCCGCAGGACTATGTGGGCAGCATCATGCCTCTGTGTCAGGAGCGCCGTGGTGAGTACTGCGATATGCAGTATCTGGACTCCAATCTGGTGGAAATGCACTACCAGATGCCTCTGAACGAGATCATCTACGATTTCTTCGACACCTTGAAGGCCAACACCCGTGGCTACGCCTCTCTGGACTATGAGATCAGCGGCTACCGTCCCAGCCAGCTGGTAAAGGTGGATCTGCTCATCAACGGCGATCAGGTGGACGCACTGAGCCTGATTGCCCACAAGGACAAGGCCTATCCCAGAGCCAGAAAGATCTGCGAGAAGCTGAAGGAGAACATCCCCCGTCAGCTGTTCGAGGTGCCCATTCAGGCTGCCATCGGCGGCAAGGTCATTGCCCGTGAAACCGTCAAGGCCATGCGCAAGGACGTGCTTGCCAAGTGCTACGGCGGCGATATCACCCGTAAGAAGAAGCTGCTGGAAAAGCAGAAGGAAGGCAAGAAGAAAATGCGCTCTCTGGGCTCGGTTCAGCTGCCCACCGAGGCATTTATGGCCGTCCTCAAGCTGGATCAGTAAGCAAAAGAAAGCCGTCCGACAGGATTGCACCATACAAACAGACAACAGGACGCATCGGAAGGCCGATGCGTCCTGTTTTTCGTTGCGGGAGTGGAAGGATGTGGTTTTCCACCCTGCCATGTGGAAAAAGGAAGTGGGTTCTGCCGGCAGAGAGGAAAGGTCGGGGATAAAGCGGTGCTTTTTCGGAACATCCACTGAGTGCTGTGGAAAATTTAAGGGAAAATCAATGGATTTTGCTCCGATTTGTCTGTTATGATAGGGACACAAATCCCATAGAAAAGGAGCGGATCAAATGAATGTGTTCTTCTATTTAGGTGCCTTTTGGACGATGTACGGCATTGCAGGACTGTGCGGGTATCAGCGGATTCCCAAGCGGTGCGAAAATCAGAGCTGGACCAAGCAGTATATTCGTTCCAGCGGTATCTCTTGGCTGTTGCTGGGGATTCCTTGGATGCTGCTCTATGCTGTGGGCAGTGGTTGGCATCTTCACTGGGGGATTGTGATTGGATTGGCACTGGCCTTTAGTTTGCCGTCCGTTGTGTACAGTGTTTGGATGGAAAAGAAATACAAAGTGATGTAAGAAAAAACACCGTTTCAGAGAACTCTGAAACGGTGTTTTGTTCTGTTTGATTGGCAATCAGAAAGGACAGAATTACTTCTTCTTGCTCTTCTTGTTCAGCAGAACAGCCAGTGCGCCGGCAGAAGTAGCGAACATGCTGCCCGTCAGAGACAGGCTGGTCATATCGCCGGTGTTGGGAGTGGCAGCGGGGCTCTTGACGGTGACCGTGATGGTCTTCTGAGTCGTAGCACCGTTCTGATCGGTTACGGTGTAGGTAACATGATAAGTGCCTGCAACCTTGGTGTTCACATTGTTTGCAGTGATGTTCGTTTCGGTCAGGGTGATGTTGCCATCCTCCTGGTCATGGGCGGTCACGCCGGCCAGAGGGTTGAAGGAATCGCCCACAGTCAGAACCACATCCTGAGCCGTGATGGTGGGAGCGTGGTTCACAATGTCTGCGTTCAGAACCCACTTTGCAACCAGAGTCATGTCGTGTTCGGGAACGACGTCAGTGTTGAAGTCCCACTTGGTGGTGAAGGTTGCATCCGTGTACCAGCCTTCCAGCGTATAACCGGGCTTGGTCACAGTCTGAGGCTGAGGAATCTTCTTGCCAATCAGATAGGAGCCGCTGGTGCTGTGTTCGTCATCAACGATGATCTCCACAGTTGCGTGATCGCTCCGCTGTGCGGTCAGAGTGACATCTGCATCCGGCATCTTGGTGGAGCCGAACTCCCAAGTCTGGCCCTTCAGGGATTCGGGTGCAGCAATGACCCAATTCTGGAAGATGTGACCGGCCTTGGTGGGAGCCGTAGGCTGGGTTGCAAGCTGGTCAAAGGCCACGTTCTGATCGGCAATGGCGGAGCCGCCGGTGGTGTCAAAGTGGATGGTGTAGACATGAGGAGCAAAGACGGCAACATAAGTTGCGTTCAGAGCCTCGAAGGGGTTGGAAGGATTGCCAACAACTTCCCACTTGACGAAATCATAGCCGGGCTTGGTGGGCTTTTCCAGCTGATTCATTTCAGCCTGGATCATGTCGTTGCCGGTGGTGTCGGTCACCTCATCCAGAGTAAAGGTGCCGTTGGGATTGCCGCTGGGCTTGCCGTCCACTTCAAAGCTGGGACGTGCGCCAACACGGTTGTCGGCTGCGAAGTCGTAAGCCTTCAGCTTGGCATCACTGGTAATCACCAGAATGGGCTTCTGGGTGCTGCTCATGAACATGCCTTGAATATTAGCGTTGGGGTTGAGGTGCCAGCCGGACAGGTCGGCGTACTCCAGAGGAGTGTGCTTGAACATATACCACAGCTGGGCGACCTTGCTCAGGTCCCAATCCTTCAGAGGAGAAACATCGGTCACATTGGCACCCATGAACATGCCGTACATGCCGTAGGTGTTATCGGTGGCATTCAGCTTATCGCCCCAGTTGGACAGAGGCTCCAAACTGCCCAGCTTCTTGCAGTTGGTAAACATGGTGGACATATCAGTCACCTTGGACACATTCCAGTTTCTCAGGAACTCCAGGTCGCTGATTTGGGTTCTGCCGAACATACCGGCAGTTCTGGTCACGTTGCTGACATCCCAATTCTTCAGCTAAGAGGCATCGGTCATAGGAATACCGAAGAACATATAGCCCATATCGGTGATCTTGGAGGTGTCCCAAGTATCCAGACCGTCAATCTGCTTCAGGCTATAACGGTTTCTGAACATGGAGCTCATGACCGAAAAGTCGCTGATGTCAAAACCGCTCAGATCTACATAGGACAGGCTGTCGCCGGGAATGGTGATATCGACACCGAAGGTGATTCGGCTGGGATCGTCTGCGAACTTCTTGGTCTTGACCTTCTTGCTGTTGACTTCCTTCAGGACAACAGACTCGATCTTGGCCTGCTCCGGAGTCAGCTGGGAAGAGCCGTCGGAACGAGAACCGGGGAATCTGGTGATATACACCTGCTTGCCCTCGATCTCGCCGGGAACCACAACATGGGTGTTTTCACCCTTGTATTCGCCGAGCTCAATCTCGTTCTCGCTGATTTTGACATCCGTCCAGTTGTTGTTCAAGTCCTGCACGGTTTCGGCTTGAGGCCGAAGTTGGCATCAGCACCTGCTGCTTCCGCGGCGGATTCCGTAACAGCTGCATTTGCAGTGGTGGAATCCGTGTCGTCGTAAGCGAAGGCCGACACAGGCATCAGGTTGAACAGGTTGGTGACAACCATCAGCAGAGCAAGGCTAAGTGCAATCTTTTTCTTGTTCATTCAAACAGTCCTTGCTTTGTGTAAAATTTCTCAGTATATGTAAAAATACCATACTTATTGCTAGAACAGAATACACTAATTTCTGCCAGATTACAAGGAAATTCGACCTGTTTCTTTCACCTTTTACATATTGAATAAATTGAACGCACAGATCAGAGAAACCATCACAGAAATGTACATCAAATGCGATGGTTTCCACTGGTACAGCTCCGTTTGATTGAGAAGGCGTCGGTCGGAACTTGTATCATGCAGGAGATCCGTATGACGTAAAAAGAAAACGACCGAGGCGATGCCTCGGTCATTTTTTGGTTATTGGAAGTAGAACAGGTACTCATCCAGTTGAAGTACCAGTGTGGGGACAGATTCGCCGGAGGCGTACTTGGTGTAGGACACCATTGCCATGCCGGAGGTGTCGCCCAAGGTGAGGGAGTAGCCGGTGCCGGAGGAAGAGCGGTCCATCACCTGATAGCTGCCCTGATACGCTGTGTTGTCCCTCGGATCGGTGAGGGTGAAGCTGCCCTGCTGGGCGGTACAGGTCAGGGGAGCAGGGCCTTCTGATGTGTCGGCGGAATAGAGTTCGACGGGTTCGCTGCCTTCTGAAATCTGGCTCAGGCTTTCCAGCTGCCAGACTTGGTCCTCGATGTCGGGGGAAGAACTGCCGCAGCCGGTGAGCAGCAACAGCAGACAGGCAAACAGGCTGATGGTGGAACAGATACGGGTTTTCATCGTTCAATTACCTCACTTACGGAAGGTGCGCCACAGGCCAATCAGACCGGCGGCCAATAGAATCAGCGGCACCAGACAGAGCAGCAGCTCCGGCGTCAGGCTGGCCACATAAATTTGGGTGGCGACATCGGCTCCGCCAATCACCTGAGGGGCCAGCTGTTCCCATGCGGCCAGTGCGTGATAGCTGTGGAGCAGCACCAGCAGCGCCAGCACCAAAAGCACCAGACCGGAGACCGTCAAAGCGAGAAACCTGCGCTTATGGCGGCGGAGCGTGGCTTGACGCAGTTCGGTTTGCAGTGTATCTAGCTGTTCTTGCATGCGCTGTGCATCGGCGGAAGGTTCCAGCTCCAGAAGGGTCTGCACCGAGGTGTTCAGCGCATCGGCCAGCGGCTGAATCTGCTGGGCATTCGGCACGGAGCGGCCCTGCTCCCACTTAGACACGGTTTGCCGCACCACATGGAGTCGATCGGCCAGCACCTGCTGGGAAAGTCCCTGCTGCTTGCGGAGCAGCTGAATCTGTTGGCTGAGCATGGAATCATCCTTCTTTCTGAGGGTTATTCTATCCGCACTGTGGAAAAATGGCAAGCAACGGATGTTAACATACGCAAAAACGGCGGACTTCAAAGGGTTTGAAGTCCGCCGTTGGGGATAACTTATGCGGTAAAGACAGCCTCGAACTCCTGACGGGACATGGTTTCGTTCTCCAGCAGGAAGTTTGCCACCGTCTCCAGCTGGATGCGGTTGGCTTCCAGTCGGCGGCGGCAGTCGGCCATGGCCTTATCCAGAATGGCTCGCACTTCCTGATCCACGGCGGCACTGAGTGCCTCGGAGTAGGAGCGGGAGTGACCCATGCTGCGGCCGATGAACACTTCGTCATCGTCATCCAGCACCATCAGACCCAGCTTGTCACTCATGCCGTAGCGGGTGACCATATTACGGGCAATCGAGGTGGCCCGCTGCAAGTCATTGGATGCGCCGGTGGAGATATCACCCAGCACCATGGCTTCGGCACAGCGGCCGCCCAGCAGACCCACAATGTCCTCGTAGAGGGCGGTGCGGGACAGGAAGGGGGTGTCCTCCTCGGGGAGGGAGATGGTCATGCCGCCAGCCTGACCACGGGGCACAATGGTGATCTGATGCACCGGATCGTGGGTGGGCAGGGTGTGAATCACAACGGCGTGACCGGCTTCGTGCCAAGCAGTCAGCTTACGGGCTTCCTGATTGACGGCAAGGCTCTTCTTGGCCGGGCCTGCGATCACCTTGATGATGGACTCATGGAGATCCTCCATGGTGATGGCACGGCGATGGTCACGGGCGGCACGGAGTGCGCCCTCGTTCATCAGATTTTCCAGATCGGCGCCGGTAAAGCCGCCGGTGGCCTTGGCAAGGGTGGACAAATCCACATCCTCGGCAAGGGGCTTGCGGCGGGAGTGGACCTTCAGCACCGCTTCACGGCCCTTCACATCGGGAGGAGCCACATAGACCTGACGGTCAAAGCGTCCGGGACGGAGCAGAGCCGGGTCCAGAATGTCCTGACGGTTGGTGGCAGCCATGACGATGACACCGGAGTTTCCGGCAAAGCCGTCCATCTCCACCAGCAGCTGGTTCAGGGTCTGCTCACGCTCATCGTGACCACCGCCCAGACCGGTGCCTCTCTGACGGCCCACGGCGTCGATTTCGTCGATAAAGACAATGGAGGGGGCAGCCTTCTTGGCCTGATCGAACAGGTCACGGACACGGCTTGCGCCCACGCCCACATACATTTCCACAAAGTCAGAGCCGGAGATGGACAGGAACTCCACGCCGGCTTCGCCGGCAACGGCTTTTGCCAGCAGGGTCTTACCAGTACCCGGAGGGCCCACCAGCAGCACACCCTTGGGGATGCGTGCGCCCAGCTCATTGTAGCGGGCGGGATCTCGCAGGAAGTCCACGATTTCCGCCAGTTCTTCCTTTTCCTCCTCGGCACCAGCTACATCGGCGAAGGTGACGGGGTGGTTTTTATCGTAGGGGGTGGAGGTGTGAGCCTTGCCGAAGTTGGAAAGCCCATTCTGACCGCCGCCGGCCTGACGGAGGAAGAGTAGGTACAGGGCCAGCAGCATGACGCCGCTGGTCAGCAGACTGGGACCCCAAGTGGAGAACCAGCTGGGGGGAGAGTCAGGAGCGTAATGATAGGAGGAGATGATACCTCTCTCCTGCTGATCGTGGACCAGATCGCCCAAATCGTCCCGGAACAGAGTCACATCGGCGATGGGACAGCGGACATTGCTTTCATTGGCCAGCTCCATGCGGACAACATCGTCCTTAATGGAGAAGGTCTTGACCTGTTCCTCTTCAAACAGCCGCACCATCTCACTGTAAGTGACCTGCGGTGCAACACCATTGCCGGCAATATACTGGAGTCCCACCAGAAACACCACCAGCAGCAGGGCGTAGAAGAAGAAGGAGCGAACAGAACTATTCTTCATGAATCAAGATACCTCGTTGATAAATTTACCTGAAAAGGCGAAGGAGAAACTCACTTGGAGTAGATTTCCTCCTTCAGAATGCCGATGTAGGGCAGATTGCGATACTTTTCGGCATAGTCCAGACCGTAGCCCACGATGAAGGCGTTGGGAACGGTGAAACCGGCATAGTTGGCGTAGATGGGCTTTTCCCGACGCTCCGGCTTATCCAGCAGGGTGCAGAGGGAGATGGAGGCAGGGTGACGGGCAGACAGCACGCTCATGAGGTAGCTGAGGGTGGTGCCGCTGTCCAGAATGTCCTCCACCACGATGACATGAACGCCCTCGATGGGGTCGCTCAGATCCTTCTTGATTTCCACCTGACCGCTGGTCTTGGTGCCGGAGCCGTAGGAAGAAACGCTCATAAAGTCGATCTGAACCGGGATATCGATGGCACGGCTCAGGTCGGCCATGAAGATATAGGAGCCGCGCAGGACGCTGACCAGCACCACAGGCTCTTCCTTATCGGCAAAGTCACGGCTGATCTGCTGACCCAGCTCGGCCACGCGCTGCTGCAGCTGCTCTTTGGTAAACAGGATCTCTTTTACATCATCGTGCATACTCATTGGGAAACATTCCTCTCTTTTTCTCTTATGGTAATGGCCACACAAGGCTCGCCTGCTTCGGGCAGAAAATCCCGATGGGTGCCCAGACCGTAGACGGCGGCGCAGGCATCTTCCTGCTCCAGCACGGGAACCAGATCCCGCCGTGCCTCAGGCACACGCAGCTCGATCAGCCATTTTTTCAGTGATTTGGTGCCCTCACGGTGAGGAAGGGCCAGGGTATCTCCGGTTTTTCGGGGACGGAGCAGGATGGGGGTGCCCTTTTTCAGGTAAAAGTGGCTCTCATCCAAGGTGGAGTGCGGCGGACAGACGCCGTCCTGGACGGTGACCAGCCAAGGGCCGATTTCCTGCGTGCCCGCAAAGTCCAACGTTGTGGGGGGCAGGATCTCCACCTTGCCGGGGTAGTGGAACACCAGCATGGAGTAGACCCGCTGAGCCACCATGCCGCCGGGCAAATCCACATGGCCGGAGGGATTGGTGCGGTAGCAAAGGTCCAGCACCGCACGGCGCTGCTGGGCAGTCAAGACCACTTCTCCGCTGAGTTTATCGACCGCCATCTGCACCACTCTTGCGCCGATGGCGGCAGGAGAGTCGGTGATGGAGGAGATGGGCAGCATGACACTGCCGGCTGCCATGTCGATGGACTGGGCCGCTGCCTCAGCCTTGGCGGTGAGGTAAGTGCTGTCCTGCCGCAGGGACGTGGCAGAGGAGATCAGGGTGTCGGTCAGATTGGGGTTGATGGTGCGCAGCAGGGGTAAAACCTGATGCCGAAGCAGGTTGCGGGGGGTATAGTTGGGATCGGCATTGGTGATGTCCTCCACATGGGGGAGCTGCTTTTCGTCCAGATATGACTCAATCAGAGTGCGGGGCACATGGAGCAGAGGGCGGATCAAAGCGCCACGGCGGGGCGGAATCCCGCCCAATCCGCTCAGCCCAGCACCCCGAACCAGATGGAGCAGCATGGTTTCTGCATTGTCATCGGCGTTGTGGGCGGTGGCGATGACACAGTCATCCCACTGCTGCGCCAATTCCTCAAACCACTGGTACCGGACGATGCGTCCGGCCTCTTCGGTGCCCAGCTGATGCTCCTTGGCCCATTTGAGAATGTCCACCTGACGGCTGTAGAACGGAACTCCCAGTGCTTCGCACTGCTGAGCCACGAAGTGCAGATCGTCGGCGGAGTTGGGGCGGGTCATATGGTCCATGTGACAGGCACGGACCGTAAATCCCCACAGAGGTGCGCAGCTGTGGAGAAAATGGAGCAGGCACATGGAATCTGCGCCGCCGCTGACACAGCACAGAACCGTGCCGCCCTGAGGAAACATGCCGTACTCTTCTGCCAGCGGTTTGACCCGGGCGAAGATCTGCTTTTCGGCGCTCATCGGGGCGGCTCCTGATGTTTCCAGTCCACACTGGAGAAGGTGGTAAATTCGGGCAGCCACTGCAGCGGTACTGTGGACAGCTCGCCGTGACGGTTCTTTGCCACGATACATTCCGCCAGATTATGGTTCTCGGTGTCCTGATCGTAGTAGTCCTCACGGTAGATGAACATGACGATATCGGCGTCCTGTTCGATAGCACCGGATTCACGCAGGTCACTCAGACGGGGGCGCTTATCCGGACGGTTTTCGTTGGCTCGGGACAGCTGGGACAGACAGATGACCGGTACATTCAGCTCCTTGGCCATGATTTTCAGGGCACGGGAGATGTCGGAAACCACCTGCTGACGGCTCTCGCCGGAGTAATTTTGTTTGCCGCCGGCGCTGGTCATCAACTGCAAGTAGTCGATGACCACCAGACCCAGATTCTCCACGCGGCGGCACTTTGCATTCATGTCGGCGACGGACAGAGAGGGGTTATCGTCGATGAGGATGTTGGAGCGGTTCAGCGCAGCCGTAGCCAGCGCCACCTTCTCCCAATCGTCATCGGACAGACGGCCGGTGGTGAGTTTTTTGTTGTCCACGAAGGACTCGTTGCTCAAAAGGCGCATGGCCAGCTGCTCACGGCTCATTTCCAAAGAGAAGAACACGCAGGCCTTGCCGGAGTGTTTGCCGGCATGGAGCAGGATGTTCAGTGCCAGAGAGGTCTTACCCATACCGGGTCGGGCGGCCAGAAGGATCAGGTCGCTCTTATTCAGACCGGAGATGACCGCATCCACATCGGGCAAACCGGTCGAGATGCCGGGGATGGCGCTGTCACTGGCGGCAAGCTCCGCAAGGCGCTCATACACCTCGTGCATGACAGAGGTGATATGGTGCAGACC
>SAMEA104404100__coassemble_863_pt1 | contig 30365 bp, 30 predicted proteins | sample SAMEA104404100__metabat2_low_PE_082 | metagenome-assembled genome bin SAMEA104404100 (sample SAMEA104404100) | Balaenoptera acutorostrata
CCGGCAAACATGCCAATCAAAGCCCCCAGCAAAATCATGCCGGAGCCGTGTCCGGCGTGGGTCAGCGTCACCAAAAGGCCTGCGCCCATCCCGTACACACTGCCAAAAAATCTGCCTTCCAGCACCGCCACGAAGGCGATGGCCACAGGAAGGCAATCGGGCACACTGCCCAGCAGAGGAAATCGGGCAAAGATCCCTCCGCTTACAAACAGGAGCAGCAGCAGGGCCACGGTGTAGCCCAGCCACAAAAACACATTGCTTCTCTGATCGTACATGGAACTTCTTTGTTCGTACATGGCACACCCCTCACTCCGCTACATCGAAGTCGGTGATGACGAACACCTGCCGCAGGCGATCCAGCTCCACCTCAGGCTCCACCAGTGCATACCGCTCCATGCCGGAGGGGCTGATGCCCTCCTCAATGACGGTTCCCACCACCAGTCCGGCAGGATAGACACCGCCCAGACCGGACGTGACCACCGTGTCCCCTTCTTCAATGACCGCATCGTTGGTCAGGTAGCTCAGTCGGCAGCGGCTTCGGGTCATCGCATCCAGATCGCCGGTCAGCACACCTGCATCGCCGGTGCGGTGGATGGATGCACCCACGGAGATCTCCGGATCAATCAACGTGGTGACGGTAGACCAGTTGGCCGCCACATCGGTAACCACGCCGATCAGGTCACCCTGCTGATCCACCACGCACATCTCCTTTGCAATGCCGTCGGCACTGCCTTTGCCTAAGGTGAGGGTGCTATTCCAGCTGGTGGATGCCCGAGCGGTGACATAGGCCGAAGCGTAGGTAAAATCTGCATGGGCCTGTTCCAGTCCCAGTAAATCCCGCAGCCGCTGATTTTCCTCCAGTGCTGCTTCCGCATCACGCTGCTGCTGTTCCAGCTCCGCCACCTGTTGCTCCAACTCTGCAATTTTCTGCTCCATCTCATCATAGCCCACGATGCGCTGTTTCAAATCCTGTACGCCCTCCACACAAAAAGAGGCCGCCGCCCGAAAGGGTGTGGCAATCACACCCAGCGCATGGGTGACGGGAGAGAACAGGTTGGGGACAAACACCGTTGCCAGACTGATGGCTCCTGTGAGTACCAGCGCTACGATCAGAATCCAGATTCCATTGTCACGCAGAAAGTGTTTCAAAGCAGTTTGCTCCTTTAATCAGTCCAGTTCTTTCAGCATCTGCTGCAGGGCGCACACCGGCAGACCCACCACATTGTAGTAGTCGCCCTCAATGCCCCGAATCATCACGCAGGCCTTGCCCTGAATGCCGTAGCCGCCGGCCTTATCCATCGGCTCGCCGCTGTCCACATAGGCTTCGATCTCTTCGGCGGTCAGGGTGCGGAAATTCACCTCGGTACATTCCGCATGGGTCAGCTCCCGCTCACCGGAGCAGACCGCCATGCCGGTATAGACCTCATGGGCTCTGCCGGAGAGGGCGGTGAGCATACGGACGGCATCTGCCCGATCCGCCGGCTTTCCCAGCACCTGTCCGTCCAGCACCACCACGGTATCCGCACCGATGACGGTGCAGTCCGGGCGCAGTGCTGCCACCTCACGGGCCTTCTGACAGGCCAGATAGGTCACATAGTCCGCCGGAGTCAATCCCTCCGGCGCATGTTCTTCTCCACGGGCAGGCAGCACTTCAAAGTCGGCAATACCCATCTGCCCCAGCAGCTCCCGACGGCGGGGAGAGCCGGAGGCCAGCACCACCGGCTTCATCGGCTTCCGGTGCTGCCAAAGCCGCCCCGGTCGGCGCCGTTCAGGTGTTCCACCTCTTCAAACTGGATCTTGGGCTGGTTTTCCACAATGCGGAACTGGCAGATACGGTCGCCGAACTCCAGCACCGTGTCACGAGTGGCCAGCACCGGCATCCGCCACTGGTCATTGTCGCCGCAGTAGCTGTTGTCGATGACGCCCATGCTGTTGGTCTGCAAAATGCCCCACTTCTTAAAGGTGGAGGAACGGGGCACCACATGGGCCTCGTAGCCTGCCGGCAATGCCATTGCCACACCCAGCGGGATCAGCTTGAAGTCGCCGGCCTTCAGTTCGGTGCGCTCAGCACAGCGCAGGTCGATCCAGTCGGACTTTCCGTCGATATAAGTCAACTTTTCCATCTCAGGATGGAAGTATTTGATATGAATTGTTTCAGTCATGGTCTGTTTTCTCCTAGTTTATTCCACATCCCGGAAATAAAGTCCCCGGGTATACTGCTCCGGCACATAATCGCCCTTGCCCAGATAGGCATCCAGAATCTTCACGCACTCCTGAGGCTTCTCCAGCGTAAAGCTGAGGCGCAGGCCCCAAAGTCCGGCCTTGTTCAGCTCGCTCTGCTTATCCGCAAGCCACAAAGGCAGGCTGTTGAAGATCTCATTGCGGCAGCCGTAGGCACGAAGCACCGGGAATCTGGCCCGCTTGCGGTCCAGAATGGACTGCTCTTCCCGACAGCCGTAATTGCACTTGCCATCTCTGGCCTTATAGATGCAGTTTTCCGTAATCATCAGCGGCAGACGGCCGTACACCAGCAATTCGCTGGGCAGCACCTTATTCTGCTCCCGAACACGGCTCAGCCGCTGCTCGAAGGACAGGGTCAGGCTTTCCAGCCCCTGCTCCTCATAGATACGAGCGCACTCGCTGTTATAGACTTCCAATCCGAAGTCACCACGCAGATTCAGCCCGATTCGCTTGGCAAGCGCAATGCCGCCCAGATTGGTCACCAGTGCGGACACCGCTCCGGCCTCCTTGCACTGGCGCAGCATACGCTCCACCTCGGCGGTTTCCCGATCCCACATAACACGGGGCAGGATGACGCTGGGTTCGATTCCCCGCTTGGTCAGTTCCCCAAAGCGGCCCCGCACTTCACGGGCCACCTCCAAGGGGAAGTAAATCACTGCCGGACGGCGCTCCAACAGGGCGTCCGTCAGCTGAGCAGGGCTATGGATGGCAACGGTAAACACCGGATGTCCCATCTTTCCCTGTTCAGTGCGCTCCATGGGCTGCCACCCCTGGTGGCGGCGCTGAGGCTTGGCTCCACGCAGCTGGGTCATCTGCTCCAAGGCATCCCGACGCAGGGCATTCAGCTGAGAAGCCGGCACCATCAGTCCGTCGCCACAATCGACCGAAAGCTCGGCCACACGGTAAGGCGTGCCGCCGGTTTTGCTCAGCCGCTCCTGCACCTCGTCGGCGGTGACCGCACGCTTGAGGGCCTGCTCCGGCGCATCGCCTTCCACGGTGACGGTGTGAACGCCGTCGGTGAGGGTCAGCTTGGCAGGCTGCTGCTCCTGCAAAATCGCACTGCCGGTGAGGTCTACACGGGCATGCTCTCTGCCGTAGTCCGCACGGGCGGCGGCAAACAATGCCTTCGGCTCAGCCTCTTCCTGACGGGTGCCGAACATATGCCGTCCGGTGCGGTCTGTGAAGTAGCCATCGGTAAAGCCCTGACGGGAGAAGGCGCTTCTCAGCTGCTCCAACTCCTCAGCAGTCGGCTCTCTGCCCTCACGAATGGCGGCAGAATAAATGCCGGTGACCACCGACACATACTCCGGCCGCTTCATGCGGCCTTCGATTTTCACACAGGCCACGCCAATCTCGTCCAGCTGCCGCAGGTGTCCGGCAAGGGACATATCCTTCAGGGACAGCAAGGCCCGATCGGCTTTCTCGCCCCAGCCGTAGTTCAGACGGCAGGGCTGGGCGCAAAGACCACGGTTGCCGCTTCTGGTGCCGATGACGGAGGAGAAAAAGCACTGTCCGGAGTAGCACATACACTCGGCGCCGTGGACAAAGGTTTCGATTTCAATGGGAGAGTGGGCGCAGATGGTTTCAATCTGGCTCATAGGCAGCTCTCTGGCCAGCACGGCACGGGTGCAGCCCAAATCTGCCGCACGCTTGACGCCGTCCAAATTCATCACACTCATCTGGGTGCTGGCGTGGACCTGCACATCAGGCGCCACCCGGCGCACCAAATCCAGCACGCCCAGATCCTGCACCAGAATGGCATCCACACCGGCCTGAGAGGCAAAGGCAACTTCCCGGGCTGCGCCGGGAAGTTCACCGTCTGAGAGCAGGGTGTTCAGGGTCAGGTAGACCTTCACGCCACGGACATGGCAATACTCCACCGTTTCCTCCAGCTGCTCTCGTGTAAAGTTTTTCGCATTTCGGCGGGCGTTATAATCGCCGAAGCCCAAATAGACTGCATTGGCTCCGCTCTGTACGGCGGCGGTCACCGCTTCCCGACTGCCTGCCGGGGCAAGTAATTCCAGCATGGGCAATTACTTCTTGGAGCTGAGGCGGAAAATCTCCCGCTTGGCTTCACTCAGGTCGGCCTTCATCTGGGCAGACTCGTCCAATGCTTCCTTCAACTGGCGGCGCAGACGCTCGCTGGCCTCCATCTCCTTAAAATAGCTGTCAGCAATATTGGCAGCAGCCAGCACAGCGCTGTCCACGGCGGACACGCCGGCATTGCGCATGGTTTCCTGAATCTGGCCATTCACATAGCTGGCCACCTTCTCCACATAGGACTCCCCTTCTTCGGAGATCAAGGTATATTCGCGCTGGGCGATGGTAACGGTAACTCTGTTTTTCATCTCATACAACCTCCCGAACATTTATCTCTTCCTGCCGCTGTGCAGCAGGGTACAGTACACCCAATTATGGATAGTAGCATTATACCATGTATCCCATCTTTTGAAAACATTTTCTTAAGGTATGCCGTCTTTTTTTCTTCCCCTTTGGCTATGATAAAAGCACCCCCACGCTCCCTTCTTGCCAGTCTTTCTTTTTTCTGGTAAGATATAGTGTGAAATGCTATGAAATTTTGCAAATTCTGCATAAAAGGAAGGTTTCTACTTGAAATTTGAATCTCTCGGCCTCACACATTCCATCCTGAGCGCTTTGGAGGAGCAGGGCTACACTCAGCCCACCCCCATTCAGGAACAGGCCATCCCCGCTGCGCTGGCGGGTCGGGATGTACTGGGCTGCGCCCGTACCGGCACAGGCAAGACCTGTGCCTTCGCAACCCCCATTCTTCAGCGTCTTTCTGCCGACTCCAAATCCGGTCGGCCCATCCGTGCCCTGATTCTCACTCCCACCCGGGAGCTTGCCATTCAGATTCAGGACTGCTTTGAAGCTTACGGCAAAAATCTCCCCCTCAAGAGCGTGGTCATCTTTGGCGGTGTGGGTCAGAACCCGCAGGTGCAGGCCATTCAGGCCGGCTGCGACATTCTGGTGGCTACGCCGGGCCGACTGAAGGATCTCCACGATCAGGGATTCATTCAGCTGGACGGACTGGACATCTTTGTGCTGGACGAAGCCGACCGCATGCTGGACATGGGCTTCATCCACGATGTGAAGAAGATCCTCACCTGGCTGCCCCAGAAGAAGCAGACCCTCTTTTTCTCCGCCACCATGCCCAAGGAGATCACCCAGCTGGTGGACTCTCTGCTTCACGATCCGGTAAAAATTGCCGTCGATCCGGTCAGTTCTCCGGTGGAAGTCATCGAGCAGAGCGTTTATCTGGTGGACAAGGGCAACAAGACCAAGCTGCTGGTGCAGCTGCTCAAGGAAAAGCAGATTCCCTCTGCTTTGGTCTTTACCCGCACCAAGCACGGCGCAAACCGTGTGGCACAGGATCTGACCCGTGCCGGCATCACGGCCGCCGCCATCCACGGCAACAAGAGCCAGACCGCCCGTCAGGCCGCTTTGGCTGGCTTCAAGGACGGTTCTGTCCGAGTGCTGGTGGCTACCGACATTGCCGCCCGTGGTCTGGACATCGAAGCCCTCTCCTGTGTCTTTAACTACAACCTGCCTGAGGTCCCCGAAACCTACATTCACCGCATCGGCCGTACCGGCCGTGCCGGCAAGGACGGTATCGCCATTTCCTTCTGTGATTTCTCCGAGAAGGACTTGCTGCGGGACATCGAAAAGCTCATCGGCAAGCCCCTCCCCGAGGTGAAGGAGCATCCCTTCCCCATGGAGGTGTTCGAAGCACCTGTCCGGGACAAGCACGGCCGCATCATCAACGCCGAGGACGCCGAAGCCAGACAGGCCGCAAAAAATCGCCGCAATCAGGCTCAGAGCAAGAAAGCTGCCGCCAAGGAACCGGCGGAGCCCGCAGCGAAGGAAGCATCCGGTAAGGAACCGTCCGGCAAGAAGAACACCCCCAAGGCCAAGCAGCGCAAGGCTGCTGTCAAGGAGGAGCCCAGCGCCAAAAAGCAGCCTGCCAAGCAGGTGAAGGTCAAGCCGGTAAAGGCATCCGTTCCGGAACAGCCTTCCTCCATTCCGGAGGACAGCGACCTCACTTCCATCCGCCTGCCCGGCGAGCGGAAGTACAAGCGTCCGGAGCGCAAGCCCCTGTCCGCTCTGGACGAGATTGCCCCCGCACTCTCCGAAACGGAAGCTCCCGTTTCCAAGTACGGCGCCAAGCGCACCGGCCGTTTGCAGAACACCTTCTTCACTCCCGAGGAGCAGAAGGCCTACGGCGGTGAGCCGGAGCCTCTGATGGACGCCACTGCCCGTCTGTTTGCCACCCGCTCTTCCGTGCCCTCCCGTTATCAGGAGGAGCCCGCTAAGGAGTCCGGCCGCCCTTCCCGCAAGAAGCGCCGCAACGGCGCAGCCGTCGAAACGGCCGAGCCTGCACAAAAATCCGAGGGAAAGAAGTCCAATCAGGGCAAATCCCAGCGCCGCAAGGCCGCTCCGGTGTCTGCTGAGGAGAAAAAGACGGAGGGCAAGCAGGCATCTGACGCAAAAAATGCCCCCAAGGGCAAGTCCGGTCAGAAACAGACCGGAAAGAAGCAGCCTCAGGGCAAGAAAAAGCCCCAAAACGGCACTGAGCCTAAGCAAGCTCAGCCCACCGCTCAGAAGGGCAAGAAAAAGGGCAAAGGCAATCCGTCCGCTGCCCCCGAAGCCGCTGGCTCCGGCCGTCTGCTGACCCCCACTCCTACCAAGAAGAACAGCCGTTCTTCCCGTCCCCCCAGACCTATGCCTTCGATTTACAGCGCCCACCAGAAGGACTCCACCGAACATGAGTCTTTGATGAAGCCGTTTTACCTGTCTGATGACTGATTTGCGTTCAGGAGGAATTGCTCATGCGTAAGAAGCTTCCCATTTTCACCACTGCCGCCCTGCTGATCCTGGTGGATCAGCTGACCAAACTGCTCACCCGCACCCACATCGGACTGCATGAGCATGTGGATTTTCTGCCCGGGATTCTGGATTTCACCTATGTGCAGAACACCGGCGCCGCCTTCTCCTCCTTCTCCTCCAGCACCATCCTGCTGGCGCTGCTGTCCTTGGTGATGAGTGTGCTGATGGCGGTGGCGATCCTCCGCAACTGGCTGCGTCATCCCGCCGGACAGTGGATTCTGGGCATCATTATGGCCGGCGCTCTGGGCAACTTCATCGACCGGGCCTTTATGGGCTTTGTCACCGACATGATCGAAGTGCTGTTTATGGACTTTGCCGTCTTTAACTTCGCCGATATCTGTGTGGTGCTTGGCTCCATCGCCATGGCGGTCTATATCATCTTCTTCTACGACAAATTGGAGGGCGGCAGCAAAAAGAAGGTCTGCCCTCAGGAGGAACATCATGTCTCTGCTGACTCTGAAGGTTGAAGCCGACGGCCAGCGTGCTGACCAGCTTCTGACCCACTTCATCGAGGATCTGACCCGCTCCGCCGCCCAGCGTCTGCTGGAAGAGGGCCGTGTCACCATCGACGGAAAAGTACTCAAGAAAAATGCCCGCCCTGCGGCAGGCCAGATCATGTGTGTGGATTTCCCCGATCCGGAGCCCAGCCAGCTACTCGCTCAGGACATTCCGCTGGACATCATCTACGAGGACGAGGATGTCATTGTCATCAATAAGCCGGTGGGCATGGTGGTTCATCCTGCCCCCGGTCATCCCGACAGCACCTTGGTCAACGCCCTGCTGTACCACTGCGGTGAGCATCTGAGCCACATCAACGGCGAGTTCCGCCCCGGCATTGTCCACCGCATCGACCGGGACACCTCCGGTCTGCTGGTTGCCGCCAAAAATGACAAGGCTCACATTGCTCTGGCTGCACAGCTGGAGGATCACTCCCTGTCCCGTATCTACGAGTGCGTGACGATGGGCTCTCTCCGTGAGGACGAGGGCACCATTGATGCCCCCATGGGCCGTCACCCTGTGGATCGCAAGCGGATGGCGGTCATTCCTCACGGCAAGCGGGCGGTCACCCACTACACGGTGCTGAACCGTTACAGTGGCTTTACCCACGCCCAGTGCCGTCTGGAAACCGGACGCACCCACCAGATCCGTGTCCATATGGCCTACATCGGTCATCCCCTGCTGGGTGACGGCGTGTACGGCGGTCGGGAAATCAAGAGTCTGGCCGGTCAGTGCCTGCACGCCAGACAGCTCACCTTCGTCCATCCCCGCACCGGTGAGCGCATGACGGTAGAGGCTCCGCTGCCCGACTGGTTTACCGCAATTCTGAACAAATTGGAGCGAGGTCAAAAGCCCTGATTTTTCGTTTTTTCAGAAGAATCTGCCCTCGTTTCCATCGGATATCTCCATCCTGCGGCGGTCCTGCAAACGGACCGCCGCTTTTTTGCCTTTTGGGGATGCCGGCCTCTTTTGGAAAAACCGGTCACATATGGGAAATGTAGGAAGTTTGACAAAAGTTTCGGCTGTAACTTTGAACAATTTTTTCTAAAAAAGTCGTAAAAATTGAAATTTTACACCAATTTGAGGTTGAATTTCTGCTCTATATAGATTAAAATGTCATTGGTTTAGAAAGAGGTGGTTAGGTGCTTAATTTGGTTCTCGTGGAACCGGAAATCCCGCAAAACACCGGAAACATCGCCCGCACCGCAGCCGCCACACAAAGCCGACTGCATCTGGTGAAGCCCTTGGGCTTTGACATCAGCGAGCGGGCAGTTCGCCGGGCCGGTTTGGATTACTGGCATTTGGTCGATCTGCATGTCTGGGACAATTTGCCCCAGCTTTTTGACGCCCACCCGGAGGCTGCGGATTCGCTCTGGCTCGCCACGACAAAGGCCCCCAGAGATTACGCTCAGGTTCAGTTTGAACCGGACAGCTGGTTGTTCTTCGGCAAGGAAACGGCCGGACTCAGCCTGGCATTCCGTGAGCAGTTTGCAGATCGCTGCATCCGCATCCCCATGTATGAGAACGCTAGAAGTCTGAACCTGGCAAATTCGGTTGCCATACTGACTTATGAAGCGCTGCGGCAGAACGGATTCCCCGGTCTGCTGGGCGAAGGCGAAATGAGCACGGGCAGAGTTTTCTGATCCGGCTCCAAAATGAAAGGAGAGTCCCCTCTATGTACTACAATAAGAAGACTGTCACTGACATTGATGTGAAGGGTAAAAAGGTTCTCTGCCGCTGCGATTTTAATGTTCCCCAGGATAAGCAGACCGGCGCCATTACCGACGACAAGCGCATCCGCGCTGCTCTGCCCACTCTGCAGTATCTGCTCTCTCAGGGCGCTGCTGTCATCGCCTGCTCTCACCTGGGCAAGCCCAAGGGTGAGGTCAAGCCCGCTCTGACTCTGGCTCCTGTGGCTGAGCGCCTGCAGCAGCTGCTGGGTCAGGACGTCATTTTTGCTTCCGACTCCGTGGGTCCCGATGCTCAGGCCAAGGCCGCTGCTCTGCAGCCCGGTCAGATCCTGCTGCTGGAGAACCTGCGCTTCGATAAGGGCGAGGAGAAAAACGACCCCGCTTTCGCTAAGGCACTGGCTGATCTGGCTGGTGAGGACGGCGTGTACGTGTCCGATGCCTTCGGCACCGTCCATCGTGCCCACGCTTCCACCGCTGGCGTTGCTAACTATCTGCCCGCTGTGTCCGGCTACCTGATCCAGAAGGAGCTGGAGATCATCGGCGGCGCTCTGGCTGCTCCCAAGCGTCCTCTGGTCGCTATCCTCGGCGGCAGCAAGGTCAGCAGCAAGATCGGCGTTATCAACAACCTGCTGGAGATTGCCGACACCATCATCATCGGCGGCGGCATGGCATACACCTTCTCTGCTGCTCAGGGCGGCAAGGTCGGCGACTCTCTGCTGGAGTCCGACTGGATGGATTATGCCAACGAGATGGTCAAGAAGGCTGAGGAGAAGGGCGTCAAGCTGCTGCTCCCCGTCGACACCATGATCGCTGACGCTTTCGCTCCCGATGCCAACGCCAAGGTGGTCAACTCCGGTGAGATCCCCGAGGGCTGGCAGGGTCTGGACATCGGCCCCAAGACCATCGAACTGTACACCAATGCCGTGGCCAACGCCGGCACCGTGATCTGGAACGGCCCCATGGGCGTGTTCGAGTTCCCCGCTTTTGCCACCGGCACCAAGGCTGTGGCTGAGGCTCTGAGCAAGACCGACGCCATCACCATCGTGGGCGGCGGCGACAGCGCTGCTGCTGTTGAGCAGCTGGGCTACGCTGACAAGATGACCCATATCTCCACCGGCGGCGGCGCCAGCCTGGAGTTCATGGAGGGCAAGGCTCTGCCCGGTGTTGTCTGCCTGCTGGATAAGTAAATAAGAACTTCCTTTGACCGCGGACTTTTCCTCCGGGGAAAGTCCGTTGTCTGCACATAGGATTCTTTGATAAATTCACTAGTTAGAAATAAGGAGCAATCAGTAATGAACAGACGTTATCGTAAGACCATTATTGCTGGTAACTGGAAAATGAATAAGACCGCCTCTGAGACTCGTGCTTTTGCCGACGAGCTGAAGGCTGTCATGCCCCGCGCTAAGTGGTGCGAGGTCCTCATCTGCGTCCCCTTTGTCAACATCCCCGCTGCTCTGAAGGCATTCAAGGATACCCGCGTCGCCATCGGCGCTGAGAACCTGCACTTCGAGGAGAATGGCGCTTACACCGGTGAAGTGTCTGCCGCTATGCTGAAGGATCTGGGCGTGAAGTATGTCATCATCGGCCACTCCGAGCGCCGTCAGTACTGGAATGATGACGATATCATCGTCAACAAGAAGGTCCATGCCGCTATCAACGCCGGCCTGCGCCCCGTCATCTGCGTGGGCGAGAGCCTGGAGCAGCGTCAGCTGGGCATCACCAAGGAGCTGATCGACCTGCAGGTCAAGACCGCTCTGGCCAATGTTCCCGCTGAGAAGATGCGTCATGTGGTCATCGCTTACGAGCCCCTGTGGGCCATCGGCACCGGCATGACTGCCACCGCTGAGCAGGCCAACGAGGTCAACGAAGAGATCCGTACCGTCATCCGCAAGCTGTATGGCGCCCGTGTCGCTCGCAGCGTCACCATCCTGTACGGCGGCAGCATGAACGCCAAGAACGCCGAAGAGCTGCTGGCCCAGCCCGATGTGGACGGCGGTCTGATCGGCGGTGCCAGCCTGAAGGCTGAGGACTTCACCACCATCATCAACGCTGCCAACCAGGACTAATTGCTGGTAGAAGGGTCTGATTTCATGAAAACACCTACTATTTTGATCATTATGGACGGCTTCGGCATGCGTTCCACCGATATGGGCAACGCAGTCCATGCCGCCAAGACGCCTGTCCTGGATGAACTGTTCGCCAACAACCCCTTCTCCCATCTGTCCGCTTCCGGTCTGGATGTGGGTCTGCCTGAGGGTCAGATGGGCAACAGCGAAGTGGGTCACACCAACATCGGCGCCGGCCGTGTTGTGTTCCAGGATCTGCCCAAGATTTCCAAGGCCATTGCAGACGGCGATTTCTTCGAAAATCCCGTCTACAAAGAGGCTATGATCGCTGCCCGTGATGCCGGCAAGGCCGTACATATCATGGGTCTGCTGAGCAACGGCGGTGTCCACTCTCACATCGACCATATGAAGGCCGCTGTGAAGATGGCTCACCAGCTCGGCTGCGAAAAGATCTTCGTCCACTGCTTCATGGACGGCCGTGATGTGCCTCCTACCTCCGGCAAGGACTTCGTTGCCGACATGAAGGCCACCTGCGACGAGTTCGGCGCTCAGATCGCCACCGTCAACGGCCGCTACTATGCAATGGACCGTGACACCAACTGGGATCGTGTGGAAAAGGCATACTCCGCCATGGTTTACGGCGAGAGCGTTTCCTTCAATCCCGATCCGGTCGACGCCATGCAGAAGAGCTATGACGCCGGTGTCACCGATGAGTTCGTCATTCCTGTCGTCTGTGCAAAAGATGCCGCCATCAGCGAGGGCGACGCCTGTATCTTCATGAATTTCCGTCCCGACCGCGCTCGTGAGATCACCCGTACTCTGGTGGATCCCGATTTCTCCGGCTTTGAGCGCAAAAAGGGATTCTTCCCCGTGCATTTTGTCTGCACCACCTCCTACGATGCCACCATGCCCAATGTGACCGTGGCCTATCCCAAGGAGAAGCTGCAGAATATCTTTGGTCAGTACATCGCGGAAAGCGGTCTGACCCAGCTGCGTATCGCCGAGACCGAAAAGTACGCCCATGTCACCTTCTTCTTCAACGGTGGTGTGGAGCAGACCTTCCCCGGCGAGGATCGCTGCCTGGTGGCTTCTCCCAAGGTTGCCACCTACGATCTGCAGCCTGAAATGTCCGCTCCCGAGGTGTGTGAGAAGTGTGTGGATCACATCAAGAGCGGCAAGTACGATGTCATCATCCTGAACTTTGCCAACTGCGACATGGTTGGCCACACCGGCGTCTTTGATGCCGCTGTCAAGGCCGTGGAAACCGTCGACGAGTGTGTTGGCAAGGTGGTTGAGGCTACCCGTGAGATGGGTGGCATCGCCCTGATCACCGCCGACCACGGCAATGCCGAGCAGATGCTGCAGGACGACGGCGCAAGCCCCTTCACCGCTCACACCACCAATCTGGTGCCCTTCTGCATCATCGGTGCGGATGTGGAGCTGAAGGACGGCCGTCTGGCAGACATCGCTCCCACCATGCTGGATCTGATGGGTCTGGAAAAGCCCGTCGAGATGAACGGTATCAGCCTGATCCACTAAACATCCTTTGTTTGTCTTTCCTGCCGCAATCGGCTGTGTTCCCAACGAATGCAGCCGGTTCGGCGTGGCACAAGGCACAAAACCTTGTGCGATTTCACTGAGGTAATATATCATCCGGAAATAGGATGAGAGAAAGGAATTGTGTGACTATGATCTACTCCAACGAAGTTCAGAACATGTGTCCCGTCGCCAAGGGCGCCTATCACGGCCCCGCTCCCATTCCCGAAGAGGGCAAATGGGTTCAGGCTAAGGAGATCGCTGATATCAATGGTCTGACCCATGGTATCGGCTGGTGCGCTCCTCAGCAGGGCGCCTGCAAGCTGACCCTGAATGTGAAGAACGGCATCATCGAGGAGGCTCTGGTGGAAACCATCGGCTGCACCGGTATGACCCACTCCGCCGCTATGGCCGGCGAGATCCTCATCGGCAAGACCCTGCTTGAGGCTCTGAACACCGACCTGGTGTGCGACGCCATCAACACCGCTATGCGCGAGCTGTTCCTGCAGATCGTCTACGGCCGTACCCAGACTGCATTCTCCGAGGGCGGCCTGCCCATCGGCGCCAGCCTGGAGGACCTGGGTAAGGGCCTGTGCGGTCAGGTCGGCACCATCTTCTCCACCAAGGAGAAGGGCCCCCGTTACCTGGCTCTGACCGAGGGTTACATCACCCGTCTGGCTCTGGACGAGAACAACGCCATCATCGGCTATGAGTTCGTCCATCTGGGCAAGATGATGGAGTCCATCCGCAACGGCATGGACGCCAACGATGCTCTGGAGAAGGCTAAGGGCCACTACGGCCGCTTCAACGCCGAGGACGGCGCTGTGAAGTACATCGACCCCAGAAAGGAATAAGGTGATTACAAATGGCACTGTTTGAATCTTACGAAAGACGTATCAACCAGATCACCCCTGTTCTGGCTGAGTACGGTTTCTCCTCCATCGAGGAGTGCCTGGAGCTGTGCAAGGAGCACGGCTTCAATCCCTACGACATCGTCGCTGAGATCCAGCCCATCAGCTTTGAGAATGCTCGCTGGGCTTACACCCTGGGTGCTGCCATCGCTCTGAAGAAGGGCGTCAAGACCGCCGCTGAGGCCGCTGAGGCCATCGGCATCGGCCTGCAGGCCTTCTGCATCCCCGGTTCCGTCGCTGACGACCGTAAGGTCGGCCTGGGCCACGGCAATCTGGGCGCTATGCTGCTGCGTGACGAGACTAAGTGCTTCGCCTTCCTGGCTGGCCACGAGTCCTTCGCCGCTGCTGAAGGCGCTATCGGCATCGCCCGTAACGCCAACAAGGCTCGTAAGGAGCCCCTGCGCGTTATCCTGAACGGTCTGGGCAAGGACGCCGCTCAGATCATCAGCCGTATCAACGGCTTCACCTATGTGCAGACTCAGTTCGATTACTACACCGGTGAGCTGAAGATCGTCCGTGAGGTTCCCTACTCCAAGGGCGAGCGTGCTGCTGTCAAGTGCTACGGCGCTGACGATGTGCGTGAGGGCGTGGCTATCATGCATCACGAGGGCGTGGACGTTTCCATCACCGGTAACTCCACCAACCCCACCCGCTTCCAGCATCCCGTTGCCGGCACTTACAAGAAGGAGTGCATCGCACAGGGCAAGCGTTACTTCTCCGTCGCTTCCGGCGGTGGTACCGGCCGTACCCTGCATCCTGACAACATGGCTGCCGGCCCTGCTTCCTATGGCATGACCGATACCATGGGCCGTATGCATTCCGACGCTCAGTTCGCCGGTTCTTCCTCCGTCCCCGCCCATGTTGAGATGATGGGCTTCCTGGGCGCTGGTAACAACCCCATGGTCGGCATGACCGTTTCCGTGGCTGTTGCTGTCAACGAGGCTCTGAATAACAAGTAATCGATTTCTGAATCGTTACCCCTGATTGTCCAAACGAGAGACATCCATCTGTGATGTTTGAATAGAAACGGCAGCATCTTTAAGATGCTGCCGTTTTTTCTAGTTCCACTATCTTTTCCACCCCGACCTGCTATACTGGCCTCAGATAAATGACGTTCCCTGAACCGGCAGAAAGGATGAGTTCCATGTGGTTTTGGTGGTTTATGTTGGTATGCAGTCTGCTCACCCCGATCACTATGATCGTAGTCGGCAGAAGGATGTGGAAACACACGCCCACAAAGATCAACGGCATCTATGGCTATCGGACAACCCGTTCCATGCAGAATTCGGACACATGGCAGTTTGCCAATGCTTATTGTGGTCGTCTATGGTGGAACACCGGATGGATTCTGATGCTTCCGACCATGTTAGCGCTCCTCCCATGCGTTCACAGCACTCCCAACCACATCGGCCTGCTGGGAGTGCTTGTGGTCACCGTCCAGTTGGTCGTGCTGCTGCTGACACTGCTCCCCACGGAACGGGCACTGAAAACGCACTTCGACAACAACGGAAACCGTAAATAACCCTCAAAGAACAACACCGGAGCGCATCCAGTCGATGCGCTCCGGTGTTTCGCTTTTATTCTGCTTTGCACCAATCATAGGCCACTCTGGGGCCGCCGTAGCCCTCCAGAAAGATGATGCCGCACCGCCGGAAGCCGTGCTTTTGCACCAGATGATGCATGGTGGCATTATCCTCGTGTGTGTCGATGCGCAGCATGTGATGGCGTGCCTTGGCAAAGTCCATGGCCGCCGCAAAAATACCGCCGGTGCCATCGGAGGCCACCCGGTGAATGGTGCCATAGCTGCCGTCTCCGTGCCATGCCCCGTCAATGGTGGCATAGGTGGGGTCCTCGCCCTCGGCAAGAACAAAACAGCCGTGGATGACGCCCTCATCCTCCACCACATACAGCTCTTCCTTGCGGATATCCCCCCGCAGAAACTCCTCTGACGGGTATTCATCTCCCCACTGGGATGCGTTGCCTGTCCTTCTCATATAATCCTTTGCCACCGCAAAAATCTCCATCAAGCGGGGCAATTCACATTCTTTCGCCAGTCGAATCATAAGGTTCCCTCCTTTTCCTGACCATATTACCCGATTTCTCCCTTCTGTGCAAGCGATTGGTTCGCTGTGGAAAAGAGTTGCGAATTTCAGGAAAAACGGTATAATAAGACCAATGTGTCTTTAAATTTTCCACTGAAAGGACTGTGTTATCATGAAAGTGTATCTGATGCGCCACGGCCTCACCGACTGGAATCTGTCCCGCCGGATGCAGGGCCGCTCCGATATCCCCCTGAATGAAACCGGTTTGGCTCAGGCCCGTGCTGCCGCTGAGGGCATGAAAGAGCTGCCTCTGGACTACATCGCCGCAAGTCCCCTCATCCGCACTCAGCAGACCGCTCAGACGGTAGCATCCTTCTTCGATCTGCCCGTCCACAAGGAAGAGCGGCTCATCGAAATGGGCTTTGGCGACTTGGAAGGCGTGGTCATCACCGAGCATCCCCTGTGCCGGTGCATTTTCGACGATCCCTGCGGCTACAAGCCTTTGGGGGACGGCGAAACCTACGAAGATATGAACCGCCGTGCCCAGATTATTCTGGACGAGGTGATCCGTCCGCTGGAACAGCAGAACCACCACGATGTGCTGCTGGTGAGCCACGGCGCTGTCATCCGTTCTGTGGTGGCCATTCTCACCCAGCTGAAGCTGGCCGACTTCTGGCGCAATCCGCCCCAGAAGAACTGCTCCGTCACCGTGCTGGACTGCACCGACGGCGTCATCACACTGGAAGAAGAGGGCCGCATTTACGCCAAGTGAGCTTTTTCCACAAAGGGGTCAGAACAACTCCCCGAAAACAGTCTTTTTTCAAGGCAGTCTCACCATACTGCGGCCGCCTTTTCCACGTTTTACGCACAATTTCGTGTAGAAGGACTGGGGATGTGCATTGACACCTGTCGAAAAAAGTGTTATAATTTTGGCGTCTCAATTGGAACGAGTTTTCCGAAGCAAGATATACGACCGCCGATCTGATCGGCTGAGGCCATACGGACAGCCGGGTCGAATGCCGAGAACTGCGTGAGCAGTTGGCAACTTTAGTTGCCTTATTGATTGAGTTAGAAGCTCAGTTTTATAAGTTGGTTACTATAAACCAGTGCCCCGTGGCATATACTTGTGAAATGGTCAATAAGAGTGGTAAAAGTATTCTTTGCTATATAGACTCTGACTCCATTGTGATCGTCCTGCGCGCGTCTGTGGTTGCTTTGCTTCCCGTGCGTGTTCCCTTCACAGATTCAAGTGGTATGCCCCTTGTGGCATACCACTTTTTTTGTTTTTAGCGCCAACTGACCATACAAGGAATAGGAGAGAACACACGATGGATAAACTCATTGAGCTGAAGCACATCTCCAAAGCGTTTGACGGAGAGACCGTTCTGGACGACATCAGTCTGGACATCCATGATAACGAATTTATTACCCTGCTAGGTCCTTCCGGCTGCGGTAAAACCACCACCCTTCGCATGATCGGCGGATTTGAGCAGCCTGACAAGGGCGACATTGTCTTTATGGGAAAGCGCATCAATGATGTACCTCCCCACAAGCGCAATGTCAATACCGTGTTCCAGAAGTACGCCCTGTTCCCCCACCTCAATGTGTTTGAGAACGTGGCTTTCCCCCTCCGGGAAAAGAAGGTGCCCAAGGACGAAATCAAGGAGCGTGTGGAAGAGATGCTCTCTCTGGTCATGCTCTCCAACTTCGCCAACCGCCGTGTCACCAGCCTGTCCGGCGGTCAGCAGCAGCGTGTTGCCATCGCCCGTGCTCTGATCAACAGCCCCAAGATCCTGCTGCTGGACGAGCCTTTGGGCGCACTGGACCTGAAACTCCGCAAGGATATGCAGGTGGAACTGAAGAAGATTCAGAAAAGCACCGGCATCACCTTCGTCTTTGTCACCCACGATCAAGAGGAGGCCCTCAGCATGTCCGACACCATCGTGGTCATGAGCGAGGGTAAGATTCAGCAGATCGGCACCCCCACCGACATCTACAACGAGCCGGTGAACGCCTTCGTTGCCGATTTCATCGGCGAGAGCAACATCATCGACGGTGTCATGCTGCAGGATTACAGCGTCAAGTTTGCCGGTCACACCTTCGAGTGTCTGGACAAGGGCTTCGACAAGAACGAGCCTGTGGATGTGGTCATCCGTCCGGAGGATGTGGACATCGTCCCCGCCGATCAGGCCGAACTTCACGGCGATGTGACCTCCGTCACCTTCCTGGGCGTCCACTATGAGATCATTGTGGATATCAAGGGCTTCAAGTGGATGATTCAGACCACCGACTATGTGGGTGAAGGTCAGCGCATTGGCATCAAGCTGGACCCCGACGCCATCCACATCATGAAGAAGTCCAAGTACTCCGGCACCTTCGGCGACTACTCCACCTTCTCCGACGAAGTGGAGGAGCTGGAACTGGAGGAAGAGCTGGCCAACGGAGGAGGCGACACTGAAGCATGACGACCCGTTCCATGAAACAGGCAAACCGGAACTGTCGTGCAGCACTGGCTCCCTACTCCATCTGGGCCTTCCTGTTCGTCCTTGTCCCCTTGCTGTTTGTCGCTTTCTTTGCCTTTACCGACAACGATTTTAACTTTACCACCGAGCATGTGGCTCGGTTCTTCACCGCCGTCAGCAACATCAAGGATGCCAACGGCGCTGTCACGGAGGTACACACCTATCTGATGATCTTCGCCCGCTCTCTGAAGCTGGCCGCCATCTCCACCGTTGTGTGCCTGCTGATCGGCTATCCACTGGCCTATCAGATTGCCCACGCCAAACGGCGCACGCAGAAAACCCTGATGACCCTCATCATGATCCCCATGTGGATGAACTTCCTGATCCGCACCTACGCATGGATGACCATTTTGCAGGATTCCGGTGTCATCAACAACATCATCACCAAGATCGGTCTGCCCCCCATCCACGTCATCGGCACAGAAACCGCCGTTGTCATCGGCATGGTGTACGACTACCTGCCCTATATGGTGCTGCCCATCTACTCCATCATGCTGAAAATCGACAACAGCCTGATTGAGGCCGCACGAGATCTGGGCTGCGGCAACGTTTCCGTGCTGCGCCGTGTGATCTTCCCCCTGAGCCTGCCCGGCGTCATTTCCGGCATCACCATGGTGCTGATTCCCTCGATCAGCACCTTCTATATCTCCCAGAAGCTGGGCTACGGCAAGTTCTACCTGATTGGCGACGCCATTGAGGGTCAGTATCTGGCCAACAACCTGCATTTTGCGGCCGCCATGGCTCTGGTTCTGATGGTCATTCTGCTGGTCTTTATGGCCCTCGTCAAATATGTAACTGCACGCTGTGTGTACGGAGGTGACGCAAAGTGAAAAAAGCACTGCCCAATATCTTTACCGCTCTGGTATTCGTATTTCTCTTTGCGCCCATCGTGGTGCTGCTGTTCTTCTCCTTCAACGCCTCCAAGAGTCTGTCCGTGTTCGCCGGCTTCTCCGGCCACTGGTATCAGGAACTGTTCAACGACCGCAACACACTGGAAGCCCTCCGCAACTCTCTGCTGCTGGCCGCCAGCGCTACTGCCATCGCCACGGTGATGGGCACTGCCGCCGCTTGGGGCATTGATCGGCTGCGCTCCCGCTGGTATCGGGGTGTCATCAACACGGTCACCGACATCCCCATGACCAACCCGGATATCATCACCGGTATCTCCATGATGCTGATGTTCGTCTTTGTGGGCCGTCTGATCGGCGCCCGCAGCAGTCTGAATTTCTGGACCATGCTCATCGCCCACGTGACCTTCTGTCTGCCCTATGTCATCTTGCAGGTGCTGCCCAAGCTGCGGCAAATGGACCGCTCCCTGCCGGAAGCGGCGATGGACCTGGGCTGCACGCCCATGCGTGCCTTCTTCAAGGTGGAACTGCCGGAAATGCTGCCCGGTATCGTCACCGGCGCCATCATGGCCTTCACCCTGTCTATGGATGACTTCGTCATCAGCTACTTCACCTCCGGCACCGGCTTTGAGACCCTGCCCATCCGCATTTACAGCATGACGAAGAAAACCGTCACGCCGAAAATGTATGCTCTGGCAACCATCATCTTCTTTGTCACGCTCGCTCTGCTGCTGATCAGCAACTTTATCTCCGACCGGGATGCAGAGAACGCCAAGCCCAAAAAAGCCAAGCGCGGCAGACACTAATTTCTCAGGAGGCCAACGATGAAACAGAAACTCATCATCCTTTGCTCCATGCTTGCCGCGGCAGTCTGTCTGCTGATGACCGGCTGCGGAAAAAACTCCGACAAGCTGGTTTTGAATGTCTACAACTGGGGTGAATACATCTCCGACGGCAGTGAGGGCACCTTGGACACCATCCGCTCCTTTGAGGAGTGGTACAAGGAAACCTACGGACAGGAAGTCACCGTCAATTACAGCACTTACCCCTCCAACGAGGATATGTACAACAAAATTTCCAGCGGCGCAGTCAGCTACGATGTGATTTTCCCCTCTGACTACATGATTGCCCGTATGGCCAGCGAGGGACTGCTCCAGCCCCTGAATTTTGACAACATCCCCAACTATCAGTACATCAACGACTCCTTCCATGGTCTGTACTACGACCCGGAGGATCAGTACTCCGTCCCCTACACCTACGGCATTGTGGGCGTCATCTACGATGCCAACATTGTGGACGAGGCCGATGTGGGCGACTGGGATTTGATGTGGAACCCCAAGTACGCCGGCGATATCCTCCAGTACAACAACTCCCGAGATGCCTTCGGCACTGCCATGTATCATCTGGGACTGGATGTCAACACCACCGACAAGGCCGAGTGGCAGAAGGCTGCCGACGCCCTCATTGACCAGTATCATCTGGTGAAAAGCTATGTGATGGACGAGATCTACAACATGCTGGAATCCGGCGAGGCCGCCATCGGCTCTTACTATGCCGGTGATTACTTCACCATGCGGGATGCACAGGCGGAGAATATCGACTTGCAGTTCTACTATCCCGAACGCACCAACCTGTTCTTGGACGCCATGTGTATTCCCACCTGCGCCCAGAACAAGGAGCTGGCAGAAATCTTCATCAACTATATGCTCTCCGAGGAAGTGGCTATCGCCAACGCCGAGTACATCAACTACGCCAGCCCCAACCGTCTGGTCTACGAGAACGAGGGCTACATCGACGACATGGGCGAAGACGCCATGGAGATCCTGTACCCCGAGATGGACGACTTTGCCGCACGCTACAACAAATACGCCTACCGCAGCATGAGCGATGATATGCTGATCTACCTGAATTCCCTCTGGGAAACCGTCAAGATCAACTGATTGGCGCTGACCGCACGGCACGGCGATTCACCTTGTAAGGAGGACACCTTTATGAAACGGAAATTGCTGTTCCTCTTCACACTCTGCACCGCCGCTTTGACACTGCTGCTGACCAGCTGCGGCAAAAGCTCCGACAAACTGGTGCTGAATGTGTACAACTGGGGCGAATACATCTCCGACGGCAGCGAAGGCGGTCTGGACACCATCAAAGCCTTCGAGCGCTGGTACAAAGAGAACTATGGTCAAGAGGTCACCGTCAATTACAGCACCTATCCCTCCAACGAGGATATGTACAACAAGCTTTCCAGCGGTGCGGTCAGCTACGATGTGATTTTCCCCTCTGACTACATGGCCGCCCGCATGATTGAGGACGGGCTGCTGGCTCCGCTGAACTTTGACAACATCCCCAACTATCAGTACATCGACGACTCCTTCAAGGGCCTTTACTATGACCCGGAGGATCAGTACTCCGTCCCCTACACCTACGGCATTGTGGGCATCATCTATGACGCCAATGTGGTGGACGAAGCGGATGTGGGCGGCTGGGATCTGATGTGGAACAAGAAGTATGCCGGAAAAATCCTGCAATACAACAACTCCCGAGATGCCTTCGGAACTGCCATGTATCAGCTTGGTCTGGATGTGAACTCCACCGCTCCGGAGGACTGGCAGGCTGCTGCCGACGCCCTCATCGATCAGTTCCATCTGGTGAAAAGTTATGTGATGGACGAGGTGTTCAACATGATGGAGGCCGGTGAAGCGGCGGTCGCTTCCTACTACGCAGGCGATTACTTCCTCATGCAGGAAGCCCAGGCCGACCACGTGGACTTGCAGTTCTACTATCCCAATCCCACCAACTACTTCGTGGACACCATGTGCATCCCCGCCTCCTCTCAGCACAAGGAGCTGGCGGAAATCTTCATCAACTATATGCTCTCTGAGGAGCCTGCCATCGCCAATGCCGAGTACATCTACTACGCCAGCCCCAACCGTCTGGTCTATGAGAACGAAGGTTACATCGAGGACATGGGCGAGGATGTGATGGAGAATCTTTACCCCGACATGGGCCAGTTCTCCCAGCTTTACAACAAATATGCCTACCGCAGCATGAGTGATGAAATGCTGATTCACTTGAATGACCTGTGGGAAACGGTGAAAATCAACTAAAGAGCAAAAAAACGGCTCGGACACAGTCCGAGCCGTTTTCTTTTTATTCGATATCCAGTTCCGGAGGAACATCAATCTCATCGGAAACATACTTTCCGTTCTTCTTTCTCTGCCGCACACACTCCGTGAGCAGATACTCGATCTGACCGTTGACGGAACGGAAATCATCTTCCGCCCAGGCGGCGATGGCTGCATACAGCTTTGCGGACAGCCGCAGCGGCACCTGTTTCTTGGGTTCCGACATCAGTACAGACTACCGGAGTTCACAATGGGCTGTGCATCGTGGTTTCCGCAAAGCACCACCAGCAGATTGGACACCATAGCGGCCTTCCGCTCCTCATCCAAATGCACCACATCGTTTTCGTTCAGTCGCTCAAGGGCCATTTCCACCATGCCCACGGCGCCGTCCACGATCATCTTACGGGCATCGATAATGGCGGATGCCTGCTGACGCTGGAGCATCACAGCGGCGATCTCAGGGGCGTAGGCCAGATAGGTGATGCGAGCTTCCATCACTTCAATACCGGCGGTGCAAACCTTCTCCTGAATCTCCTGACGGATGCGCTCTGCCACCACTTCGCTGGAGCCACGGAGGCTGCCTTCATCGGCAATGCCGTCACCGGTGGTGTCCACATCGGGGGCCACATCGTAAGGATACAGGCGGACAATGTTTCTCAGGGCGCTGTCACACTGCAGGGACAGGTACTCCTTGTAGTTATCCACATCAAAGACGGCCTTTGCGGTGTCGGTGACACGCCAGATGACGGCGATGCCGATTTCCACCGGGTTGCCAAGGCAGTCATTGATCTTCTGACGGCTGTTATTGAGGGTCATCGCCTTCAGAGAGATCTTCTTGCTCACCATTTCGGCGTTTCCGGACATACCATTTGCAGAAAGAACCAGTCCCTTCTTGGCATTGTCCACATCACCGCTCTGGTTCAGCTTGGTCTTGGCGGCAGGATTGACTGCCACACAGAAGGGATTGACGAAGTAGAAGCCGCTGTCCTTCAGCGTGCCCACATACTTACCGAACAGGGTCAGCACCAGTGCTTCCTGAGGGCCAACCACCTTCAGACCCATAAAGGGGATCCAGCCCAAAGCGAGCCAGACACCGCCCACGGCGGCCAACGGGGTGATATCATTGGATGCACCAAGGATCACCAGGGCGATTGCGCCGATATACAGCAGAAGGCTCAGCACGGCTGCAAACAGGCCATTTTTCTTTTTGCTCAAAATGATTTCTCCCATAACAGATACCTCCTCGCATCTTTGTGATATCAAAATCATATCACCGTGTTTTTCCGTTGTCAATCCCTTTTCTTCGAATTTCGTAGAATTGACAGCACCCCTGCCCCTGACCTATAATGAGCAGTAAATGAAACCAAGGATTGAAGGAGAACACTATGCCACGCTACATTGAATTGACGGATTTTTCCGCACCGGAACTGGATGTCTACGCCCGCATGACCCAAGTGCAGCTTTTAAACCGCTTTGACCCGGACAATGCGCTCTTCATCGCAGAAAGCCCTCTGGTCATTCAGCGGGCACTGGATGCAGGCTACGAACCGGTGTCTTTTCTGGTCGACCTGCCCAATCTGGCAAAGAAGGCGTTGGAAGTGCTGGCTCCTTTTGAAGATGTGCCGGTCTTTGTGGCCGAAACCGAAATTCTCACCCAGCTCACCGGCTTCCACCTGACTCGGGGTATGCTCTGCGCCATGCGGCGCAAGCCCCTGCCCACGGTGGAAGAGGTTTGTCAGGGCGCAACCCGCATTGCGCTGCTGGAAAATGTGATGAATCCCACCAATGTGGGCGCTATTTTCCGTTCTGCCGCCGCTTTGGGTATGGATGCAGTTCTGCTTACCTCCGGATGCAGTGACCCGCTCTACCGCCGTTCCGCCCGCGTCAGCATGGGCACGGTGTTTCAGGTGCCTTGGGCGTTCCTGCCGAAGGACTGCACCGACTCCGGCATTGGCTTGCTGAGAAGCATGGGCTTCCGGTCTGCCGCTATGGCACTCACTGACAACTCCATTTCCATCAAGGACCCCCGTCTGGCCGCCGAAGAAAAGCTGGCCATCGTGCTGGGCACCGAGGGTGATGGACTGGCCACCTCCACCATTGCCGACTGCGACTACACCGTCCGCATCCCCATGGCTCACGGCGTGGACTCCCTCAATGTGGCTGCCGCCAGCGCAGTTGCCTTCTGGCAGATGGGCAATCTCTGAGCCTGATTTCTCCCACTGCTATACCATCCAAACAAACACCCCCGGCGACCGAGAACCATGCTCTGTCGCCGGGGGTTTCTGTTTTTGTTTCTTTTGGACTGGTGGTTTACACCTCATCTTCCCGCATAAGAGGCAGGCCGCAATGGAGCCGCCCCAAGTTTGAATCAAACACAATTTTTTCCACAGCCTCCACCTTCCTGCTGTTGAAAAAACTAAGAAAGCCGACACGAACGATACGTGTCGGCTTTCCAGGTATTTAGGAAGACAGATTCAAGAATGGCTCAAACTCAAATCAGATCAGGACCAGAGGCTTGATCAGATCCTTGGGCTTGTCCTTCATCAGCATCAGAGCAGGCTCCACATTCTCCAGACCCTCAAAGCGATGGGTGATCAGCTTCTCGGGATGGATGCGGTTTGCCACGATCAGGCGAGCCAGCTTCTCGGAGCGCAGACGGCCGCCGGGCATCAAGCCGCCACGGACCTGCTTGTGGCCCATGCCGCAGCCCCACTCAACACGGGGAATGCACACATTGTCGCCTTCGCCCAGATAGTTGACATTGCCGATGATTCCGCCGGGCTTCAGCATACGGATAGCCTGTGCGAAGGTATCGTTATCGCCGCCGGCCATGATGATCTTATCCACACCCTGACCGTGGGTCTTATCCATGATCTGCTCCACGATATCGCCGTTACGATAGTTGATGATGTCGGTAGCGCCGAACTCGGTGGCTAGATCGCAGCAGTTCTTACGAGAACCCACAGCGAAGATCTCAGCAGCGCCACGGATGCTTGCAGCAGCAACGCTCATCAGGCCGACAGGGCCGATGCCGATGACAGCCACATTGTCGCCGAACTGGACATCAGCCAGCTCCACGCCGTGGAAACCGGTGGGCACCATGTCAGCGATCATGGTAGCAGCGCCCAGATCCATGCCCTCAGGCAGGTGTGCCAGGTTGCCGTCAGCGTCATTCACATGGAAATACTCAGCAAACACGCCGTCCTTGAAGTTGGAGAACTTCCAGCCGGCCAGCATTCCGCCGGAGTGCATGGGATAACCGCTCTGAGCCTCCAGAGAGTTCCAGTCGGGCGTGATAGCGGAGACCAGGACACGGTCACCGGGCTTGAAATCACGGACCATGCTGCCGACTTCGACGACTTCGCCCACGGCCTCATGACCCAGAATCATATCCTTACGATCGCCAATAGCACCAGCCCAGACCGTATGCACATCAGAAGTGCAGGGAGCCAGAGCCAGAGGCTTACAGATGGCGTCCATCGGTCCGCATGCGGGAATATCCTTCTCAACCCAGCCAGTCTGGCCGATCTTTAACATTGCAAAACCCTTCATATGTTGTACCTCCTTATTTCCAGTGGGGGGTTAACTTCGGGCACATTTTATCATCCAGATTTCTTATTGTCAACGAATTAACGATCCAAAATTTCCCTGTCCCGTAGAAACGTGAACAGAGCCTTTTCTGTATGGTTTTTTCTGTTTTATTTCCGTTTATTCTCCCTTTTTTCTCTTTGAAAATTCTTATAAAAAGGTCGTTTTCCAAAGTAAAAGGATCGTTTTTACCGTTTTAAGCCCATATTTTTGTCACTTTCTCCAAACTCAGCTGTCACATTACACAAAAAATATCAGTGATTTTTTAGGATTTCCACGTGTTTTCCTCGTCTTGCCATCTGTTTTTCTTGTGTGTACATTTGTCTTTACAGATACATTTACAAAAAGACGGCGTCCGGTTTGTTTTGCTCACCCGCACCGAACGCCGTCTGACTTTATTCCATGTTCTTTCCCACAAAAAGCAGGTGGTTGCTCATGCCGAAGAATTCCGGCTGTTCGCAGATGGACCAGTGGTGTCTGAGGTACTGCCGATAGCCCTCCTCATCTGTTTCGTTGATCTGCTCTACCAGCAGCTCCGTGGCGCCGTCCACCGCCACCTCATGCAAAATCTGCATCCCAGCGGACTGGATCTGGGCTCTGGCCTCCTCCGGTTTGAGGAACACAAAGGGAAAATCATTGAGCCGCATGGTATCTTTCTGATAGTCCCCCTCCAAGAAGAAGGTGGAACGATACTGAAATTCCGTCAGCATCACCATATCATGGTTGATGAACGCAGCAAAGATGGTGCCATCCGGCTTGCATACCCGCATGGCCTCCGCAAGACAACGCTGCCGATCTTCTGCCCGATGCAGATGATACAGCGGACCAAGCAGCAGCACCACATCGAAGTAGTCGGAGGGATAGCGGCTCAAATCCAGCGCATTGCCCTGCACCAAGTCCACGGAGTCCTCCGGCTGCAATTTCCGGCGAAAGGCTTCCACATTGGCATCCGCCAGCTCCAGCGCCGATACTTGATATCCCTTGCGGGCAAAATGCAGGCTATACTCACCCGCTCCGGCACCGATATCCAGAATCGCCGCACCGGGCTTCAAATAGCGCTCGATATACCGCACCGTGGTGAGAAATTCCACCCGACCCGCCTTAGAGCGCTTCAATCTGGCGTCCTCATTCATCATTTGATAGAGTTCATTGACCTGTTCTGTTTCGTCTGTTATGCTGCGGAGCTGTTCGATTTCCATGGTCCGCATCCTCCTTTCTCTGCTTTGCGCAGATGATTTATGCTATGATACATCCATGCCGGCAATTTTGCAAGCTAAATCACAAAACTAAGGTTTTTTCCTGTTTTTCACGGAATATATGCACTATTTTCCTTTCTTTGTGCAACCCGCCCATTGACAGTTTCTGTCTGTTCGGGTAGCATAAACGTTAGTACTTTCCCTTCACCCTTTGGCTGCTGCTTTGCCCAGTCTGACAAGCTGCGCCCGAAGGGGTTTTCTATATGATTCGTAGGAGTGATTCGATGAAAGATCATCATAATCCTATTATAGATGGGCCTATTTTCCCAGCCCTGACCAAATTTGCCATCCCCATCCTGTTCTCTCTGGTGCTGCAAGCCCTCTACGGCGCAGTTGATCTGTGGATGGTCAGCCAGTTCGGCACCAACGCCGATGTGTCCGCCGTATCGACCGGCAGTCAGACCATCGCCATCGTGACCGGCATCATCACCGGCCTTTCCATGGGAACCACCATTCTGCTGGGACAATCGGTGGGCGAACGGGATGACAAACGAGGGGCTGACATCATCGGCACCAGCGTCTGGATCTTCACCGGCATCAGCGTCATCCTCACCGCAATCTTGCTGCTGTCCGCTCCGGGTCTTGCCACCTTGCTGAATGCCCCGGGTGATGCCTTCGGCAAAACCGTCCAGTATATCCGCATCTGCGGCGCAGGCACCATTTTTGTGGTGGGTTATAACCTGCTCAGCGGCATCTTCTGCGGTCTGGGCGATTCCAAAACGCCGCTGCTCTTTGTCGGTATCGCCTGTGTGGTCAATCTGATCGGTGACTATGTGCTGATCGACATTTTCCAGATGGGCACGGTGGGTGCCGCCATCGCCACCATCGGCGCTCAGGCCATCAGCGTGGTGTTCTCTCTGCTCATCATCAAAAAGGAGCTTCCCTTCCCCGTTCATCGGGAGAACATGGGCTTCCAGCGTGATCTGGCATTTTCTATGGTGAAACTGGGTCTGCCCATCGCTCTGCTCCGTATGTGCAACGAGATTTCCTACCTGCTGATTCTGGGCTTTGTCAACACCTTGGGCGTCATCGCCTCCTCCGGTGTGGGCATTGCGGAAAAGCTGGTCATGTTCGTCATTCTGATTCCCACCACTTATATGTCCGCGATCTCTGCCTTTGTGGCGCAAAACCGTGGCGCCAATCAGCCCAAACGGGCAAAACGGGCCATGTGGGTGGGTATGGCTTCGGCAGCCGTCATCGGCGGCATTTTGGCCTATGCGGCGTTCTTCCACGGTGATCTGATGTCCCGCCTGTTCATCAACGATCCCGCCGTGATCTCCGCCGCTGCAGAGTTCTTGCGGGCCACCGCCATCGAGTGCTTTATCCTCTCCATTGCCTACTGCTTCTCCGGCTACTTCAACGGCATTGAAAAGACCGGCTTTGTCATGGTGGAGGGCGTCTGTGCCTCTCTGCTGGTGCGTACGCCTGTGGCCTATTTCGCCAGCATCCGCCACGACCCCACCCTGTTCGGCATCGGATTCTCCGCTCCGGCAGCCGCCTTCTTTATGCTGGTTCTGAGCGCACTCTACTATTTCTTCCACGGCAGAAAAGGAGCACAATTCCTGTGATCGTTTGAACCCCCGTCCAAACCTCTTGGACGGGGGTTTTGTCTTGCAACTTCCTATTGAAGGGCAGCGAAAAGAATGCTACAATCCAGTTAGAATATACTAACCACTTTTCTGTGTTGCAGAAAAGTGTGAAATGAGCATTTCTATGCCTGAGTTCAACCCCATTGAAGATACCCTGTTTGTGCCTTTGCTGGGCAGAATCTACGCCAGCGAGCATTTCCCTCAGATTTTGAAGGACGAAAAAGCGCTGGAATTGAAGCGAAAGCTCCCGAAAACCATCAAAGGGCAGGACACCCAGACCCAGTACACCCTGATGGCCGGAGCCATCCGCTCTGCCAATATGGATCGGTACATCACCGACTTTCTCCGCCGGAATCCAGAAGGTATCATCGTGGAGCTGGGCTGCGGACTGGAAACCGCCTTTTACCGCAATGACAACGGCAAAACCCAGTGGTATGAAGTAGATTTGCCCGATGTCATCGAGTATCGGGAACACCTGCTGGGCAAACAGGAACGGGACAAAACCATTGTCGCCGATGCACTGGGCAACAAGTGGATCAAGCAGATTCGTGCCGCTCATCCGGATACACCCATTTTGGTCACCGCCAGCGGGCTGCTCTACTACTTCGAACAGAGCAAAGTTCTCAACCTATTCCGCATGCTGAAAGCCTACAAGCAGGTGGAGTTTGTCTTTGACACCGTCAACGCCAGCGGTATGAAGCGAATCGGCAAATATATGAAGCAGGTGGGGCATGCGGATGCCGCCATGTATTTCTATGTGGACAGCGGCGAGAAGCTGGCGCAGCAGGTAGGGGCAACTCTGCTGGCAGAAGAGCCTTACTACGCCCACACCGACAAAAAGGGGCTGAGTTTCGTCACTGCCACCACGATGAAGGTGTCCGACCGGTTCCACATGGTGAAACTGATTCACCTCAGCCTGAAATCGGAGGCAAACCATGAAGAATAACCTCACGCTGGAGCTGATGGGGCGTTGGCTGTCCTATCGGACTCGCCAGACTATCCCCGCAACGGAGCGAAAGGCCACCAGGGTCGAATATCACCGCATCCTGTCCCGTGCCGGAGAGATCGGCAAACGCAATCCTCTGCTGAGTTCCTATGCCCTGTGCGCATGGTTTCTCGCCATGAATCGCAATGGACAAAGGACACCGGACGAAAACTGCGCCATTCTGACGGAAGTCTTTCAAACCAGCCGGCGGTTTCGTCTGGTGATGGGGGATGCAGACCACTACCTTGCGCCCAAGCGATTCAAACAGCGGCAGCAGTGGTCCGAAACCACTCATCGGCGGCAATATGAAAACGACTGGGTGGTGGATGTGCTGCCCGGAACGGACTCCTATGATCTGGGCTACAACTATCTGGAGTGCGGCGTGTGCAAGCTGTGCCAAGCCGAAGGCTGTCCGGAGCTTGCCCAGTACCTCTGCCGACTGGACTTTCTCTTTGTCGAGATCATGGGCCTGCATTTAGATCGCACCACTACGCTGGCCCAAGGCGGCTCCATGTGTGACTTCCGTTTTCGCAGAAAATAAGCGACAAAAACACCCGGACAA
>SAMEA104404100__coassemble_872_pt1 | contig 30191 bp, 47 predicted proteins | sample SAMEA104404100__metabat2_low_PE_082 | metagenome-assembled genome bin SAMEA104404100 (sample SAMEA104404100) | Balaenoptera acutorostrata
GCCAGATAATAGAGGCCGATGGAAAGAATGGTGGCGGTCACGCAGGAGATCAGCGTGTTGGGCAGTGCGCCCATCTCAGGGCCAAATGCGGCAACAAAGCTCTGCTGCACGGGGAAGCCCAGCAGGTAAATGCAGTAGGACAGGTTGCCGAACTCAGACACCCGAGGCAGCACCTGACGGGTACCCAGCAGGAAGGTGCAGTACACATAGGGCAGGAAGAGCAAGGAGCCCACATCCATGCAGCCCAGCGGGGCGGTCAGGAAGAACAGCACCAGACACACAGCGGCCCAGAACTTGTTCAGCTTGATCTTGTCCCGATAGAGGTAATAGAGGATGCCCTCAAAGAACAGCAGACCCGGGAGAATGGCGCCTTTCAGCAGAGCCAGAGAGGAGGGGAGCATCCATCCGGCCACCGAGGCAACCAGAACGGCGGCGGAAACAATGAGGATCTTCTTTTTGTCCATCAGCTTCAGCTTGTACACCACAAACAGGGCCACATAGCAGATGAACTCCACCGAAAGGGTCCACAGAGAGCCGTTGACCGTGGTGCCGTAGGGATTTTCGGTAAAGACACCGGGCAGGGCGTGGATGGGGAGCAGTGCGCCGTTGAGCAGATAGAGGTAGGTGCCCTTGCTGGAGAAGTACTCACCGGGGGTCAGACTAGTGAAGATGGGGCCAAGCACAAAGACGGATACCAGCACTACCACCAGCAGGGCGGGGAAGATGCGCTTCACACGGGAGGTGAAGTAGCGCTTGCCGGACTGCACTCGCAGCAGGCTCTTGGTCACATACAGACCGCTGACGAAAAAGAAGAAGCTGACCGCCAGTCCGCCGGTGCTGAGGGAGGACTTGGAAATGGTGGTAAAGAAGTCATACCCGTTTCGGTTTCCGGTCAGGGAAAAGGAGTGGGAGTAAATCACCAAAAGGGCGGCAAGGAACTTTGCCAACTGAAGGTTGGAACTTTTTTGACGCAGGGTATCCTGCAGGTAAACTCCACTTGTAAACATAGATTCCCTCCAATTTGGAATGTAGTGCATCCAATTATACGGTTCTTTCGGCAAAAAGGGAAGTGTTTTCTATTGGAAAGGCGGTTCGGGGCGAAAGAAGAAGGAGTAGGGCCGGCGGCGGCCTATTTTGCAAAAACAGGGAAGAGGAGAACATTTTCCTGGGAAAATTTCCGACTGAGGGAGAAAAAACCGAAAAAATCACCCACAGGAAAGGAAAAAAGCCTTGCAATTCAAGGGAATATGTGGTATTCTTCAGTTGTATAGAAGTGTTGTTTTTAGAGTGGAGCCCCGGCTCCGCTCTTTTTCTTGAGCATTTCGCCCTGAGAAGCCGGGCGGGAAAGGCGGTTTAGCATGAAGAAAGTCACCGATGTGTGCGCAGAACTGGCAAAGTCCTTTGTGGAGCAGGTCGGTTGTACGCTGTGGGATGTGGAGTATGTCCGCGAGGCCGGAACTTGGTTCCTGCGTGTCTATATTGATGCCCCCGACGGGGTGAATATCGACCAGTGCGAGGCAGTATCCCGTCCTTTGAGCGATGCTCTGGATGAAGCCGACCCCATTGAGGGAAGCTATGTGCTGGAAGTCGGCTCTGCCGGTGCGGACCGGGCATTGAAGAAGCCTGCCCACTTCGAGGCCTTTATGGGCAGCGCAGTGGATGTGAAGCTGTACCGTCCCCGTGACGGCCGCAAGGAGTTCACCGGTACCCTGGAATCCTATCAGGACGGCGATGTGACCATCACCGTGGCCGGCGAATCTGTCGCATTCACCAAGAAAGAAATTGCTCAGGTGCGTCTGCACATTGAATTTTAATCCATATACTATCGTTGCACGGAAATAAGGAGTGTAAATCCGAAATGGCTAAGAGAAGCAAAAAGACTGAAAATACGCAGGAACAGGATAACCGCGAATTCTTTGCAGCACTGGATCTGCTGGAGTCCGAGCGCGGCATTAAGAAGGAGTTCATGCTGGAGAAGATTTCTCAGGCTCTGGCTACCGCTTATAAGCGTGACCACGAGGGCGTGGGCGACAACGTGATCGTCGTGGCCGATCAGGAGCGCAATGTGGTCCGTGTGATCGTGCGCCGTGACGTTGTGGAAGAAGTGGATAACCCCTACTGCGAGATCTCTCTGGAGGACGCCCGCCGCAGACTGCCCAACGTGCAGCTGGGTGACGTGGTGAGCAGCGAGGTCCGCCCCAAGAACTTTGGCCGTATCGCCGCCCAGACCGCCCGTCAGGTCATTATTCAGGGCATCCGTGAGGCCGAGCGCAACAAGGTGTTCGACGCCTTCACCGAAAAGACTTCCGAGCTGATGAGCGGTATCGTCAGCCGTGTGGATGAGCGCACCGGCGCCCTCTATGTGAAGCTGCGTGCCAACGGCGAGACCACCGAGGCTCTGCTGACCGCCGGTGAGCAGGTCAAGGGTCAGGAGTTCCACGAGGGTGACCGTATTCTGGTCTACGTGGTGGAAGTCCGCCGCACCAACCGTGGTGTGCAGGTGGTCATCTCCCGCACTCACTTCGGTCTGGTCCGCCGCCTGTTCGAGCGTGAAGTGCCTGAAATCTTTGAGGGTGTGGTGGAGATCCGTTCCATCTCCCGTGAGGCCGGCAGCCGTACCAAGATGGCTGTCTGGTCCGCTGATCCTGCTGTCGATCCCATCGGCGCCTGCGTCGGCCCCCGTGGTCAGCGTGTGAACACCGTGGTGGAAGAGCTGGGCGGCGAAAAGGTGGATATCATCAAGTACAGCGATGATCCCGCCGAGTATGTGGCTGCTGCTCTGGCTCCCGCCGATGTGGTGAGCGTGGAAGTGGTGGAAGACGACGTCAAGAGCTGCCGTGTGGTGGTTCCGGATGACCAGCTGAGCCTTGCCATCGGCAAGGAGGGTCAGAACGCCCGTCTGGCTGCCAAGCTGACCGGCTACAAGATCGACATCAAGTCTGTTTCCGCTGCCGAGTCCGGAGAGGAAGCTCCCGTGGACGAGGAAGAGCTGGCAGAGGAGATCGTCGAAGACGAGGAGTGATTCTCGATGCCCAAGAAAATTCCCCTGCGCCAGTGCCTTGGCTGCAGAGAAATGAAGCCGAAACGGGAACTCATTCGGGTGGTGCGATCCCCCGAGGGTGAGATTTCTCTTGATTTTAAGGGCCGCAAGAGCGGCAGAGGGGCCTATGTCTGCCCCAATGCCGCCTGTCTTGCCAAGGCCCGGAAAGCGAGAGCGCTGGAGCGTGCCTTCTCCACCCAGATCCCGGACGAAGTCTGGCAGAGTCTGGAGGCAGAGATGGCGGAGGCCCCTGCGCCGGAGGTGGAAGCATGACCGCAGGTATGTCCCTTTTGGGAATGGCCAGAAAGGCCGGAGCCGTGGTCATCGGTGAGGAGCCGGTCACCGAAGCAGTCCTGAGCCATAAGGTTCGGCTGGTTTTGGTGGCCTCCGATGCCGGAGAGACCACCGCAGACCGGATCAGCCGGCTGGAAAGCGAGAAGCTGCCGGTGATCCCGTTGAACGAAGAAAAGCAGGAGCTGGGCGCCGCCGTTGGCTTTGCCAAGGTGGCTGTCGTGGGCATCTGCGATCTGGGTTTTGCCGCCGCCATTGCGGCGAAGCTGGGTGAGGAAAATCCCCGGGCGAAGATCGTCAGCGAGGGATTGGCTCAGCGCCAGAAGAAAGCCCAGCGCCGTAAGGCGGACACGGCCAAGTTCGGCAAGAAGTCCAAGCGGCGCAAATAAAGAAACGTGAGTGTATTTGATAACCGTTTGTGCCAATGGGAAAGCCTATGGGTTCCCACAGGTTTTTTCATTGGCACGAGCCCTGAATTTCAGGAGGTGGCTTAACATTGAGTATTGAACAGAAGTATCGCGTGCATGAGGTGGCCAAGGATTTGGGCCTGTCCACCAAGGAGATCACCGAGATCCTGACGACCTATTCCGAGACCCCCAAGAACCATATGCAGGTTCTGACCGATGAGGAGTTGAGCATCATTTTTGAGCATGTGACCCAGCACCGTCAGGTGGAGAGCCTGGCCGAGATCTATGCCGAGGGCGCACAGCCCAGCGAGAAGAAGGCAGAGCCTGCAAAGGCTGCCGCTCCCGCTAAGGCAAAGGCTGCGAGCGAAGCAAAGACTGAGGAAACCAAGCCTCAGGCTCGTGTGCCTCAGAAGAAGGTGGTTGACACCCGTAAGGCCGCAGATGTGAACCTGGACCGTTATGACCAGCATCTGGAGGATCTGGCTCCCGAGCGTGCAGAGCATATGCAGCACGGCAAGCAGAAGATCAAGCAGCAGAGCCGTAACCGTCAGCAGCAGCAGCGCCAGAGCCCCAAGCGCCGTCAGGAGGAGCAGGCTCGTCAGATGCGCAAGCTCCAGCTGGAGGTTGCCAAGAAGGCTCCCGTCAAGGTGGAGATCCCTGATGAGATCTCTGTGGGCGAGCTGGCAAGCCGCATGAAGAAGACCGGCGCTGAGGTGGTCAAGACCCTGATGAAGAACGGCTTCATGGCCTCTCTCTCCGACACCATCGACTACGATACCGCCACGCTGATCGCAGAAGAGCTGGGTTGCGTGGTGCAGCACGAGGTCATTGTCACCATCGAGGAGCGTCTGATCGACGATCACGAGGATAAGGCAGAGGATCTGGTGGATCGTGCCCCCGTCGTTGTGGTCATGGGCCACGTCGACCACGGCAAGACCAGCCTGCTGGACTATATCCGTTCCGCCAATGTGGCCTCCGGCGAAGCCGGCGGCATCACGCAGGCCATCGGCGCATATCAGGCCGATGTGAACGGCAACATCATTACCTTCCTGGACACCCCCGGCCATGAGGCATTTACTGCCATGCGTGCCCGTGGTGCCATGATTACCGACCTGGCCATTCTGGTGGTCGCCGCCGATGACGGCATCATGCCCCAAACCGTCGAGGCCATCAACCACGCCAAGGCTGCCGAGATTCCGATCATCGTTGCCATCAACAAGATGGATAAACCCGGCGCCAACCCCGACCGTATCATGCAGCAGCTGACCGAGTACGAGTTGGTGCCTGAGGCTTGGGGCGGCGACACCATCATCTGCCCCATCTCCGCCAAGACCGGCGAGGGCATCGACAACCTGCTGGAGATGATGGTTCTGACCGCTGAAATGCGCGAGCTGAAGGCCAACCCCAACCGTGCCGGTAAGGGTGCCGTCATCGAAGCTCGTCTGGAAAAGGGCCGTGGCCCTGTGGCCACTCTGCTGGTGCAGAACGGCACCCTGCATCAGGGCGATATCCTGATTGCCGGTACCGCTGTGGGCCGTGTCCGTGCAATGACTGACTTCCGTGGCAACAAGCTGAAGAGCGCCGGTCCTTCCGTCCCCGTGGAGATCATCGGTATGAGCGAAGTGCCTGAGGCCGGTGACGAGTTCTATGTGGTCGCCGACGAGCGTATGGCTCGCCAGCTGGCTGAGGAGCGCAAGCAGGAGAAGAAGGACGCCATGAACCGTCCCGTTTCCAAGGTCAGCCTGGACGATCTGTTCAGCCAGATCAAGGAAGGCGAGATGAAGACGCTGAACATCATCGTCAAGGCCGATGTTCAGGGCTCTGCCGAGGCCGTCAAGATTTCTCTGGAGAAGCTCTCCAACGAGGAAGTCAATGTCCGCTGCATCCACTGCGGCGTGGGCGCCATCAACGAGAGCGATGTCATGCTGGCATCTACCTCCAACGCCATCATCGTGGGCTTCAACGTCCGTCCCGATGCACAGGCCAAGACCGCTGCCGCCCGTGATAAGGTGGATATGCGTATGTACCGTGTCATTTACGAGTGCATCGAGGAGATCGAGTCCGCTATGAAGGGCTTGCTGGCTCCCAAGTTCAAGGAAGTGGAACTGGGCCGCGTGGAGGTCCGTGAGGTCTACAAGATCACCAACGTCGGTATTGTCGCCGGTTCCTATGTGCTGGAGGGCAAGGTCACCCGTAACGCCCAGCTGCGTCTGGTTCGTGACGGCATCGTCATTCACGAGGGCGAGATCGCCTCTCTGCAGCGCTTCAAGGACAGCGTGAAGGAAGTGGCATCCGGCTACGAGTGCGGCATTACTCTGGAGAAGTTCTCCGATCTGAAGGTCGGCGACATTCTGGAGTGCTTCGAGATGCAGGAAATCGAGCGCTGATCCCGTATAACAGTTTTTGCGGCGCAGAATGCAGAGAATCGTTCTGCATTCTGCGCCGTTGCGTTTGATAAGGAGAAGATTCCATGGCTACCAATCGAATCAATCGAATCAACGAGGACATCCAGCGTGAGCTGGCCTCTCTGATGCGCACCGTGAAGGACCCCCGGGTGCAGGGCTTGATCTCTATCACCCGTGTGGACACCACCACCGACCTGCGCTACTGCAAGGTGTATGTGAGCGTGCTGGATAACAGCGATGTGAAGGCAGTTGTGGCAGGACTGAAGTCCGCCGCCGGCTACCTGCGCCATGAGCTGGGCCATGTGCTTACGCTGCGCTACACCCCTCAGCTGATCTTTGTGGCTGACGACTCCATCGAGCGTGGCGTCCGCATGGTCAGCACCATTGACCGCATCCTGGAGGAGGATGAGGAGAGATGACCGAGCAGCAGGCAGCCCAGTGGCTGAACGCAGGGGATAACTACCTGCTGCTGACCCATGTGCGCCCGGACGGCGACACCTTGGGCAGCGCGGCCGCACTGGCAAAGGCGCTGCGTCTGCTGGGCAAGCGGGCCTATCTGGCACCCAATGCCGGCGTGACTCCCACCTTTGACGGTTATCTGAACGATGTGTTTGCGCCGGAAGCGTTTGTGCCGGAGCATATCGTATCCATTGATCTGGCGGCAGTCCAGCTGATTCCGCCGGAGATGAAGCAGTGGGAGAAGCAGGTGGAGCTTTCCATCGACCATCACCCTTCCAACGAGGGTTACGCCAAGGAAACCTGCCTGGACAGCACCGCAGCTGCCACCGGTGAGATCGTTTACCGCATCTGTAAGCAGCTGGGCGTGATGGACGTGGAAATTGCAGCCCGACTCTATCTGGCCATTTCCACCGACTGCGGCTGCTTTGTCTATTCCAACACCACCCCGGAAACCCACCGCATTGCGGCGGAACTGATGGGAATGGGTGATTTTTGGAAGAAAATCAACAAGCGGATGTTCCAGACCCTGTCTTTGACGGAGATCCGGCTGCAAAATCGACTGATGAGCAGCATGGAACTCTATGACGAGGGTGCAACGGTGCTGTGCGGCATTTCTCTTTCTGATGTGGAGGAATTGCAGGCCACACCGTCGGATACGGAAGCACTGTCCAGCTTTGCCATCCAGATCGAGGGCGTCAAGACGGCGGCAACGCTGAAACAGCTGGAAGAACGGGTGTGGAAGGTTTCGCTCCGCACCGATTGCACCGTGAGTGCCACCAAAGTCTGCGGACTGCTGGGCGGCGGCGGACATGCGGCTGCCGCAGGTGCAACCATGCGTGATGTGAATGAGGCGGAGGCCAGAGCCATGGTGCTGGAGGCCATCCGCAAGGTACAGGCGGAGGGGTAATGGATGCCCAACGGAATCATTATTATTGATAAACCTCAGGAGTGGACCAGCATGGATGTGTGTGCCAAGCTGCGCCGCATCTTCGGAGAGCGCAGAGTGGGCCATGCCGGAACGCTGGACCCGATGGCCACCGGTGTGCTGCCGGTGTTCGTGGGCAGAGCCACCCGTGCGGTGGAGTTTGCCGAGCGGGGCAGTAAGGTCTACGAAACGGTGCTGCGTCTGGGTCAGGTGACGGACACGCAGGATGTTACCGGCACGGTGCTGGAAGAGCATCCGGTCACGGTGGGTCGGAAGGAATTGGAGGACGTGCTCCCTCAGTTCACCGGCGAGATCTTGCAGGTGCCGCCCATGTACTCTGCACTGAAGATCAACGGACAGAAGCTGTGTAATCTGGCCCGCAAGGGAAAGACGGTGGAGCGTCCGGCCCGTCCTATCACCATTTTTGAATTGGATGTACTGGAACAGCTCAATGATACGGACTACCATATGCGGGTGCGCTGCTCCAAAGGCACGTATATCCGCACGCTCTGCCACGATATCGGCATGGCTCTGGGCTGCGGCGGCACCATGGCGGAACTGCGGAGAACTGAGGCGGCAGGCTTTGCCCTCGCTCAGGCGGTTACCATGGAGCAACTGCTGGAAGCCAAGGAACAGGGGAGAGAGCAGGAACTGCTGCTGGAAGTGGATGCCTACTTCTCCAATTACCCCGAATGCCGCATCTCCGGTGAAGCGGAGCGCCGCTGTCGCAACGGAAACAGCTTTTTTTCTGCCGGTGAAGACGGAATGTTCCGTGTTTACGGCGAAGCAGGGGAGTTTCTCATGCTGGGTCAGCGGAACGGCGGCACTATGACCACAGTAAAGAGCTTTTTTGCTCCGCCGGAGCAGAAGGGGTCCTGAGGTATGGTAAAGCGAGGAACTGTAATCGCACTGGGTTATTTTGACGGCGTCCATCGGGGCCATCAGGCGCTGCTGAATCGGGCGGTTCAGCGGGCAAACGAGGAACATGCCGTTCCGGCTGCCTTTACCTTTGATGTTCACCCGGCTTCTCAGATTTTGGGTCGTCAAATCCCGCAGCTGTCCACTCCGGACGATCGGGAAGGCCTGATGCGCCGCTGCTGCGGCATTGAAGAAGTGAAGGTGGGCTGCTTCCACGATATGATGCGGATGCCTTGGCGCAGTTTTGTCACCGACTATCTGGTGGGAGAACTGGGGGCCGTGCGTGTGGTGGCTGGCCATGATTTTCACTTCGGCTACCGTGGCGAGGGAAATCCCCAGCGGCTGCAGGAATTGTGCCGTGAAATCGGCATCGGCTGTGACATTATTCAGAAGGTGGAACTGGACGGAATCACCATTTCCTCCACGTACATCCGCAATCTGGTGGCACAGGGTGAAATGGAGCGAGCCAGAGAATTTTTGGGACATCCCCATGTGTTTTCCGGCGTCGTTGTCCATGGCAAAGCTTTGGGCCGCACCATCGGATTCCCCACGGCCAACCTGATTTTGCCGCAGGATATTGTGGTGCCTGCCCACGGCGTGTATGCCACCAAAGTGTTTTTGCCGGACGGCAGAACATATATGGCGGTGACCAACGTAGGGGTTCGCCCCAGTGTGGATGACGGAAACGCCATCACCGTGGAACCGTGGTTGCTGGACTTTGACGGAGATCTGTATGGACAGACCATCCGAGTAGAGTTTTACGCACGACTGCGAGAGGAACGAAAGTTCAAGGAGCTGTCGGAGTTGACCAAAATGGTGCATTATAATGGGGAACAGACCCGAGCCTACTTTCAGACCCGATCAAACAGCGGCTCTGAGGGATAAAAGTCGTTGAAAGCCGGAGGACGGATTGTTCCGTCCTCCGGCTTTTTTGCATTTGGTGAGCGGAAGAAGCTGTGATGTGAGATTGATTTTCTGGACTTGGTATGCCATAATCTGCTTAAACAGGGAAAACATCGAAACCGGAAGCAACACGGACGGATTGCAGGAAAGGTGGAGGGCGGAATGGATTCCACAATGAGCAAAACGAAGCTGCAAAAGCGGTTGATGATTTCCAATGTCATCAACAGCATCTATCTGCTGCTGTTTGGCGTTATGGCGTTGGGCACATGGAAGCTGTACCAAGACTGTGAGCGCTTGAGCCAATCTCTCATGAATAACACGGGGAATGTGAGTGGAGAAGGCGTTGTTGCCGGGTATGAAGTGATCGGCAATCTTGTGGGGGCCGGAACGATTTTGCTGTTTTCTGCGGTGTTGTATCTTGGTTTTCTCATCAGTGTGGCCTATGCCCTTGTGTTTTTAGCGGAAAACATCGGTGGTTATGTTGTGTACGCCAAAGCAAAAGAGGTAGAAGGCGGTGGAAGGACCAGAAACGCCATCCGAGTGGATACCATTATTAAATGTGTTCTTGCGGTGGTAGTGATCGCGCCCGCCTGCTTTCTGCTGTTTACGGAGCAGTGGCTCTTTGGATTGGTGCTGATTTTGCCTCAGGGAGCAGTATTGTTCCTGTCAGTGACAATGATTCGGATGTTGTCAGAACGGAAAAAGGAACTTGGACAGAGGAGATGGGATAAATGGATCCTGCAATCTATATGGGGATCGCCTTTGGCATCGGATTTGTTCTGATTTTTGGCTTTGGTGTGTTTTTAGTGCTGAGAAGGTGGCTGAGTGACAGACGCTTGCCCTGTATCTCCGTCCCGGCCAATGTGCAGGAGAAGGAAGATGAAGTCCACAAAGTCAGGAGAAGAAATGCCTCGGGGGTAGGAAGTTCTTTGAAATCAATTCATTACTACTATGTGACCTTTGCTCTGGAGAACGGAGACGCGGCGCGGCTGCTGGTGAGCAAGCGGATTTATGATGGACTGAAAAAGGGAAAGTCCGCAACACTGACTTATCGGGGCAGTAAATTCATCAGCTTTGAGAAAAAATAGTTTTTTGGCGTGTATCGGCATCTGATACACACCTTTGTTGTTTTTTGCCCTTCCGGTGAAGGTGAAATTGCGATATAATATAAAGTATGGCTGCTTTTTTGGACGGGAGCAGCCAGTGGAAACGGCGCAAACCCTTCCAAACAGGGCGTTTTTGCGGATTTTGTCATCATGTCAAAATAGACAAAAGAACGGGCGTCATTTTCGACAATATAGTGTAAGATTTGTGTCAAAAAAACCGAGATAATGGTTGACTTTACCCCTAACTATGTTGTATTATTATGTAGCGCCTGAATGGGCGCACTGCGATGATGCGGGAGATTGCGGCGAGAGCCGGTAACTTCCGCGGAGTATGTCCGAACCGGATTCGGGCGGCTGAGGATTTTTTCACTTCTGTCAAAGCGATGTATATCGCCAAGACAAGTGGAGCAGCCGGCTCATTGTGCCGGCTTTCCTTGTGTCCTGGAGTGATACACCCGGCAAAGCGTATAAATCCGGAGGCCAGCCGAGGCCTGATTCGGCCCATGTACAACAGTACGAAATATTAAGGAGGAAACCCCAACATGGCTAACGAAAGCATTCGCATTCGGCTGAAGGCTTATGACCATCAGCTCATCGACCAGAGTGCAGAGAAGATTGTCGAGACTGCAAAGCGCACCGGCGCTGCTGTTTCCGGCCCCATCCCTCTGCCCACCAAGCGTGAGATCGTCACCATCCTGCGTGCTACTCATAAGTACAAGGATGCCAGAGAGCAGTTCGAACGTCGCACCCACAAGCGTCTGATCGACATTCAGAACCCCTCTCCCAAGACTGTCGAAGCTCTGATGAGCCTGCAGCTCCCCGCCGGTGTGGAAATCGAGATCAAGCTCTGATTCCAACCGACACCTTAATTACTTCCGTTGTACCCGCTTCCTGCTCGAGTTACTGAGAGCAGGGGGGTCACGTCAGCAGAGCAATGGCCGCCCAATGTGCCAACTCTCCTGACCAATAACCTTTACAAGGAGGAAAAAACCAAATGGAAAAGGCAATCATCGGTAAGAAGATTGGCATGACCCAGATCTTTGATACCGACGGCAAGGTCATCCCCGTGACCGTCATCGAGGCCGGCCCCTGCACCGTCGTGCAGAAGAAGACCATCGAGAACGACGGCTACGAGGCCGTGCAGATGGGCTACATGCCCGTTGCTGAGCGTAAGCTCACCAAGCCCGAACTGGGCCACCTGGCAAAGGCAGACGCTGAGGCACTGAAGGTGCTGAAGGAGTTCCGCCTGAAGGACTGCGCTTCCCTGAATGTGGGCGATGTCGTCCGCGCTGACGTGTTCGCTGAGGGCGATCATGTCGACTGCACCGGCATCAGCAAGGGCAAGGGCTACGCCGGCGTTGTGAAGCGCTATGGCGCAGGCCGTACTCCCATGACCCACGGCGGCGGCCCTGTCCATCGTCATGCTGGTTCTATGGGCTCCACCTCTACCCCCAGCCGTATCCGCAAGGGTAAGATCGGCGCTGGTCAGATGGGTGGCGACCAGATCACCGTTCAGAACCTGGTGGTCGCAAAGATCGATTCTGAGATCAACCTGATCGCTGTCAAGGGCGCCATCCCCGGCCCCAACGGCGGCATCGTGTTCCTGCGTGACACCGCTAAGGCTCTGCCCCAGAAGGGCGCAGCTGCTGGTATCAGCAACAACCCCCAGAAGGCTTCTGCTCGTGTCAACCCCCAGAAGGCTTCTGCAAGAAATTGCTAAGGAAAGGAGAGTATCTTAAATGCCTATTGCTAACGTTGTTAACATGGAAGGCGCCAAGGTCGGCGAGATCGAACTGGCTGAGTCCATCTTCGGTATCGAGCCCAATCCTGTTGTCGTCCATGAGGTGGTCAAGAATCACCTGGCCAACTGCCGTCAGGGTACTCAGAGCTCTCTGACTCGTGGCGAGGTTTCCGGCGGCGGCATCAAGCCCTGGCGCCAGAAGGGCACCGGCCGTGCCCGTCAGGGTTCCACCCGTTCTCCCCAGTGGACTCACGGTGGCGTTGTGTTCGCTCCCAAGCCCCGCTCCTACAATTACACCATCAACAAGAAGGTCAAGCGTCTGGCTCTGAAGAGCGTCCTGTCTGACAAGGCTCTCAACGGTGCTGTCGTGGTCGTGGACGGTCTGGAAATGGCTGAGCCCAAGACCAGCACCTTCGCTGGCTTCCTGTCCACCACTGGTGTGGCTGGCAAGGCCGTTGTCATCACCGAGGGCGTCAAGGCCAACGTGGTGAAGTCCGCCCGTAACATCCCCGGCGTCATCACCACTCCCGCTACCACCCTGAGCGTCTATGACATCATCAATGCCAAGAACCTGGTCATCGACAAGGCTGCTCTGGCTGTTATCGAGGAGGTGTACGCATAATGACCGCTTACGATATCATCATCAAGCCCGTTATCACCGAGCGTTCCATGGCCGGCACCGCCGACAAGAAGTACACCTTCTTTGTTGACACCCGCGCCAACAAGATCGAGATCGCCAAGGCCATTGAGGAAATCTTTGGCGTTGAGGTCGCTAAGGTCAATACCGTCAACTACGACGGCAAGATGAAGCGTCAGGGCTACGGCCGTGCAGGCCGCCGCGCTTCCTTCAAGAAGGCTACCGTCACGCTGACCGAGAGCTCCAAGACCATCGAGCTCTTCGAAGGCATGGTGTAAGGAGGGTAACGAAGAATGGCTATTAAGACTTACAAGCCCACGACTCCGTCCCGCCGCCACATGACGGTGTCTGCATTCGAGGGCATCGATAAGCAGGCTAAGCCTGAGCGCAGCCTGACTGAGGTTCTGCAGAAGAACGCCGGCCGTAACAGCTACGGCCACATCACCGTCCGCCATCGCGGCGGCGGCGCAAAGCGCAAGTATCGTATCATCGACTTCAAGCGTCAGAAGTCTGGCGTGGCTGAGGTCCTCCGTCTGGAGTACGATCCCAACCGCTCCGCTAACATCGCCCTCATCCAGTATGAGGACGGCGAGAAGGCTTATATCCTGGCTCCTGTGGGCCTGAAGGCTGGCGACAAGGTGGAGTCCTCCACCACCGCCGACATCAAGCCCGGCAACTGCCTGCCTCTGGCCAACATTCCTGTTGGTACCATCATCTCCAACATCGAGCTTTACCCCGGCAAGGGCGGCCAGCTGGTCCGCGCTGCTGGTGAGTCCGCTCAGCTGATGGCTAAGGAAGGCGACTCCGCTCAGATCCGTCTGCCCAGCGGTGAGTATCGCCTGGTCAAGCTGACCTGCCTGGCTACCATCGGCAGCATCGGCAACGGCGACCACGCCAACATCCACATTGGTAAGGCTGGCCGTAAGCGTCACATGGGTTGGCGTCCCACCGTCCGTGGCTCCGTCATGAACCCCAATGACCATCCTCACGGCGGCGGCGAAGGCCGCGCTCCCATCGGCCGCAGCGGTCCTGTTACTCCCTGGGGCAAGCCTGCTCTGGGCTACAAGACTCGTAAGGTCAATGCTCGTACCGAGAAGTTCATCGTCCGTCATCGTAACGGCAGATAAGGAGGCAAGTTGAATGAGCAGATCTGTTAAGAAAGGCCCCTTCTGCGCCCCCGAGCTGCTGAAGCGGGTTGATGATATGAATCAGACCGGCGAAAAGAAGGTCCTGAAGACCTGGAGCCGTAGCTCCACCATCTTCCCTTCCTTCGTTGGCCACACCATCGCAGTCCACGATGGCCGCAAGCACGTGCCCGTCTATGTCACTGAGGACATGGTCGGCCACAAGCTGGGTGAGTTCGCTCCCACCCGTACTTTCCGCGGTCACGTCGGAACTAAGGGTAAATAAGGAGGAGATTAGAACATGGAAGCTAAAGCAACTCTGAGCTATGCTCGTATCTCCCCTCGCAAGGTTGGCATCGTCTGTGATCTGATCCGCGGCAAGTCCGTGGCTCAGGCTCAGGCCATCCTGATGGCAACTCCCAAGGCCGCTTCTCCTCTGCTGAGCAAGCTGGTCAAGAGCGCTGCCGCTAACGCAGAGAACAATTTCCAGATGGACGCTAGCAAGCTGTATATCTCTGCTACCTACGCCACTCCCGGCCCCATCCTGAAGCGCATGCAGCCCCGCGCTCAGGGCCGTGGTTTCCGGATCAACAAGCGTACCTCTCACATCACCGTCGTGGTGAGCGAGAAAGAATAAGCGAGGAGGTTTAGTTTATGGGACAGAAAGTCAATCCCCACGGTTTCCGTGTGGGTGTCATCAAAGACTGGGACTCTCGCTGGTATGCTCGTGACAATCAGGTCGGTGATCTGATCGTTGAGGATATGAAGATCCGTGAGTTCCTGAAGAAGACCCTCTATTCTGCCGGCGTTCCCAAGATTGAGATCGAGCGCAGCAATGAGAAGGTCCAGGTGTTCGTCCACTGCGCACGCCCCGGCATGATCGTGGGCACCGATAAGACCAAGAGCCAGATCGAGGGCCTGGAGGCCGCTCTGGCAAAGATGACTGGTAAGAACGTGAAGCTCTCCATCGTCGAGGTCAAGCGCAACGAGATCGACATGACCGCTCAGTTGGTGGCTGAGAACATCGCCCAGCAGCTGGAGAAGCGCGCTTCTTTCCGTCGTGCAATGAAGAATGCTATCTCCCGTGCTATGCGCGCTGGCGCAAAGGGCATCAAGGTCAAGCTGTCCGGCCGTCTGGCTGGCGCTGAGATCGCCCGCGTCGAGCAGTATCATGAGGGTACCATTCCTCTGCAGACCCTGCGTGCTGATATTGATTACGGCTTCGCTGAGGCCGACACCACATACGGCCGCATCGGCATCAAGATTTGGGTTTACAAGGGAGAGATCCTGAGCCAGTCTCTGCGTACCACTCCCCGTACTCTGGATCTGAGCAAGCCCTATCGTGAGCGCAGCGACCGTCCCCGTCGCAACAACCGTGGCCCTCGCCCCGATGGTGAGCGCCGCCCCTACAACCGCAACAATCGCGGTCCCCGCAAGACTGAGGAAGGAGGTCATCGATAATGCTGCTGCCTAAGAGAGTTAAGTACCGCAAGCAGATGCGTGGTCGTATGACCGGTAAGGCCACTCGTGGCAATACCGTTACCTACGGTGAGTTTGGTCTGCAGGCCACTGAGCCCGCTTGGATCACCAGCCGTCAGATCGAGGCCGCCCGTATCGCCATGACTCGTTACACCAAGCGTGGCGGTAAGGTCTGGATCAAGATCTTCCCCGATAAGCCCATCACCGAGAAGCCTGCTGAAACCCGAATGGGTAAAGGTAAGGGCTCCCCTGAGTACTGGGTGTCCGTGGTTAAGCCCGGCCGCGTGATGTTCGAGATCGCTGGCGTTTCCGAGGAAGTCGCTCGCGAGGCTCTGCGTCTGGCAATGCACAAGCTGCCTGTCAAGTGCAAGATTGTGACTAAGGAAGAAGGTGAAGCGTAATGAAGGCAACTGAGATCCGCGCTCTGTCCGTTGAGGAACTGGACAAGAAGCTGGTGGAACTGAAGAAGGACCTGTTTAACCTGCGCCTTCAGAACGCCACCAATCAGCTGGATAACCCCGGCAAAATCAATGATGTCAAGAAGGACATCGCCCGTGTCAAGACCATTATCCGTGAGAAGCTGACCGCTTCTTCCGCCGACTAATTGAAGGAGGAAATTGACAATGGAAAACAGAACTTCTTCCCGTAAGACCAGAGTCGGCATGGTCGTTTCCGACAAGATGGATAAGACGATCGTTGTGGCCATCGCCGACCGTGTGGCTCACCCTCTGTACAAGAAGATCGTTAAGAGAACCTATAAGCTGAAAGCTCATGACGAGAACAACGAGTGCCGTATCGGCGACCGCGTTCGCGTCATGGAGACTCGTCCTCTCTCCAAGGATAAGCGTTGGAGACTGGTCGAGATCGTCGAGAAGGCCAAGTAAGGAGGTGCCCGTAGCATGATTCAGGAAGAGAGCTATCTGAAGGTCGCTGACAACACCGGCGCCAAGGAAATCAAGACCATCCGCGTGCTCGGCGGCTCCAAGCGTAAGTATGCCAACATCGGTGATGTCATCGTGGCATCCGTGCGTAAGGCTGCTCCCGGCGGTCAGGTCAAGAAGGGCGATGTCGTTAAGGCTGTTATCGTCCGCACCGTGCGGGGCGTCCGTCGTGCAGACGGTTCCTATGTCCGCTTTGACGAGAACGCTGCTGTTCTGATCAAGGAAGACAAGACCCCCCGCGGTACCCGTATCTTTGGGCCTGTGGCCCGCGAGCTGCGCGACAAGGATTACATGAAGATCCTGTCTCTGGCTCCCGAAGTGATTTAAGGAGGGTGCCGAGGAATGAAAACTATGAGCATCAAGAAGGACGACCTGGTTGTCGTTCTGTCCGGTAAGGATAAGGGCAAGCAGGGCAAGGTCCTGTCTGTCATGCCTTCCGAGCATAAGGTCGTCGTCGAGGGCGTCAACGTTGTGTCCAAGCACAAGAAGCCCCGCACCCAGACCGAAGAGGGCGGCATCATCAAGATGGAAGCCCCCATTTACGCTTGCAAGGTGCAGCGTGTCTGCCCCAAGTGCAATAAGCCCACTCGTCCTGCCCACAAGATGCTTGCCGATGGCAAGAAGGTCTGCGTGTGCAAGAAGTGCGGCGCTGAGATCTAAGAGAAAGGAGCGTAACTTAGAATGCCTACTCTGAAAACGAAGTATATGGAAGAAGTCGCTCCTGCTCTGATGAGCAAGTTCGGCTACAAGTCCGTCATGCAGATCCCCCGCATTGAGAAGATCATCATCAATGTGGGCTGCAGCGAAGCCCGTGAGAATCCCAAGGTTCTGGACGCTGTCGTGTCCGATCTGGGCAAGATCACCGGCCAGAAGGCTGTCGTCACCAAGGCCAAGAAGAGCGTTGCTAACTTCAAGGTCCGTGAGGGCATGCCCATCGGCGCCAAGGTGACCCTGCGTCAGGACAAGATGTGGGAGTTCATGGATCGCCTGTTCAACATCTCCCTCCCCCGTGTGCGTGACTTCCGCGGTATCTCCGCTGACAGCTTCGACGGTCGTGGCAACTACGCCATGGGCCTGAAGGAGCAGATCATCTTCCCCGAGATCGAGTTCGACCAGATCGACAAGATCCGTGGCATGGATATCATCATCGTCACCACCGCAAATAGCGACGAAGAGGGCCGCGAGCTGCTGAGCCAGCTGGGCGCTCCCTTTGCCAAGTAAGGAGGACGAACAACAATGGCTAAGAAGTCTATGATCATCAAGCAGCAGAACGGCAGCAAGTACTCCACCCGTGAGTACAACCGCTGCAAGATCTGCGGCCGTCCTCACGCTTACCTGCGTAACTACGGTGTCTGCCGTGTCTGCTTCCGCGAGCTGGCCTACAAGGGCCAGATCCCCGGTGTGAAGAAGGCCTCCTGGTAATTCCAAGGCCTTTTTCCCCACTCTATACCGTTCAATTGATGCCAGAAGTCATAGGAACACGGGACTGGGGCTTCAAAATTGCCGCCATGAGCGGACAGTCATTAAAAGCTTTCAGTTTACATTCCTATGATACCCTGGTATCTGAAACAGGCAATGCCTGTAACCTTTACAAGGAGGTCAAAATCCATGCATATCACTGATCCTATCGCCGATATGCTGACCCGTATTCGCAATGCGAACACGGCTAAGCACCCCACTGTGGATGTGCCCGCTTCCAACATGAAGAAGGCCATCGCTCAGATCCTGCTGGATGAGGGCTACATCAAGAGCTTCCAGCTGGTCGAGGACGGCACCCAGGGTGTCATCCGCATCACTCTGAAGTACAATGGCAACGAGAAGGTCATCTCCGGCCTGCGTCGCGTCTCCAAGCCCGGCCTGCGTGTCTACGCTGGTGCTGACGAGCTGCCCCGCGTGCTGCGTGGCCTGGGTATCGCCATCGTGTCCACCTCCAAGGGCGTCATGACCGATAAGTCTGCTCGTGCGCAGCACATCGGCGGCGAAGTCCTGGCTTTCGTTTGGTAAGGGAGGGTACTGAACTATGTCTAGAATTGGTAGAACTCCCATTGCCATCCCCGCTGGCGTGACTGTTACCATCGCCGAGGGCAATGTGGTCACCGTCAAGGGCCCCAAGGGCACCCTGACCCAGACCTTCAACACTGCTATGACCATCGCTCAGGAGGGTGACGTTCTGACTGTCACTCGTCCTAACGATCTGAAGGAAAATCGTGCTCTGCACGGTCTGACTCGCAGCCTGCTGCATAACATGGTCGTTGGTGTCAGCACTGGCTTCCAGAAGACTCTGGATGTCAACGGCATCGGTTTCCGTGTTGCTAAGCAGGGCAATGCAGTCGTCCTGAACGTGGGCTTCTCTCACCAGATCACTGTTGTTGAGCCCGAGGGAATCACTCTGGAGTGCCCCGGTCCCAACCAGATCGTCGTTTCCGGCTGCGATAAGCAGAAGGTCGGCCAGATTGCTGCTGAGATTCGCTCCATCCGTAAGCCTGAGCCTTATAAGGGCAAGGGTATCAAGTACGCCGATGAGGTTGTCCGCCGTAAGGAAGGCAAGACCGGCGCTAAGAAGAAATAAGAGGAGGTGTGCCTAAATGATTAACAGACCCAATACCAACGCTCAGCGCCTGAAGCGTCATAAGCGTGTCCGCGGTAAGATCTCCGGCACCCCCGAGAGACCCCGCCTGAATGTGTTCCGCAGCGAGACCAACATCTACGCTCAGATCATCGATGATGTGAACGGCGTGACTCTGGTTGCTGCTTCCTCCCTGGATAAGAGCATTGAAGGCTTTGGCGGCAACGTCGAAGCAGCTCGCAAGGTCGGCCAGCTGGTCGCCGAGCGCGCAAAGGCTAAGGGCATTGATACTGTCGTGTTCGACCGCGGCGGTTATGTGTACCATGGCCGTGTCCAGGCTCTGGCTGAAGGTGCCCGCGAGGGCGGCCTGAACTTTTAAGGGGAGGAGGAAACACAATGGCTAGATTTGATAGAGATCAGAAGAGAGACGAAATGATCGAGAAGGTCGTTTACCTGAACCGCGTCAGCAAGACCGTTAAGGGCGGCCGCGTCATGAAGTTCTCTGCTCTGATGGTCGTCGGCGACGGCAAGGGCAAGGTTGGCTTTGGCATGGGCAAGGCTGCTGAGGTGCCCGAGGCTATCCGCAAGGGCATTGAGGATGCCAAGAAGAACATGATTACCGTCTCTTTGGTCGGTACCACGATTCCTCATGAGGTTACCGGTGCTTTCTCCGCTGGCCGCGTGCTGCTGAAGCCCGCTCCCTCCGGTACCGGCGTTATCGCCGGCGGTCCTGTCCGTGCTGTCATGGAAGCAGCCGGCATCTCCGACATTCGTACCAAGTGCCTGCGTACCAACAACCCCCAGAACGTCATTCGCGCCACTTTCGAGGGCCTGAAGGCGCTCCGCACTCCTGAGCAGGTCGCTAAGATCCGCGGCAAGAGCGTGGACGAGATTCTGTAAGGAGGGTTCACGAAATGGCTAATCTGAACATTAAGCTCGTGAAGAGCCTGAACGGCCGCCTTGACAAGCACATTGCCACGGCAGCCTCTCTGGGCCTGCGTAAGATCGGTGACACCACCGTTCAGCCCGACAACGCTCAGACCAAGGGCAAGATCGCCCAGATCGGTTACCTGCTTCAGGTGACCGAGCAGCAGTAAGGAGGTACACGGAAATGAATCTTTCTGAACTGACTCCCGCCGCTGGCTCCACTTTCAGCGTTAAGCGTAAGGGCCGCGGCCACGGTTCCGGCAACGGCAAGACCGCAGGTAAGGGCCACAAGGGCCAGCGCGCTCGTAGCGGCCGCACCCGTATCGGCTTCGAAGGCGGCCAGATGCCTCTGGCACGTCGTCTGCCTAAGCGCGGTTTCCACAACATTTTCGCCAAGCCTCTGACCGCAGTCAATGTGGCTGACCTCAACAAGTTTGAGGACGGCGCCACTGTGGACGCCCAGGCTCTGCTGGATGCCGGTGTGCTGTCCAAGTGCGAGTACGGTGTGAAGGTCCTCGGCAATGGTGAGATCACCAAGAAGCTCACTGTCCAGGCCTCCGCCTTTTCCGCTTCCGCAAAGGAGAAGATTGAAGCCGCAGGAGGAAAGGCTGAGGTGATCTAAAATGCTGGAGACCATCCGCAACGCATGGAAGATCCCTGAGCTGCGGAAGAAGCTGATGATGACTGTGTTCATCATCCTGATCTTCCGCCTCGGCAACAGTATCCCCGTTCCCTTTATTGATACCACGATGCTGCGCGCCTATTTCGATAGCGCAAGCGCAACGATTCTGGGCATGATGAATGTCATGAGCGGCGGTGCCTTCGGCGCTGCAACGCTCCTGGCTCTGGGCATCCAGCCCTACATCAACAGCTCCATTATCATCCAGCTGCTGACCATTGCCATTCCCTCTCTGGAGCGTCTGGCAAAGGAAGGCGGCGAGGAAGGTAAGAAGAAGATTGCTGCCATCACCCGTTACACCACCGTCGGCATCGGCCTGCTGCAGGCCTTCGGCTACTACATGCTGTGCCGCAACCAGGGCTTCCTGGGTGAGAACACTGGTGTGTGGCCTGCCCTTGTTGTCATCCTGGTCTTCACCGCTGGCTCCGCCTTCACTATGTGGCTGGGCGAGCAGATCACCGAGTTTGGCATCGGCAACGGCATTTCTGTTATCCTGTTTGCGGGTATTATCTCCCGCGTGCCCACCGCCATCTTTGGCCTGTACACTGGTATCCGTAACTATGTCACCGGCGTGACCACTGCCAATGCCCTCCGGATTCATCCCGTGGGCGCTGTGGCAATCGTCCTCGGTGCTCTGGCGATGGTTGTTTTCGTCGTGTTCATCAATGACGCTGAGCGTCGTCTGCCTGTGCAGTACGCAAAGCGCGTTGTGGGACGCAAGATGATGGGTGGTAACTCCACCAACATCCCCATGAAGGTGAATATGTCCGGCGTTATGCCGATCATTTTCGCCCAGACCATCGCTTCCATTCCTGCTACGATCGCAGCCTTCGTTCCCAAGTGGCAGAACAGCTGGTTCATGAAGGCATTTGACACCACCAGCGTGGTGTATTGCCTCGTGTACTTCCTGCTGATCGTTGGTTTCAGCTATTTCTACGCTACGATTCAGTTCAACCCCGTAGAAGTGGCAAACAACCTGAAGAAGCAGGGCGGATTTATCCCTGGTTTCCGCCCCGGCCGTCCTACGGCAGAGTTCATCAGCAAGGTGCTGAATAAGGTCACCATGTTCGGTGCGCTCTACCTGTCCATCGTGGCTCTGCTGCCCATCGTCACCGGCGCTATCATCGGCGCCAACTATCTGGCAATCGGCGGCACCAGTGTTCTGATTGTTGTTTCTGTTGCTCTGGAGACTGAAAAGGCTCTGGAGGCTCAGATGATGATGAGACACTACAAGGGATTTTTGGAGTAAGGAGTTGTGATCTGATGAAGCTCATCCTTTTGGGAGCACCTGGTGCCGGTAAGGGCACTCAGGCCGAAATCATCTGCAACAAGCTGAACATCCCCACCATTTCCACTGGCAACATCCTGCGGGCTGCCGTCGCGAACGGCACCCCCGTGGGACTGCGTGCTAAGGAATATATGGATGCCGGCAAGCTGGTCCCCGATGATGTGATCATCGGTGTGATCACTGAGCGTCTGGCAGAAGCTGACTGTGCCAACGGCTACATTCTGGACGGCGTGCCCCGCACGATCGCTCAGGCTGAGGCCCTGGAGGCAGCCGGCGTCAACTTCGATGCTGTGGTCTCCATCGAGATCTCCGATGAGGAGATCGAGAAGCGCATGACCGGTCGCCGCACCTGCCTGAAGTGCGGAGCAACTTACCATGTGGTGGCTGCTCCTCCCAAGGTGGAAGGCGTCTGCGACAAGTGCGGTGAGCCCCTGCAGCAGCGCAAGGACGACAAGCCTGAGACGGTTCGTGCCCGCCTGGCCACTTATCACCAGGAGACCGAGCCTCTGAAGGAGTTCTACGCCAAGCGCGGCCTGCTGAAGAGCATCGACAATCAGCCCACCATCGAGGCCACCAACAAGGTCATCATGGAGGTGCTGAAGTGATTACCGGGAACTGCATGTCTTTTACGCCCCATCAGATCGATCTGATGCGCAAGGCTGGAAGACTGACCGCTATGGCGAGAGCCTATGCGGGAACGCTGATCCAACCCGGTATCACGACACGGGAGATTGACCACGAGGTCGAACGATTCATTAAGAAACATGGTGGTTATCCTTCTTTCTATCACCTGTATGGCTTTAAGGGCTCTGCCTGCATCTCCATCAATGATGAGATCATTCACGGCGTGCCTGGCAATTACAAGTTGAAAGAGGGAGACATCGTTTCTGTGGATGTGGGCGCCTGCATTGGCGACTATCATCTGGACCGTGACAAGTGCGCTACCGGCGGCTATCACGGTGACTGCTGCGCTACCTTTGCCTGCGGAGAGATCTCTCCGGAAGCAAAGCACCTGATCGAAGTGACCGAACAGAGCTTCTGGAAGGGCTTCGAACAGGCCAGAGTGGGCAATCGAGTGTTCGATGTTTCTCGTGCAGTCCAGACTCATGTGGAAAGCAATGGCTACAACCTGGTTCGGGAATATACCGGCCACGGCATCGGCCATACGGTCCACGAAGAGCCTGAAGTCCCAAACTATGTGCCTGAGAGCGGCAGAAATGTTCGCTTTGAGCCCAACATGATCATCTGCGTTGAGCCGATGGTCAATGCCGGTTCTGCGAAGATCCGCAATAAGTGGATGCCCGACGGCTGGTGCGTGCCTGTCACCGCCGATCACGCTCTCGCAGCACATTATGAAAACACTATTCTCATTACCGAGAACGGGCCGGAAATCCTGACCCGCTGCGAGGACTGAGTATGGCGTTCACCAAAGGCGAAATCGTTCTCTCCCTGAAAGGACACGACGCTGGCGGGCTGTTCTGCGTGCTGGACACACAGGATGGATTCGCCATCGTTGCAGACGGCAAGGGGAGAAAGCTGGCTACACCCAAGCGCAAGCGTGAGAAACATCTCAAAGGTGTAGGAACCAGCGCACATCCGGCAATCTTAGGATTGCAAAGAGGTGAGAGCGTGTCTGACCGGGCACTCCGGTGTGCGCTCGCAGCCTTCCGCGATTCAGAACAGACCAGTATGGAGGTAACCCAGTTTGTCTAAGAGTGATATGATCGAGCTTGAGGGTGTCGTTGTCGAGACCCTGCCCAACACCACTTTCAAAGTGGATATCGGTAACGGTCATGTGATCCAGGCCGGAATCTCCGGTAAGCTTCGCATGAACTATATTCGAATCCTCCAGGGCGATAAGGTGACGGTCCAGATGTCCCCTTATGATCTGACCCGCGGCCGGATCACCTGGAGAAGCAAATAAGGACACCCCGTACCGTCGAAAAAACGGCGGAATGTCCGCACCCCGGACTAAAAATTTTTCTACCGGGAAGCATGGCATACGCCCTCTGGACAAGGGAACGGCGCCGTGCAGCAAAACAGGAGGTATAACGATGAAAGTAAGACCGTCCGTTAAGCCTATGTGCGAAAAGTGCAAAGTCATTAAGCGCAAGGGCAAAGTTATGGTGATTTGTGAGAATCCCAAGCATAAGCAGAGACAGGGTTAAGGAGGTGTATTGATTTATGGCACGTATTGCTGGTATTGACTTGCCCAAGGACAAGCGAATTGAAATCGGCCTGACCTACATTTTTGGTATCGGCCGCACCAGTGCGACCAAGATTCTGGCCGCAACCGGTATTGATCCCGACACCCGCGTTCGGGACCTGACCGAGGAGCAGGAGCAGCTGCTCCGCGATGAGATCGATAAGAGCTATATCGTGGAAGGTGACCTGCGCCGCAATGTGGCTATGGACATCAAGCGCCTCATTGAGATTGGTTCCTATCGTGGCGCTCGTCATCGTAAGAGCCTGCCCGTTCGCGGCCAGCGCTCCAAGACGAACGCTCGTACCCGTAAGGGTCCCAAGAAGACCATCGCAAATAAGAAGAAGTAAGGAGGGATAAGCAATGGCAAACGTAAAGAAGAAAGTCGTGACCAAGAAGCGTCGCGATCGTAAGATCGTCGAGAAGGGTGCCGTGCATATCCGCTCTTCTTTCAACAACACCATGGTTACCGTGACCGATCCTCAGGGCAATGCTCTGTCCTGGGCTTCCTCCGGTGAGCTGGGTTTCCGTGGCTCTCGTAAGTCCACTCCTTATGCCGCTCAGATGGCTGCAGAGACTGCTGCTAAGGCTGCTATGGAGCATGGCCTGAAGACCGTGGAAGTTTTCGTCAAGGGCCCCGGCGCCGGCCGTGAGGCTGCTATCCGCGCCCTGCAGGCTGTGGGTCTGGAAGTTACCATGATCAAGGATGTTACCCCCATCCCTCATAACGGCTGCCGTCCTCCCAAAAGAAGACGCGTCTGATTTATTAAAGGAGGAAAAGTATTATGGCAAAGAATACGCAGCCGATCGCCAAGCGTTGCAAGGCTCTGGGCCTGTCTCCCGCTGTGCTTGGCTATGGCAAGAAGACCACCGAGCGTGGTTCTAAGGACCAGCAGCGCAAGAAGAAGAGCGAATACGCTATGCAGCTCAATGAGAAGCAGAAGGTTAAGTTCGTCTACGGCATGCTGGAAAAGCAGTTCCGTTCCTACTATGAGCGCGCAGAGCGCATGCCCGGTAAGGCCGGCGAGAACCTGCTGGTTCTCTGCGAGCGCCGTCTGGACAACGTTGTGTTCCGCGCTGGTTTCGCCATGACCCGCCATCAGGCTCGTCAGCTGGTGAGCCACGCTCATTTCACCGTCAATGGCAAGAAGTGCAACATTGCTTCTTACCAGGTGAAGGCCGGCGATGTGATCGCCGTCCGTGACTCCAGCCGTTCTTCCGAACTGTTCAAGCGCTTCCTGGGTGAAGATGCTGTGACCGTCGCTGCCGCTCCCCAGTGGATTGAGCGCGAGAAGAACGAACTGAAGGCTACTGTTACCAAGCTTCCTGTGCGCGAGGATATCGACTTCCCTGTGGAGGAGCACCTCATCGTCGAGTTGTACTCCAAGTAATAAGTGACCCTCAGAGTATAATGATGAGCTAACACCATCGGGGCGGTCACCTCCCCTGACCGCCCCCGACACGAGGAGGGTAAACTGTATGGTAGAAATCGAAAAACCCCGCATTAATTGCATCGAAAACCCCGGCGACGTTTCCTACGGCAAGTATGTCGTGGAGCCTCTGGAGCGCGGTTATGGCACTACCCTGGGCAATGCCCTGCGCCGCATTCTCCTCTCCTCTCTTCCCGGAACTGCCGTGACCAGCATTAAGATCTCCGGTGTCCAGCATGAGTTCACCACCATCCCTGGTGTGAAGGAAGATGTCACTGACATCGTGCTGAATGTGAAGAAGATCATCACCAAGCTGCACTGCACCGGTCCCAAGACCGTGTACATTGAGTGCAGCGGTGACTGCGAGGTCACTGCCGGTGACATCAAGGCCGACGGTGAGGTCGAGGTTCTGAACCCCGATCTGCACATCGCAACCTTGGGTCCCGATGCCACTCTGAACATGGAGCTGACCCTGAGCCACGGCCGTGGCTATGTGTCTGCCGACCGTAACAAGAATGAGCAGAGCGTCATCGGCGTCATCCCCGTGGATTCTATCTATACCCCGGTGAAAAAGGTCAACTACACGGTGGAAAACACCCGTGTGGGCAACATGACTGACTTTGATAAGCTGACCCTTGAGGTGTGGACCGACGGAACTATTTCCGCTCGTGACGCAGTTTCTCTGGGCGCTAAGATCCTGTGCGACCACTTCATGCTCTTTACCGATCTTTCTGAGACCATGGGCACTCGTCCCACGGTGGTTGAGCCTGAGGATAAGGCACAGGACAAGGTGCTGGAGATGACCATTGAAGAGCTGGACCTGAGCGTCCGCAGCTTCAACTGCCTCAAGCGCGCCAACATCAACACTGTGGCGGATCTGATTTCCAAGACCGAGGAGGACATGATGAAGGTCCGTAATCTGGGCCGCAAGTCCCTGGAAGAGGTCATCAATAAGTTGGCAATGATGGGTCTGTCCCTGGCCAGCGAAGACAACGCCTAAGTCGCACGAAATGTCTATATAAAGTTTGAACCTGTCTCGGACGGGTTCCTTCGAAGGAGTGAATCAAATGCCTAGCAATCGGAAGCTCGGTAAGCCCACTGACCAGCGTATGGCTATGCTGCGTAATCAGGTGGCCGACCTGCTGAATTATGGTCAGATCAAGACTACTGTCACCCGCGCCAAGGAAATCCAGCCTCTGGCTGAGAAGATGATCACCCTGGCAAAGAAGAACGATCTGGCTGCTTACCGTCAGGCCCTGTCCTTCCTGCCTCAGGAGGACGTGGCTAAGAAGCTGTTTGACCAGATCGGCGCCAAGTATGCTGACCGTAACGGTGGTTATACCCGTATCGTCCGCATCGGGCCCCGCCGCGGTGATGCCGCTGAGATGGCTATCATCGAACTGGTGTAATTTAACTGGTATTTTATAACTGGTAATAAATCGCAAAACCCTTTATGTCGTAACGAGTGAAGTGCGTACTGCATCTGCAGTACGCACTTTTTTATGCTTTGGTCACCTTGTTCCCAGTGGGGAAGTGTGGTAAACTAGCTATTACATTCTTTGGAAGGAGAACCCATCATGCTGCGGGAAAATCATCGTTTCTTTTTGCCAAATCTGCTGACCTTTACCAACGGAAATACCCATTTGGGCAGTTTTATGGGGCTGCGCTACCGTATCAAGCCCACCCAGAAGGAAACCGAAGAGGGAACCGAGGACATTTTTGCCTGTCTGGACTGGTACGGTGAGTACTGTCTGGAGGAGAGCGAAGTGGTGCATGAGGCGGAGTTCCCCCTGTCTGCGGAAGGCCGGGAGCAGGTCATCGACTGGCTGGAGCAGGAGTATTTCGCCATGAAGGCGCTGGGGCCGGACCAAGAGGAAGAGGACAGCGTATTTTGATCGGAATTGACAAATTTCGGGAGAATGATATAATAGCAAAAGACCGCAAGTCGTCAACTTGATAGACAGGGGTGCTGGAGGGCAACTCCGGCTGAGATCGGGATCTGAAGAGCGATTCCGTGCCGCCTTGAACCTGATCCGGGTAATGCCGGCGTAGGAAGTCGAACAGGAATTTTTTGCTTGTCTTGTACCGAATACGCCAGCTGGCGATGCGGTACTTTTTGTTAGAGGAGAGATTCCTGTGAAGAAAAATAGTGTGCGTGCCCTGACCGAGGGCGCAATCATGGTGGCAGCCGCTCAGATTCTGGGCTATTTGGTGCTGTATCGCCTGCCTTGGGGCGGCTCTATCTGCCTGTCCATGCTGCCCATCATGATCTATGCCCATCGCTGGGGCGTGAAGAACGGCCTGCTGGCCGGTCTGGTCTTTGGCCTGCTGCAGTATGTGGGCGATAACGGCATCGCCATCAGCTGGGTGTCCATGCTGGGTGACTACCTGGTGGCCTTTGGTGTGCTGGGCCTGTCCGGCGTGTGCCACGGCAAGAAGAACGGCCTGTTCGTCGGCTCTTTGGTGGGCGGTTTGGCCCGCTTTGCCGTCCATTATGTGGTGGGTGCTACCGTGTGGGGTGCATATATGCCCGAAAGCTTCTTCGGCATGACCATGACCACGCCTTGGTTCTATTCTCTGCTGTACAACATGAGCTACATGGTGCCCAGCATTGCCCTGTGCCTGCTGGTGGAGGCTCTGCTCTGGAAGCCGATGAACCGCTATCTGACCGGCGCCGATCTGGCCGCTTAATTGAAATCGGAGCATAAATTTGTTATAATCAGGGGACAAAGGAAACTTTGTCCCCTGATTTTTTGCGTTTTACACGGAGGAGTGTGCGATATGGGAATGTTTGACGGTGTTATGCTGGTCAGTGATTACGACGGAACCCTGCGGGGCAGCAGCCGGGTGGTGCTGCAGCGGGATATTGATGCGATCCGCTCCTTTCAGCAGGAGGGCGGTACCTTCCTGATGTGTACCGGACGGTGCTATTCCACCTTCTATCAGCAGGCCAGAGATCTGCCCCTGCACGCACCCACCCTGCTCTCCAACGGAGCTACCTTCTGTGAGATGGAAACAGGGAAGGAGCTGTTCCACTACGATCTGCCGGATCGGGCGGTGGGCGATATCCGTGTGCTGGGTGACCGATTCCCGGGTGTGGCCTTTGAAACCTACCACGGAGAGGAGATCTACTGCTGGCACCCCAACGGCTACACTCAGTGGCACATGGACTTGGTGAAGTCCGCCTATACCGAGTGTGAGCCGGAGGAAATGCCGACGCCTTGGCTCAAGGTGCTGCTGGAAGGGGAAAAGGAGACGCTGATTCAGGTGCAGGAGTGGGTTCTGAGCCATTGGGCGGCCCACTACGAGTGTATCTTCTCCAATATGAACTTGATGGAGCTGACGGCGAAAGGCGTCCATAAGGGCACAGGCGTGCTGAGAGCGGCAGAAAAGCTGGGCATCTCCCCGGAGCATGTCTATTGCGCCGGCGATAATGACAACGATGTGCCGATGCTCAACGCCGCAGCCTTGGGCTTTGCACCGGAAGGCAGCGTGGTGGCTGCGAAAAACCTGCCCAATGTGCAGGTGGTGCGGGATGCGGATCACGGCTGTATTGAAAGTGTCATCGAGTTTTTGACGGAGCGATATCAGTCGAAGTAACAGAAAACGGCGCACTGCATTGCAGTGCGCCGTTTAAGGAACGTTGTTTCGATTGGATGCGGATGAAGCGAATGTTTCTTCTGCTGTGGAGTATGAGACATATAAAAGAGGCATAGGATTCTTCTTTTTCTGACTGTTTAAGAGAAGAAAGGACTTGTTTGCGATGATAAATCTATATGAAACATACAAGAACCTCAACTTAGATGGTTCTTACATCGGTCTGGAACAGGGCGAAGAAACCGGAGATTATTTCTGCACCCCTGTGGGAGCAAAAGTCATCGGCTGGGACAATGGAATTCATTACTGCTTTATTGATGGATTTGGCGAGATGGTCTTTTGCGTAAATCCAGAAACCTGCTGTGACTACCATGTGTATCCCTTGGCAAAAAACTTTGAGGATTTCCTGCGTTTGATCTTAGCGACGAAAAATACAAATACGATGCAGCAAATTATCTGGTGGAATCAGAAAAACTACAATGACTTTATGCAAAATCCCAACACGGTCGAATGGGCTGAAAACCGGGAAACAGTTTTCATTATGAATCAGATTCAGACGAAACTGGGTGTTCAACCCATGGAGCATCCGTTTGAATACATCAAAGAGGTTCAAAAGGACTTCCCGTATGATGAAATTAAATTTACCAACGAATACTATGACACATTGGGACTGGAACGACCGGATGGAACAGAGCCGGAAGAAGAATACGGTGAATCCATGCCGGCTGATATTGAAGGCAGCTATGCAGCGGACGGAGCCGAGTGGTAACCATCGACCAACCAATCAAACACAAGAAAAAGGAGTGTATGAACTTCATACACTCCTTTTTTTGTCGTTCTAGCAGAGCATCAGCCAACCGCATCCGCTTTCTTGATGGGGTGCCGCAGGACCGTTTTGCATGCTTCCGGGGCGCACTTTCTGGGATCACTCAAATAAATTTCGTGGTGGTATCTGCCGGAAGTGAAGTCTACCTGATAGCCCTCCGCTTCGGCGTAGGCATCCATGGCGGCGATGGTGGCCGGCTCTGCATCGTAGCTGCCGATGTGCATACACTGAACGCACAGCCCTTCTGCATAGGAGAAAAACGCCACCTTGGAGCAGTCCATGTTCTTCTTCCGTGCGGC
>SAMEA104404100__coassemble_914_pt1 | contig 29345 bp, 25 predicted proteins | sample SAMEA104404100__metabat2_low_PE_082 | metagenome-assembled genome bin SAMEA104404100 (sample SAMEA104404100) | Balaenoptera acutorostrata
CTCAGGCTCAGCGCATGGTGGACGAGAACGAAACCGCTCGTCAGGCCCGTGCGGTTGCCGAGGAGGCCATCCGCACCGCCAAGACCCGTGCAACCGAGATCCTGACTCAGGCCAACGATGAGGCTCGCAGCGTGACTGACGCCGCTACCGATCGTGCTGAGGGCCTGAAGCGTGCAGCCAACGAGTACTGCGCAGACGCTCTGCGCCGCACTGAGGACGCTGTGGCAGCTGCCTACGGTGAGATCAAGGAGTCCCACGATCACTTCCGTGCTCTGGTGACCGGTGCATCCACCACCCGCCGTCCTGCCGCTTACGATGCCGAGAAGGACGAGTAAGCATAACTGATGCAATGCAAAAAGCCCGAACCTATGGTTCGGGCTTTTTTACTGGGCTAAGAAAAGCCGGCGTGACCGAAGTCACGCCGGTTTTTTGTCGGTTACGCGTTAGCAGCCGCAGCCACAGCCACCGCAGTTGTTGCCGCAATCGCAGCCACAGCCGCCGCCACAGTTATTGCCACAGCCACCGCAGCAGAAGAAGAGGATCAGGATCAGAACCAGCCACATGCACCCGTTACCGCCACAAAAGTTGTTACCGCATCCCATAAGGATACCTCCTAATATTAAGATTGAGCTCCGTCAAGCGGCCTCAATCCCATATTATGCAGGGGGACGGAATGGGTGCAGGATTAGTTGGAAGAATCTTTGTCGGGGTTGGAGATCAGGAAGCTGAGTGCCAGCAGAGAGTCAGCGAAGTGGACATTTTCCACCACCACATCCTCGTTGTGGACACCAAGCTCCACATTGGTGAAGTTCCACAGACCCTTGACGCCGCCGTCAATCAGCCGCTGAGCGGTGGGGATGGCAGCACTCTGAGGAACAGTCAGCACACCCACATCCACGTGCTGGTTGGAGAGGTACTGACTCAGCTTGTCGATGTTGTAGACCGGCACACCGCCGATGTAAGAGCCTACCAGAGTGGGATCGGTGTCAAAAGCGGCAATCAGCTGAAATCCGTTCTGAGCGAACTGGAAGTTCTGAATCAAAGCCCGGCCCAAGTTACCGGCACCCAGCACAATGGCGGTGTGGCCCTGATTCATGCCCAGAATGTCCGCAATCTCATTGCGCAGACTTTCCACATTGTATCCATAGCCCTGCTGACCAAATTCACCAAAGCAGCTCAGATCCTGCCGGATCTGACTGGCGGTCAGGTTCATGACTTTGCCCAGAGAGGAAGAGGAAATGCGGGCAACGCCTACCTGATAGAGGGCGTTCAGCTGTCCATAGTATCGAGGCAGACGGCGGACCACTGCGTTGGAAACTTTCTTTTTCATAGAGAAGTTGGCCTCCGTTCTTAGTAAGATTGAATCGTTAATACTTTAACTGCTTTGAAGGGAAAAGTCAAATCAATTATAACTTGAACAAGAAAAATACCATTTTGTTCTATAATTTAACAATCCAAAGGAAAAGATAGGAGAAGATTCGATGAATCTTCTCCTATCTGTGTGTTTGTGCAATTAGAAGTAGACCAGTTCGTCCTTGGGAGCCTCAGCGGGCTTGATGTCCAGCACATGAAGCACGGGGCCGTCGCCCTGATAAATCTTCATGTTTTCGATGTCCACCCGAGCGGTGACCTGAATCCAGTCCTTGGTCTTGAGATCCTTGATCTCAGGACCCTTCAGCAGCAGACCCAAGAAGGTGGTGTCCTCAGCGCAGCAGACCATGGCAAAACGGCCGCAGGCGCAGGTTCCCTTGGGGAACTTGTCGGACTGAGCCACCTGACCCAGGAAGGACACGACTTTTCCACGATAGCGGTCCATGTTGTCCATGATATCCACATACCAGACGCCGAAATCGTCGTCGCTCAGCTCCAGCACAGGCTTGGAGAGGTCGAAGGGAGGGGTGCCGTCGTCATACTCTTCCATACGGTCGTCCGAGTACTCGAGAAACATTTCCGCACGGCGGTTGAGCATCTTGATGTTGCGGCCACGGAGAGTTTCAGCCAGCTCATCGGTGCAGCGGTTGAAGATGACCATATCAGCGTTGCTGATGTGCTGCATCATGAGAGAAGCCATGTTCTTGGAGTACAGATCGAAGGTGGTGCAGTCCACCGTGGTGACGATCTGATAGAGCACCCAGTGGGGAGGCATGATCTCCTGAATCTCAGGCATCTGCCACATACCGTTGTACTCAATGACAATCTGAGTGGGATGATACTTGTTGTCCAGCTTCAGGCATGCTTCACGGGTGAATTCAGACTTGTCCTCAAAGACATGCATCCGCACATCATGAGCGAGCATCGCTGCTTTGTCAAATTCCTCTTCGCCCTCTTCTGTCACCAGAAGCAGGGTGCGCTCGTCGGCAGTGAATTCCTCGCCGGCCAGCATGGGGCTGATAAAGTTGGTTTTTCCGGAATCCAAAAATCCGCTGATCATATAGACCGGGACTTCTTTTTTCTTGACCATTGATTTACCTCACTTAAAGACCAAAGACGCCGGGCAGTTCCTGCTCCTTCAGGCCGGAACCGATGACGCAAAGACGGCCGGTGTAGTCGGCGCTGCCGTGGCGGATGTCAAACTCACCGGGGACCATGTCGAAGTGAATCCAGCCGCCGTTGACATCAGGTACAATGCCCTTGGCACGGAGGATGGCGCCGAACTCGCCGTCATCCAGCTTCTCCAGAGCGGAACGGATCTCTTCCTCGGTGAACTTCTTGGGAGTTTCCGTGCCCCAGCTCACAAACACCTCATCGGCATGGTGGCCGTGATGATGGTGGTGGTCATGGCAGGAGCAGTTAGGATCATGGCACTCGCCGTCATGATGATGATGCTCGTGCTCATGGTCGTGTTCATGTTCATGCTCATGATCGTGATGATGATGCTCATGCTCATGCTCATGCTCATGCTCATGCTCGTGTTCGTGGTCATGGTCATGGTCATGGTCATGATGGTGGTGATGATCGTGGCAGGAGCACTCAGGATCGTCACACTCGTCATGGTGGTGATGATGATGCTCGGACTCAGCCTTGGCCTGAGCAATCAGGTCCTCAGCCAGAGAGTGGTGATCCATAGCGGAGAGGATCACATCGCCGGACAGCTCGTCCCAAGGAGTGGTGATGATGGTGGCGTCGGGATTATGAGCACGCAGCAGCTCCATCACTTCCTGCAGCTTGGACTCGGAGATGTCCTGCGTGCGGGAGAGGATGATGGTGCCGGCGGTTTCAATCTGGTCGTTGAAGAACTCACCGAAGTTCTTCATGAACACCTTGCACTTCTTCGCGTTGACCACAGCCACAGCGCTGCCCAGCACCATGGGAGTGGACTTGCTGGCGTTGCCCACGGCACGGCTCACATCGCTGAGCTTGCCCACACCGGAGGGCTCGATGATGACACGGTCAGGCTGATACTGTTCCACCACATCGTGGAGGGCCTGATTGAAGTCACCCACCAGAGAGCAGCAGATGCAGCCGGAGTTCATCTCGTTGATCTGGATGCCGGAATCCTTCAGGAAGCCGCCGTCAATGCCGATTTCGCCGAACTCGTTCTCAATCAGAACCAGCTTTTCGCCCTTGAAGCACTCTTCCAGCAGCTTCTTAATCAGAGTGGTCTTACCGGCACCGAGGAAGCCGGAGACAATGTCAATCTTAGTCATAATAAGAAACCTCTATTTCATCAAAAATTCATAGTATATTGTACCCCAAATCGTAGAAAATGCAAGCCTTTGGTGGTAAACAGAGTGTAAAACCCTGCATCAGGCCTTGGGGATGGACAGGAAGAAGGTGTTTCCGTCGGCGGCAGCCTCAGCCCAGACCTTGCCCCGATGGAGTTTGGCCAGTTCTGCAGCAATGGACAGGCCCAAGCCGTAGCCCTCCTGTGTTCGGGAGGAGTCCACCCGATAAAACTGGGTGAAGATGTGGTGCAGCTGTTCTTTGGTGAGGTGTGTGCCCTTGCTGTAAACGGAAAGCTGGATGTGGCGGCCGTTTTCCTGTACCTTCACCTGAATGGTGCTGTCAGCATCGGCATATTTGCAGGCGTTGTCCAGATAAATGTCCACAATGCGGCGCAGCAGAGCCGGATCACCCAGAACGGTGCAGCCGGGAGCCAGTTGGGCGTCAATCGATTTGCCATGCTCAAAGGCGATGGGGTCAAAGACCAGTGTCTGGTCCTCGACCAGATCAGAAAAGCTCAGCTGTACCGGCTCCATAGGCTGGGAAGCGTTGTCACTGCGGGCCAGCAGCAAAAGCTGCTCCACCAGCGTCTGCATCTGGCCGGAGGCGTATCGGATGTTATCCTGCCAGCGCATCCGTTTTTCCTCTTCCGCATCCTTGTACTCCTGCAACATATCCACACTGGACAGAATAACAGTGAGCGGGGTTTTCAGTTCGTGAGAAGCGTCCGCCACAAATTGCTGCTGCTGTTTCCAACTCTGTTCTACCGGACGGACAGCCCAGCGGGAGAGCAGGATGCTCAGCAGGAAAAAGACACCCAAAGTACCGAAGCCAATGATGGAGAGGTTTCGGGTCAGGGCGTGGATGGTGCTGCGCTCCTGAGAGAGATCGACAAACGAGATACGGGTGCCGGTCACGCCGGAGGAGCGGAGATAGCGCAGGTGATAGCCGTCCCCATGGTAGTCACCGGAAGGTTTGCCGGAGAGAGCGGTGGAAATGGCGTCACGCAATGCGTCCTCGTCACCGGTAAAAAACTGGTTGGTGAGGATGTAAACATAGTTGTTTTGGGTGACTTGGACGATCAGACAGGGCAGTGCCACCGAACCGGAGCCGGGCAGTGCCTGCTGAGGCGAAGTCTGAAACTCGGGAGGCTGCAACACAAGGGAGTTGCTGGAGAGAGAAAGACTGCGTTCCAAAGCCAAATAGCTGTCCCGCCGCAGGCTGTTTCCGGTGGTGAGCGTCACCACGGCGAACAGCGTGATGAGAATGACAGAAACGAAGAGCATGTTGACGGCAATAAACTTCCGCCGCAGCTTCTGTATCATAATTCGTCGGCTCCTTCCTGCAAATAGTAGCCGACCATCCGCTGGGTCTGAATGGAAACCCGACTTTTCAAGTGTTTCAGCTTTTTGCGGAGGAAGGAGATGTATACCTCCACATTGTTGTCCTCGGCGTCGGATTCATAGCCCCACACCTTCAAAAGCAGGGTGTCTTTGGACACCACCTGATTGTGGTTGGTCATGAAAAAACTCATCAAGTCAAATTCCTTCCGGCTGAGCCGGACCGAGTGTTCGCCGCAGCTCAACACACAGCTGCCCAGATCCAGCTGCAAGTCGCCGTAGGTCAGTGTGTTGTCCCAAGCCTTGGTGCTCTTTCTGGACAAAGCCCGAAGACAGGCCAGCAGTTCTTCCGAGGCAAAGGGCTTGGTCAGATAGTAGTCCGCACCGGCGTCCAGTCCGTGGACCCGATCCATGACCTCACTTTTTGCCGTGAGCATCAAAATGGGCAGACTGCTCTGCGCTTGGCGCAATTCCTGGGCTACCGTAAAGCCGTCCTTTTTGGGCAGCATCACATCTAAGATCATCAGGTCGTAAATGCCGCTGAGGGCGTTGTCCAAGCCGGATTCGCCGTCATAACACACATCCACCGTGTAGTTGTTTGCCTCCAGCAGATCCCGCATGGTGGATGCCAGACGCTGTTCGTCCTCTACAATTAAAATTCGCATACCACGACCTCCTTTCCAGAGAAGTGTAAACAAAATCGCATCTTGATACAAGTATTCTAATGTGAACAACTGAAAAAAAGCTGAAAAAGCCGTTCAACGGAGCCCGTTGAACGGCTTTTGGTTTAATCAAAGTGGAGATCGGCAGAGCCCATGGCGCAAAGACAGCTGCAAATGCCGCTGAAGCGTTTGGTCTGGCGGTCGTTCTCTGTCATGCGCACCACCATGTCCTCGTCACCCACAATGATGAGCAGTTCTCTGGCACGGGTGATGGCGGTGTATAGCACGCCACGGGTCAGCAGCATAGGAGCGCCGTTGACAGCAGCCAGAATGACGGCCCGATACTCACTGCCCTGAGATTTATGTACTGTCATGGCGTAGGCCATTTCCAACTCGTTGAGCATATCGGGGGAGTACTCCACCAGATGACCGTCGAAGTTGACGGTGACGCAGTCGCCCTCTGGGGTGATGTCGGTGATGATGCCCACATCGCCGTTAAAGACGCCCATACCGCCCTTGAGTCCGTTTTCCGTGCGCCACAGCACATCGTAGTTGTTCTTGATCTGCATGACCCGATCGCCGATGCGGAAGATAACGCTGCCGTGCTTGCGCTCCGGATATCCGTCCCGATGAGGATTGAGGGCCGCCTGTAATGCCAGATTCAGGTTGGCGGTACCGGTCTGATATTTTCTGGTGGGGGACAGCACCTGAATCTGATCGGCAGGAATCCCCATGCGCTCCGGCAGTCGGGTGCGGCACAGTTCCACAATGGTTTCCACTGCGGACTGTCCGTCCTTGCGACGGAGGAAGAAAAAGTCGCCGCCGTTGTTTTTCAAACTTGGCACCATTCCCTTGTTGATGGCGTGGGCGTTCATGACGATTTTGGACTGCTGTGCCTGCCGGAAGATGGCAGTCAGCTTGGTGTTGGGGACGACGGTGGAGCGGATCAGATGGTCAAAGACCTGACCGGGGCCCACCGAGGGCAGCTGATCCGGGTCACCCACCAGCACCAGACGGCAGCCGTTGGGCAAGGCAGAGAGCAGTGCCGCCATCAGCGGCACATCCACCATGGAGGTTTCGTCCACGATGACAGCGTGACATTCCAAGGGCTCGTCCTGATTTCGTTGGAAAGCCAATTTTCCGCTTTCGGAGTCGTATCCGGCCTCCAGCAGACGGTGGATGGTGGAAGCCTCTGTGCCGCAGAGTTCGCCCAGCCGCTTGGCGGCACGACCGGTGGGGGCGCAGAGCAGGGTTTTCAGACCCATCTGTTCATAAAGTCCTAAAATTCCGCGTAGACTGGTGGTTTTACCAGTGCCGGGACCACCGGTCAGCAGCATGACCTGACGGTAGGCAGCCATGCGGACACCTTCTCGCTGTTCGGTGGCATAGGTCAAATGCTGATCCCGTTCCACTCGGTCAATGAGCTGCTCCAAATTGTCCGGAGGTCGGAGCTGATGCTGACACATGGTGTGGATGGTGTCGGCGATAAAGCACTCTTCTTCGTAGAGTTCGCTCAGATAGACAGCTTCCACATTGGCCACCGGCTCCAACGTGACACGACCCCGCAGACGCAGCGCATCCAGCCCTTCTTCCAGCAGCGAAGGGTCTTCTAGCCGGAGAAGCCGCTGTGCCGCAGGCAACAGAGCGTTGCGGGGCAGGAAACAGTGACCGTTGCCCAGATTGTGCTGCAAGGTGTACAGCACACCAGCTTCAATGCGGATGAGGTCGGATGCACCGATGCCGCAGGCGGCTGCAATGCGGTCTGCGTCGGCAAAATGGACTCCCAGATCCTCTTCCAGCAGCAGATAGGGGTCGGCTCGGATGATGTCAATGGCTCGGTCGGCATATCTGCGCCAGAGAGAAAGTGCCAGCGAAACCGGCAGCTGAAATTCGCCCAGAAATTCCACCAGTCGGCGCATGCCGGCCTTTTGGAGAAATTCCGCCTGAATGGCAAGGGCTTTTTTCAGCGTGATGCCTTTGACTGTGGCCAGCTGTTCCGGATCGGATTCAATGACCGCCAGAGTTTCACTGCCAAAATGATCTACAATTCGGCGGGCTGTTTGTTTTCCAACACCCTTGATGACGCCGGATGCAAGGTATTCGTAAATGCCGTGCTGACCGGTGGGAATGGACAGTTCCATGTGGGCGGCCTTGAATTGCGGGCCGAAGCTGGGGTGATCCACCCAGATGCCGGTGGCCAGCACCGTTTCGCCGGGGGTGACCTGAGCCAGTTCGCCCACCACGGTCTGACTGCCCTCACGGGATTTGACCCGGAGGACGGTATAGCCGTTCTCCGGGTTCTGATAGATGACCGCCGAGATGGTGCCTTCCAAGGTTTCCAGTTCCGGGTGATCCACAGCGGTCACCTCCTTTGTTATGTGATGGTGTCCTCCGGTGCGGGGACACAGTAATGGACGTTTGGATAGTTGGTGCAAAGCAGTTCTGCCACCGCCAGTCCGGTGTCGCTGAGTCCCAAGTCCAGTATGTAAATTTCCTCAGAGGACAGCTTGCCGTCCTCCGACAGGGAACGAAGTCCCTTGATCTGATGTTCCAGATTTGCCCCGTCCTCTTGGGCCGGAAGCAGAATCCATGCGCCCTTGACGGGATACATCAGCACGCCTGCGGCCATGCGGACACAGGCGGCCAGACCGATGAGGGCAAAGAGAGTCAATAGGATTTCCAGAGCCATAGTGTTCGCCTCCGGGTCATCCTATGCCGAACGATGGGCTCAGGTGAGCAAAGGCTTGAGGTATTTGCCGGTGTAGCTCTTGGGGCAGGCGGCAACCTCCTCCGGCGTGCCGGTGCAGACGATTTCACCGCCCTGATCGCCGCCTTCCGGTCCCAGATCAATCAGGTAGTCGGCGGTTTTGATCACATCCAGATTGTGTTCAATGATGAGGACCGTGTTGCCTGCGTCCACCAGTCGCTGCAGCACTTCCACCAGACGGTGGACATCGGCGGCATGCAGGCCGGTGGTAGGCTCATCCAGAATATAGATGGTGGAGCCGGTGCTACGCTTGGCCAGTTCCGTGGCCAGCTTGATGCGCTGTGCCTCACCGCCGGAGAGGGTGGTGGAGGACTGACCCAGCTTCACATAGCCCAGACCCACATCAAAGAGGGTTTTCAATCTGGAATAGATCTTGGGATGGTTTTCAAAGAAGGGCAGAGCCTCATCCACCGTCATTTCCAACACATCGTGGATGTTTTTGCCCTTGTATTTCACTTCCAGGGTTTCTCGGTTGTAACGATGCCCCTTGCACACCTCGCAAGGCACATAGACATCCGGCAGGAAGTTCATTTCAATTTTGATCAGACCGTCACCGGCGCAGGCCTCACAGCGTCCGCCACGGACATTGAAGGAGAAGCGTCCGGCGTTGTAGCCACGGGCCTTTGCATCCGGCGTGGAGGCGAACAGCTCTCGAATGTCGTTGAACAGGCCGGTGTAGGTGGCGGGATTGGAACGGGGTGTGCGTCCGATGGGGGACTGGTCGATGGCAATGACCTTGTCGAGATGGTCCAAGCCGTCGATGCCGGCATGCTTGCCGGGACGCACCTTGATGCGGTTCAGTTCGGCACCCAGCTTCTTGTAGATGATCTCATTGACCAAGCTGGATTTGCCGGAGCCGGACACACCGGTCACAACCGTCATAGTGCCCAGCGGAATGGACACATCAATGCCCTTCAGGTTGTTTTCTGCCGCCCCACGGACGGTGAGGAAGTGTCCGTTGCCCTTCCGACGGACGGAAGGAACGGGAATCTTCTTCCGGCCGGAGAGATAAGCGCCGGTCAGGCTCTTGGGGCAGGCCATAATGTCCTCTGCCGTGCCGCAGGCCACGATCTCACCGCCGTGAATACCGGCACCGGGGCCAACATCCACGATATAGTCTGCCGCCCGCATGGTGTCCTCGTCATGCTCCACCACCAGCAGGGTGTTGCCCAAATCACGAAGCTTTTGCAGGGTACCCAGCAGCAGGTCGTTGTCCCGCTGATGCAGACCGATGGAAGGCTCGTCCAAAATGTAGAGCACACCCATCAGGGAGGAGCCAATCTGCGTGGCCAGACGGATGCGCTGGCTTTCGCCGCCGGAAAGGGTGGATGCACTGCGACCCAAGGTCAGATAATTCAGACCCACAGACTGCAAGAAGCCCAGTCTGCTGCGGATTTCCCGCAGAATCTGATTGGCAATCAGCTGTTTTTGGGCGGGCAGTTCCAAATGCTCGATGAAGTCCAGTGCCTCACCGATGGGCAGCTGGCAGAACTGGTGGATGGACAGACCGCCCACCGTGACCGCCAGAATTTCCTTCCGCAGGCGCTGACCGCCGCAGTCAGGACAGGGAGAGAAGCTCATGCACTCTTCCAAGTCCTTCTTGGCGCCGTCCGACTGGGTTTCACGATAGCGGCGCTCCAGATTGTTGACAATGCCTTCAAAGGGCTGCTTGATGACGGATTTACCACGGGCATTTTCATAGGTCAGGGTGAGGGTTTCGCCCTTAGTGCCGTAGAGAATAATGTCGATGATTTCCGGAGACAGCTTGTTCAGAGGCTGATTCAGCTTGAATTTGTACTTCTTTGCCAGTGCGTCGAAGTACATGCGGGAGATGCCGTCGCCCTTGATGTTGTTCCAGCCCGGGGCGGTGATGCCACCGTCCAGAATGGACAGCTCTCGGTTAGGCATAATCAGCTCCGGATCTACCTTCAACTGGAAGCCCAGACCGGTACAGGTGGGACAGGCACCGTAAGGGTTGTTAAAGGAGAAGCTGCGGGGTGCCAGCTCTTCAATGGAGATGCCGCAGTCATCACAGGCATAGTTCTGGGAAAAGACCAGATCTTCGTCCTCTCGCACCAGATTGATGAGTACAATGCCGCCGGTCAGGCTGGAAGCGGTTTCCACCGAGTCCGTCAGTCGCTGCGCAATGTCCTCACGGATGACCAGACGGTCCACCACGATTTCAATGCTGTGCTTTTTGTTCTTGTCCAGAGGGATTTCCTCGGTCAGTTCGTAGAGGCTGCCATCCACACGGGCACGGACATAGCCGCTGCGGCGGGCATCCTCGAAAATCTTGGCGTGTTCACCCTTTTTGCCACGGATGATGGGAGCCATCACCTGAATACGAGTGCCTTCCGGCAGTGCCATTACCTGATCAATGATTTGGTCGATGGTCTGCTGCTGAATCTCCTTGCCGCACTTGGGGCAGTGGGGGGTACCCACTCTGGCCCAGAGCAGACGGAGATAGTCGTAAATCTCCGTCACCGTGCCCACGGTAGAACGAGGGTTCTTGCTGGTGGTCTTCTGGTCGATGGAGATGGCGGGAGAAAGTCCGTCGATGGAGTCCACATCCGGCTTTTCCATCTGACCCAAGAACATACGGGCGTAGGAGGAAAGGCTTTCCACATAGCGGCGCTGACCCTCGGCGTAGATGGTGTCGAAGGCCAAGCTGGACTTGCCGGAGCCGCTGAGACCAGTGAGCACGACCAGCTTATCTCTGGGGATGTGCACATCCACATTTTTTAAGTTGTGGGCACGAGCGCCCTTGACATAGATGTGATCTTGCATAGGTTACCTCATTCTATTTGACAGCAGAGGGCAAAACTTACTTCGATTGCCCCTGCAATTCGATGATTTGATCGCGCAATTCTGCGGCAAGTTCGAATTCCAACAGCTTGGCAGCTTCCTTCATCTGCTTTTCCAGCTTCTGAATCAGCTGCTGCTTTTGCGCCTTGGTGAGCTGCTTGATGGCCTTGGCCGTGCGCGGTGTGTCGTCCACCGGCTCCACCAGTGCGCGGATGTCCTTGCGAATGGTGGTGGGAACAATGCCGTGCGTCTGGTTGAAGGCGTCCTGCTTTTCTCGGCGCTGCTGGGTGATATCCATAGCCCGACGCATAGAGGGGGTGATCTTGTCGGCGTAGAGCAGAACCTCACCGTCTGCATTACGGGCGGCACGGCCGATGGTCTGGATGAGGGCGGTTTCACTGCGGAGGAATCCTTCCTTATCCGCATCCAGAATGGCCACCAGAGAGACCTCCGGAATGTCCAGACCTTCACGCAGCAGGTTGATGCCCACCAGTACATCGAAGTTGCCCAGACGCAGATCCTTGATGATCTGCACACGCTCCATGGTGTCGATATCGTGGTGCATATACCGCACACGAATCCCCACCTTTTGAAGATGCTGGGTCAGATCCTCTGCCATTTTCTTGGTCAGTGTAGTCACCAGCACACGCTCGGAACGGGCAGTTCTGGTGTTGATTTCGCCAATCAGATCGTCGATCTGCCCCTCGATGGGTCGGACTTCCACCTTGGGGTCCAGCAGACCGGTGGGGCGGATGACCTGCTCGACAATTTGGCCGGAGCGGGACTGCTCATACTCACCGGGAGTGGCGGAAACATAGATGACCTGATTGACACGCTCTTCAAATTCGGGGAATTTGAGGGGGCGGTTATCGTAAGCACAGGGCAGACGGAAGCCGTAGTTGACCAGAGAGGTTTTACGAGCCCGGTCACCGTTGTACATGGCCCGCACTTGGGGCAGAGTCACATGGGATTCGTCAATGAACATCAAAAAGTCATCGGGGAAGTAGTCCAGCAGGGTGTGAGGGGCAGAGCCAACTGGTCGGTTGTCAATCACACGGGAATAGTTCTCAATGCCGGAGCAATAGCCGATTTCCTGCATCATTTCAATGTCATACATGGTGCGCTGTTTGATACGCTGCGCCTCAATGGCCTTGCCTTCGGACTCGAAGTACTTGACCTGTTCCTCCATCTCCTTGTAGATGCGTTCGATGGCGGCGTCCATCTTGTCCTTGGGGGTGACATAGTGGGTGGCAGGCCAGATGGGAACGGTGTTCAGGCGGCGGATGGGCGTTCCGGTCAGGGCGTTGATCTCGCTGATTCGGTCGATCTCATCCCCGAAAAACTCAATCCGGATGGCGTTGTCCTTCCAGTAGGCAGGCCAAACCTCCACTGTATCGCCACGCACACGCACCATGTTGCGCTCGAAAGCGATGTCGTTGCGTTCGTAGCGAATACTGATCAGTTTGTTGAGTAAATCTCGGATTTTCATGGTGGCACCCACCGTAAGAGTGACCATCATGGCAGTGAAATCCTCCGGCTCGCCCAGACCGTAGATACAGCTGACCGAAGAAACCACGATGACATCCCGCCGTTCCAGCAAGGATGCGGTGGCACTCAGACGCAGGCGGTCCACTTCCTCGTTGATGGCACAGTCCTTCTCAATGAAGGTGTCCGTGTGGGGGATATAGGCCTCCGGCTGATAGTAGTCGTAGTAGGACACAAAGTATTCTACCGCATTGTTGGGGAAAAATTCCCGGAACTCACTGCAAAGCTGGGCGGCCAGCGTCTTGTTGTGAGCCAGCACCAGAGTCGGGCGCTGTACCTGCTCGATGACCTTGGCCATGGTATAAGTTTTACCAGAGCCGGTGACACCCAGCAGCGTTTGCTCATTGAGTCCCAGTTCCACACCCTGACTGAGTGCGGCAATGGCTTCCGGCTGGTCACCGGAGGGCTGATAGGGGCTGACAACTTCAAATTTCGGCACAGCGATCCCTCCTTCGTACAAATTAGGTGGCTCTATTATATAGGAACAAATGTTCGATGTCAACGCTGCCGATCCGGGGATGGCAGCAGTCCACAATCTACCATAGACACATAATCACCGTCTGCAACCACGATATGATCTAAAAGTTGGATTCCTAAGGATTGAAGCAGTGGGCGCAGTGCCAACGTGAAGGCTCGGTCGGCCTCGGAAGGGAGCGGGATGCCGTTGAGGTGGTTGTGGGCCAGAATCACAGAGGAGGCCTGATGCTCCAGTGCAATCTCCACGATCTTTCGGGAATCCAGTCCCACTCGGTCCAGTCCTCCTTCGGCGAGAAAGCTGCAGCAAAGCACCTTGCCCTTGGTGTTCAGACAGAGCATATAAACCATTTCATTTCTGGCACCGATAAAATAACGGCGCAGATAGTCACCGGCTTCTTCGGTGGAGTTGATCATGCAGTCTTTGTTGAGTTGACTGATCTCATAGCGGCGCATGATCTGCGGCAGCATGGAGAGATAAGTGGCCACATGATCGCCCACACCGTGGATCTTCTTCAAGTCCTCCGGCTTGGCGTCCAGAACAGCGGCAAAGCTGCCGAAGTGATTGATCAGCTCGTGGGCAAGGGGATTGACATCACCCTGAGGCACGGCGTAAAACAGCAGCAGTTCCAAGAGCTGATGATCGTCAAAGACACGCTCACCGTATTGGGAAAACTGCTGCTTCAGCCGGGCACGATGGCCCTGATGGATAGACATGGCGGAAACCTCCCGGAAGAAAAAGGGCAGGAGCACCCAAGGTGCTCCTGCCGGATTCAAAAATTAGTTCTTAGCACCGTACTGAGCCAGATAAGCCTCCATGCGGGCCTTCATCTCGTCGTCGATGTAGACCTTGCCGTCGATGGGACGGTTGTGCAGGAAGGAGATGATCTCACGGACGGTGACGATGGGGCAGACCTTGATGCCGTAATCCTCACGGAGCTCATCCAGAGTGGAGCACTCCTTGGTGCCACGCTCCATACGATCCACGGAAACGAACAGGTAAGCCATCTTCACATCGGCCACATGCTTGAACAGCTCGATGCTCTCACGCACAGCAGTGCCGGCGGTGACGACATCCTCAACAATGGCGATCACATCGCCGTTCTGAGGCTTGTAGCCGACCATGTTGCCGCCTTCGCCGTGATCCTTGACTTCCTTACGGTTGAAGCAGTAAGGCAGATCGCGGTCATAGTTGCGGTAGAGGGAAGCGGAAGCGGCGACAACCAGAGGAATGCCCTTGTAAGCGGGGCCGAACAGAGCGGTGACATCCTCACCCAGGTTCTCCTGCATGCAGGCGGCATAGTAGTCGCCCAGCTTTGCAGCCTGAGCGCCGGTCTTGTAGTTACCGGTGTTGATGAAGTAAGGGGTCTTGCGGCCGGACTTGGTGGTAAAATCGCCGAAGGTCAGCACGCCGGAACGCACCATAAAGGTAATAAATTCTTCTTTATAAGTCATGGTATTGACTCCTTTCGGGCACAGGCCATAATTTATCACATTATAGCATTTCCGGCATCGGGAAACAAGGGCTTTCCAAGGTGGTGGTGGCTAAAAATCGGACTTTTTGGGGATAGGGACCCACCAGAGGGCAATCATATTCAGCAGAATTAGAAGGGCGTTGCAGATATCGGCGGTGAGCAGAGCCTGTTCTGTGGAAAAAAGGCAGCCCATGGCAGAGAGAAAGGCAAAGCCCAGCCGATAGACGCCTCGGGCCAGCGGTCCGTCGGAGAGAAATTGCAGGGCGCTTTCTCCCTGAAAGGCCAGACCGGGCAGAGAGGAGAAGGCAAACAAGACCAGACATACCGCCACGATCCACCGCCCAATCGTCCCCAATCCGGAAGCGTAGGTTTCCATCACCAGCGGCACACCGGTCAGACCGGAAGACAGCGTGCCGGACACCAGAATGGACAATCCGGTGATGGAACACATGATTCCGGTGTCCCACAGATTGGAGGTGGCGCTGATGAGGCCCTGATCCACTGGGTCGGCATCGGACAGAGCCGCAGAGAAGGCAGCACTGCCGGTTCCAGACTCGTTGGAAAAACAACATCGAATGACACCGACCCGAATGGTGTTGCCCAAAGCCCCTGCACCCATGGCGGAAAGGCTGAAGGCCTGATGGAATAAATCGTAAATTGCCTGCGGTAGAGCGGCAAGATGGGTGAATACCACGGCAAGACCGCCAATCAGATAGAGTCCGATCATCAGCGGCACGATCCAAGCGGAAAAGCGGGTGATGGAGTCGGAGCCGCCCAGCAGAATGGCCAGCACCAGACCGCCCACCAGTACGCCGCAGACGATGGGCGGCACCGAGAGAGAAGTCCAAAGGGTCTGGGCGATGGCACTGCTCTGCACCAGATTGGCAGCAGAAAGGGTGGTAAATACCTCCAGAAGTGCGTAAAGTCCGCCCAATAATAGACCCAAATGCCGACAGGGCAGGTGGGTGAGGGTGAGCATCGTTCCGCCCAGACGGTGCCCGTTCGTTAAGGTGCGGCGATAGGCGGAGCCTTGGGCGCACTCCGCATATTTGACAGCTGTGGAGAGGGCGGCGGCAATCCACATCCAGACCAGCGCACCCGGACCGCCTGCGGTGAGGGCAAAGGCCACACCGGCGATATTTCCGGTGCCGATGGTAGAGGCCAGCGAGGTGCAAAGGCAGGCGAAGGGAGATGTGCCGCCGCCGGAGCCGGCTTCCTTCCACGATAAGCGGATGCCGGTGCCTAAGTGTCGCAGTGCAAAGCCACGGCTGCGCAGGGTAAGCAGCAGTCCGGTGAGGAGCAGCAGCGGCAGAGCGGCGCTCCAAAGCAGATGGTTCCAGTTGTCCAAAGTCAGCACCTCCTGTGCCCCAAGGGTATGCTGCGGGGGAGTCAAATAGGACACAGGGGAGAAAAGAACCGCTATTTCGTATTTGCAAAGAATATTTTGCGCCAAAAAGAGAGAAAAGTGCAGATGTGAACTGGAATTGCTTGTCAAATGCATCTGAATGGGATATGATAGACGGAAGAAATTTTCGGGCTTGTCCCGTTAGGAGTGATTGCCGTGAAAAAGATCCCGTTTGCCACCAAGGCACAGTTGGAAGAAATTTGTAAGGAATATCCGACCCCGTTCCACCTCTATGACGAGGCCGGAATTCGCGCCACGGCCCGCGCCGTGAACAAGGCGTTTTCCTGGAACCCCGGGTTCCGGGAGTATTTTGCCGTGAAAGCAACCCCCACCCCTCGGATTCTGAAGATGCTTCATGAAGAGGGCTGCGGCATGGATTGCTCCTCTCTGACGGAGCTGATGATGTGCCAGCGCTGCGATATCGTGGGTAAGAACATCATGTTCTCCTCCAACGATACTCCGGCAGAGGAGTTTGCCTATGCCGATGAACTGGGCGCCATTATCAATCTGGATGACTTCACCCACATTGATTTTCTGGAAAAGACCATCGGCAAGATTCCGGAAACCATCTCTTGCCGGTTCAATCCCGGCGGCGTGTTCCAGCTAGGCGAGAGCAAGGAAGGGTTTCAGGTCATGGACAACCCCGGTGATGCCAAGTACGGCATGACCCGGGAGCAGCTGTTCGAGGCATTCCGTGTGCTGAAAGCCAAGGGCGCCAAGCGCTTTGGTATCCACTCGTTCTTGGCCTCCAACACCATTTCCAATGACTATTATCCTGCCCTTGCCGGTCAGCTGTTCCAGCTGGCAGTGGAGCTAGAGAAGGAAACCGGCGCCAAGGTAGCCTTTATCAACCTGTCCGGCGGTGTGGGCGTGGCCTACCGCCCCGATCAGGAGCCCAACGACATCTATGCCATCGGCGAGGGTGTCCGTCAGCAGTATGAGAAGATTCTGGTGCCTGCCGGTATGGGCGATGTGGCCATTTATACCGAGATGGGCCGCTTTATGCTGGCACCTCACGGTCATCTGGTGACCCGTGTGTGCCATGAGAAGCACACCTATAAGGAATATATCGGTGTGGATGCCTGTGCAGCCAACCTGATGCGCCCTGCCATCTATGGCGCTTATCACCATATCACCGTCATGGGCAAGGAAGACCAGCCCTGCGATCACAAGTACGATGTGGTGGGCTCTCTCTGTGAGAACAGCGACAAGTTTGCTGTGGATCGTATGCTGCCCAAGGTGGAGATGGGTGACCTGATGGTGATTCATGACACCGGCGCCCACGGCTTCGCCATGGGTTATAACTACAACGGCCGCCTGCGCAGTGCAGAACTGCTGCTGCGGGAGGACGGAAGTGTGGAAATGATGCGTAGAGCGGAAACGCCTGACGATTATTTCGCCACGCTGGTCTGGTAAAGACAAAGAAAATCGCCCGGATTGCATTGCAATTCGGGCGATTGTTGTTTTTCCAACTTATAGAGAAAGCGGTGTTCTGTTGAGTACGGCCTGTGCCAAGGTTTCACCCTGATAGACCAGTTTCAGAGAGAAGAAGGGGACTTTTTCGTCCAGCAGACGGAGGAAAATCCGATCACCCTCCCAAATGTGCTGCTTGAGCAGCTCTTTTTTGTCCAACCATTCCAGCACGCCCTCGTCGCACTCCTTGATGGTGCCCTCGAAGCCGTCGCTCCAGAACAGGTGCATGTATTCCGTGGGCCACTGGTCGGACACGAAGGTGACAATGCCTCGGTACTCATAGTGGGTCATGGTCAGGCCAGTTTCCTCCCAAACCTCTCGCAGGGCGCACTCTTCCGGACTTTCGCCGTCCTCAAAGCCTCCACCTGGGCCAATCCACTTGTCCTGATTCAGATCGTTCTTCTTTTTGACCCGATGCAGCATAAGATAGGCTCCGTCCCGTTCCAGATAGCAAAGACTGGTGTTTCTGGCATTTCCTGCGCTCATAAGAGAACCTCCTTTGGATGATTTTGTATCAATATACCATTCTTTTGTGGAAAAGAAAAGCCGGGGCGGCTGGAAGGATGGGGTGAGCGGGGGACTTTGCGGGAGAAAACAGCACTTTGTGCATGAATGTTGGAAAAAGAACAAATGAAGAAAAGACACAGAAAGTAAAACAAAACGCAGGAGATTCCACCTATTTGTGGAAACTCCTGCGTGGGTTTTCTGTGGAAGCGGCTTATGCGTGCTGCTTTTTCTTTTCGTCACAGGACGAGTGGATTTCCACTGTCTGTACAGAATTGTGGGTGGGGGTCAGCTTAGGCAGAGTCAGGGTGAGCAGACCGTCCTTGTAGTGGGCGCTGATGCTTCTGGTGTCCACACCGGTGATGTCGCAGGTGCGGTGCAGCTTGCCGTGACTGCGCTCCTTGCGGATAAAATGGCGATGTTGTTCGGATGCAGCCTGTTCCGAATGGACAGAGATGGAAAGGCGCTCTTCTTCCACCTGAACCTTCAGCTGTTCTTTTTCCAACCCGGGCAGTTCAGCGGTTAGCTGATACAGCTCTGGCAGCTCTTCCACATCCACAGGGAAGGGATGAGAAGGGACTTTTTCTAGCAGATCCGTGGTCCACTTGGACAGAACCTGAAAGGGATTTTTCTCCTCCTGCGCATTGTGTGCAGGGCAATAAGTCGAGTCAAACATGGAAATACCTCCTTGCATGTTGGTCAGCATCAGTTTGTCCCGAATTTGCCACATTATGCAAAAAAGACGGCACAGAAATCACTGTGCCGTCTTGTCGTCTTCTTCTGTTTTCAAATGGTCCATCAGTTCGTCCAAGCCGATGCCCTCTACGGCACTGACGTGGAACACAGTCTGACAGCCGGCCAGCCGCAGCCAGCGTTCGGCCCGTTCCGGATCGCCCTCCGGACGGTCGATCTGAGTGACGATGCCAACCACCTCACGGTTGCAGGAAGCGGCCACACCGGGGGAATAGGAGGAAAACTCCTGAATGGAGGAGATCAGCAGACCGACTACATCGGCCTCATAGGCATACAAAGCCAAGGCACGTCCCAAATGCTTGCTTTCGCAGTATTCACCTGGCGTGTCGATGATGGCGTCGTTATAGTTGATATATTGGGTCTTGTGGTAGTGGATGTTTTCGCCCCGCAAAGCCTGTTTGAGGGTGGTTTTTCCACATCCGCTGCGGCCCATGAAAATGATCTTTTTCATGTTTTGGTGATGTCGCAGACGGTATAACCCAGTCGATCCCGGCAATAATCCGTGAGATCAACCATGGCCTGCTCCACCTGAGCTACCAAACCGGTGAAAATCAGGGTGCCGCTGAATCGGTCCACAAAACTCAGATCCACACCGGTGGATTTGATGGCAATATCGGCACAGATGATGGTGGTTTCACTGGGGGTGACGGTCATAATACCGATGGCAGAGCCGGTGTAATCCAGCTTGGGGTCCAGACCCAGCTTGCGATAGATGACGGGATCAGGATTGGCGATGATGTGGGCCAGCGTGATCTGCTTGCCGGGCACCGTTTCCTGAATCAGGCGCATTTGATTCTGAAACATGAGGGACTGATCCATGCGGATACCTCCTTATAAAATACACCATTTTCAAGTTCATTATACGGCACGAAAAACAGAAAAGCAAGCAAAAGAGGAAAAAAGCGGGCATTGCATCTCAGAAAAAATGGTTGCCTTTTTGCGGGTCGGCAGTTAAAATAAAAACTGCAAATGAGGTGATAGACATGAAAATATCCACCAAAGGACGCTATGCACTTCGCCTGCTGCTGGACATTGCACGGCAGGGAGAAGGGGCTGTGGTTTCTCTGAAAGAGATTTCCGGCCGGCAGAATATCAGCGTCAAATATCTGGAGCAGATCGTGCTGAAACTGAATAAGGCGAAAATGCTCCACAGCATCCGCGGTGTGCAGGGTGGCTATATGCTGGCCCGGGACCCGAAGGAATGCGGAATCGGAGAAATTCTGCGTGCGGTGGAAGGAAGCCTTGCCCCCATTACCTGCCTGCAAAGTGAGGTCAACAGCTGTGAACGCTGTGACCAGTGCGACACCCTCTGGTTCTGGCAGGGTATGGATGAGGCCATCAACCAGTATGTGGACAGTTTTACGCTGCAGGATTTTTTGGATCACGAGTTATCAAAGACCGTGAATTGACTCCGGCCTTAATTGGATAGAGAGTAGAAAAAGCCGTCTGTTTTTCGGAACAGGCGGCTTTTTTATGCCTTTTACGGGGACTTTTTGGAGATGAAAAAATTTTTCAAAATAATTGAGAATCATCCTTGACAAAATCCTACTTTTTGTATATCCTATAATCGCAATAGGAAATAAGGAGGAATACTCATGGAAATATATTTTGACAATGCTGCAACCACTCCGGTGAGCCAGACTGCGCGTGACGCTATGATGGTGGCACTGACGGAGGAGTATGGAAACCCCTCCAGTCTGCACCGCAAGGGCGTCAGCGCCAACGAGCGGTTGGAGGAGGCCAGAGCCTCCATTGCGAAGGACTTGAACGCCGATCCCGGCGAGATCTATTTTACTTCTGGCGGCAGCGAGGCGGATAACTGGGCGATTACTCGGGCGGCAGAGCTGGGCGCACGGCGAGGCAAGAAGCACATCATCTCCACCGCCTTTGAGCATCACGCCGTGCTGCACACGCTGAAAAAGCTGGAAAAGCAGGGGTTTGAAGTGACGCTGCTGCCGGTCCATGAAGACGGACTGGTCCGAGTGGAGGAAGTGGAGGCTGCGCTGCGGGAAGATACGGCGCTGGTCACCATTATGTATGCAAATAACGAGGTGGGCACCATCCAGCCCATCCCCCAGATCGGCGCACTGTGCCGTGCCCGTCGCATCCCCTTCCACACCGATGCGGTGCAGGCGGTGGGACACATTCCGGTGGATGTGAAGGCAGATCAGGTGGACTACCTGAGCCTGTCCGGCCACAAGTTCCACGGTCCCAAGGGCGTGGGTGTGCTGTACTGCCGCAGAGGCATGTACCTCACTAACCTCATCGAGGGCGGTGCACAGGAGCGTGGTAAGCGAGCCGGTACCGAAGCATTGCCCAACATTCTGGGCATGGCCGCTGCACTGCATGAGTCGGTGGAGCATATGGAGGAGAATATCCAGACGGTGACCGCTCTGCGCAACAAGTTGATTGACGGTCTGCGTCCCATCCCTGCCAGCTACGTGAATGGCGATCTGACTCACCGTGTCCCAGGCAATGTGTCCATGTGCTTTGAGGGCGTGGAGGGTGAATCCCTGCTGCTGCGGCTGGATTTGGCCGGCATTTATGCCTCTTCCGGCAGTGCCTGCACGTCCGGAAGTCTGGAACCCAGCCATGTGCTGCTGTCCATCGGTCTGCCGGTGGAGGTGGCTCACGGTTCTCTCCGCCTGTCCCTCAGTGAGTGGAATACGGAGGAGGAAGTGGACGAGGTGCTGAAACAGCTGCCGGAAATCGTTTACAGCCTGCGTCAGATGAGCCCGGTTTGGGAGGACATGCTGGCAGAAGGCAAAGTTCAGAATGTGGTCATGGAGGAACAGTAATTATGGCAATGATGTATAGCGAAAAGGTGCAGGATCACTTTGCAAATCCCCGCAATGTGGGTAAGATGGACGATGCCGACGGCGTCGGTCAGGTGGGCAATGCGGTCTGCGGCGATATTATGAAGATGTACCTCAAGATTGAGGACGACACCATCGTGGATGTGAAGTTCAATACTTTCGGCTGCGGTGCAGCCATTGCCACCAGCTCCATGGCAACGGAGTTGATTAAGGGCAAGTCCATCCACGAGGCCATGCAGCTGACCAATCAGGCAGTTGTGGAAGCGCTGGACGGACTGCCTGCGGTGAAGGTGCATTGCTCCGTGCTGGCAGAGGAGGCCATCAAGTCTGCTTTGAAGGACTACTACGAGCGTAAGGGTCTGCCTGTGCCGGTGGAGTGTCAGGTTTGTGACCATGACTGCCATGCCTGTGGCGGCAGCTGTGGATAAATCCCATCCCAATTTCTTATCTTGATCGAATTGCGAAAGCCGGTGTGACGCTGTGTCACACCGGCTTTTTGCATGGGAACAGAAATAGAAATGAGTAAACCCCCGCCTGGGCAGCTAAACGGGGGTTTTGTTATCCTTGGGCGATGGCCTCTGCAATGCTGTCGATCAGCAGAGCAATGGCGGACTCGGTGTGGTCTACGCTCAACCCGGCGTAGTTGACTACGATGATGCCAGAACAGGAAGGCTTGCCACGGTAGTATTGGGACAGACAGGAGATCCGAACCCGATGCTTTTCCGCACAGCGCAGCAGCGTTTCGTCTGACACCGGTGCGTGTACTTCCAGAAGGAAGTGCAGGCCCTCTTTTTCCATCAGGACGGAACTGTGAGGGGCAATCGGACTGTCTGCCAGCTGGGCAAGAATGGCACCTTTTTGCGTGCGGTAGTGATTGCGCATCCGATTCAGGTGCTTTTCAAAGTAACCGCCCTGAATGAAGTCGGCCAGTGCCAGCTGTTCAAAGGTGGATACCGTGCAGGCATAAAAGCCCAGTTTTTCCCGAAAACGATCGACCAGCGGCATGGGCAGTACCATGTAGCTGATACGCATGGTGGAGGCCAGCGTTTTGGAGAAGGTGTTGATATAGATGACCCGTCCGGTGGTGTCAATGCTTTGCAGGGTGGGAATGGGCTTTCCGTTGGTGCGGAACTCGCAGTCATAGTCGTCCTCTAAAATGTACCGCCCCTTTTTCTGAGCGCACCAGTGGAGCAGTTGAAGCCGACGGCTGACCGGCATGACAATGCCGGTGGGGAAATGATGGGAAGGGGAGATGTGGAGAATGTCAGCGCCGGAAGCTTCCAGCGCATCCAGCCCCACGCCATCCTTGTCCATCGGGATGGAAACGCAGGTGGCCCCACAGGATTCATAGATTTTCACCGGCTTTTGGTAGCAAGGCTCTTCCACTCCGTAGACGGCATCCCGACCAAGCAGCTGTACCAGCAGTCCGCAGAGGTATTCCGTTCCTGCGCCGATGACGATTTGCTCCGGCTGGACCTGCATCCCCCGAAAGGCGTAGAGGTGGTGGGCGATGGCCGTTTGTAAGGCTCGACAGCCTTGGGCGGACGGAGCCTGCATCAGATGTTTGTCCTCTTGGCTGAGTACGTTCCGAAGCAGCTTGGTCCATGTGGAGAAGGGGAAGTTTTCCGGCGGGATCTGATTGGTCACAAAATCGGCATCCCAGTGGGACACCGGTTCTGTCGGAGCGGGCGGCTCAGAAAGCTCCTGTGCCGGCGGAGCAGGTGGCAAAGATTCCACAAAAAAGCCCCGTTTGGGGAGGGAGTAGATGTAGCCCTCAGCCAACAGCTGGGCATAGGCGTTTTCCACCGTAATGACGCTGACCCCCAGATGACGGGCGAAACTCCGCTTGCTGGGCAGCTTCTCATTGGCAGACAGCAGCCCGGAGCGGATGTCCGCTTGGATGCAGCGGTAAAGATGCTCGTACATACTGCAATCGCCGATATTTTCAAATGAGTAAGTGAGCATGACCTCACCTCCGGAGAAATTTTTCTTATTATAGCATCTAACCTTGTGGAAGAAAAGTGTTTTTCTTGGTTTGGACAGGTCAGAATAGAAAGGAAACGTTGCGAAAGTTGCGGATATTCGCTATAATAAGACATATTCCGAAGAAATAGGAGGAACAAACCATGCGTGAATTGGAGATCGGCGGAACCTACCGTCACTTTAAGAATAAACTCTACCGAGTGCTGACCACAGCCATCCACAGCGAAACAGAAGAAACACTGGTGATCTATCAGCAGTTGTACGGCGCAGGTGAGATCTATGCCAGACCGCTGGATATGTTCCTGAGTGAAGTAGATCACGAAAAGTACCCGGAGGTCACCCAAACCTACCGATTTGAGGCGGTGCATGGGGAAAATCTGGTGCTGATCGGTATGCCGGGCTGTGGAAAAAGCACCATCGGCGTGGTGCTGGCCAAGCTGATGGGCTGGGATTTTGTCGATGTGGATTTGGTGATCCAGCATCAAAACGGCAAGCGTCTGCAGGAAATCATTGAGCAGGTGGGAAATGATGGCTTCATGGAGAAGGAAGCGGATGCAGTGGAGAGCCTCGACTGCACCAATACCATTATTTCCACCGGCGGCAGTGCGGTGCTGAACCCCAGAGGTCTGGCGAAGCTGCGCCAGCTGGGACGGCTGGTCTATCTGGCTCACCCTTATGAGGAGATTGAAAGCCACATTCACAATCTGGAATCCCGTGGCATTACGCTGAAAGAGGGACAGACCCTGAAAGATCTCTACGACTACCGCACGCCGATCTACGAAAGTGTGGCGGATGTGAACGTTTATCTGGAGGATCGCACCATTGAGGATGCGGCAAAAATCGTGCAGGAAGCGGTTGGAATGTTATAAAAGAGAACATGGCTCATATCTTTTGCGTGCAAAAGAAAGCGGCACGGAGAACCTCCGTGCCGCTTCTGTTATGTAGGATTGACTTTACTTGGAGCGCTTGCCCTTGTAAGACACTTTGCTGTGAGCAGCGAATGCCAGACCCAGCACAGCCAGAGTCAGCATACCGGCATAGAGCATCACATTCGTGTTGTCACCGGTCTGAGGCGTGGTGGGAGCAGGCAGCTTGGGCAGAACCAAGTCGGCCATGGTGACTTCCTGCTTGCCCTCGGCATCCGCAAAGAGCTTGCCGCAGTCCTCACAGATCCAGTAAGCCTTAACGCCGTTTTTGGTGGTGGTGGCGGGAACTTCCTGAACGGCAGTCAGCTTGTGGGTATGGGACAGCTTAGGCAGAACCAGATCAGCCGCGGTGATTTCCTGCTTGCCCTCGGCATCTGCAAAGAGCTTGCCGCAGTTCTTGCAGACCCAGTGAGCCTTGACACCCTCAGCGGTTTCCGTTGCGCGCACTTCCTCTACGGCGGTCAGAGTGTGACCGGCAGCGGGGATTGCCTTCTCGTAAGAGTATCCGCAGGCACAGGTGTAGGTTGCCTTGCCTTCGGTGGTGCAGCCGGCGGCAGTGATGATGGTTTCCGTAAAGCTGTGTGCGGACAGATCAGCAACCGTATCGCAGGTCGGATCGGTGCAGGCGTGCCAGTGATTGGTCTCGTCGAATGTCCAGTTGGTGTCGAAGGTGTGGGTATGGCTGACAACGGGAGTGTCCTTGACGGGAACATTGTTGACAGTGACATTACCGGTACCGTTGTTTGCTACGGTCACGCCGTTGGGCAAATCGGTCAGCGTTACATTGCCGGATTTGATGGTCAGCGCATCAGATGCCTCATACTTGGTGTTGGTAATGGTGGCACCAACCAGATAGCTGGTGGAATCCTTGCGGGTCAGCGTGGCGTTTGCAGCATCTGCAGTCACATACTCGCTGGGGTCATGGGTGAAGGAACCGTTGGAAACGGCCAGATTCTTGTTGGTGCTGTGGATGGGGCCGCCGAAAGTGCCGCCGTTGACAGTGACGCTGACACCCTTTGCAACATCCTCGGGGGCTTCGTCCTTCACAGTGTCGATCTCGTACAGAGCATGACCACCTTCGCCGGTTTCAGTGATGGTACCGCCCAGAATGTTGACATCGATGGGCAGATTGGTAGCATGCTGAGAAACTGCAATGGCTGCACCGGTGACAGTAGAGCCATTGCCGTTGGACTGGGGAGGGGCAAAAGGAGCAGAGCAGGTAATCGTAGCGCCATCGTAAACATTCAGCTTGCCTGCACGGACTTCGATGCCGAATTCTTCGTTGCCGATCAGGGAACCGTAGATGTTATACAGACCATAACCTGCACCGTAGATACCGGAAGAACCGGTGATACGGCCGGTGGGATTGACTCTGACTTCGGGGAAGTTGGTGCCGGCGGTTGCAGTGACCAGACCGTTGATGGAGAAACCATACATCGAGTCAAGTGCGCCGTTGACGATCAGCTTTGCGCCATAGGCAGCGTTCGTGCCCTTGGAAGCAAAAATTGCACCGCCATAGGAGTCTGCCATCTGAACAGAGACATTCTCGCCGATGGTAACCACGGAGTAGTCAGCCACATCATCCGTGCTGCCTACAATTTGAATTGCGGCAGGGTAGCCGCTGTTGCCTCTGCTGGCAATAATTTTACCGGTGCCGGCCAGCGTCAGCTTGCCATGGATGACCGAGATATTGCAGCCGGGAGTCAGGGCGAGATTGTTTCCGTTGAGATTCAGGGTAACTTCCTTTCCGCCGCTGATCTCAATGTTTCCCACATTGTCGATGGGAGCGGCCAAAGTGATTTCACCACCCTGCTCCAGTGCAGCAGTCAACTCATCGACTGTGGAAACACCGGCAGGTGCAGCGAAGGCGTTTACAGGCAGCAGTGCAAATACCATGCACAGTGCCAGCAATACACGCATTGCCTTTTTCATTCTAAAATCCTCCTTTAATGATTGTAAAATGCTGGAAATGCATTCACAATGTTCGAGAAAACTGAAATGAAATTCCAGAGCCCTCTACCGGTATTATATCACAATGCGAAGAAAATAAGGCGAATTTTGTTGAGAAAAAGAAAGAAAAGTAGCTAAATTTTTGGACAGAAATATGGCAATAACAGCTAAAAAAGCCTCAATCAAGCGATAGATGCCCTCAGATGAGCGCTCGGGGCCGGAAAATTACGATCAAACCTATAAATTATCATGTTGTGTCGATGCAGAGCCGATTGGATTGCAGAGCCGATTCACATTGCCAGCAGAACCGCATAACAGGCTTAGGTAAATGAATCGGACCGTAAAAAAACGGAGTGCATCAAACTGATGCACTCCGTTTTGTCGTTCTAAAAATCCGAACTGGTCTGAGGTCATTACAGCTGTTCCAGATAGGAAAGCAGATCCTCATAGCTGCCGTGGGGGCAGGTGATGGGGAGATTTTCCGGGTTGATGATGTGGTCCGTCAGCAGATAGCAGGGCAGTCCGACGGCAGAGGCAGCCTGCCAGTCCTCACTGACATTGTTGCCCACCATCAGGCACTGGGTCGGGTCCAGATGGAACTGGTCCAGAATGGAGCGGTAATAGGCCGGATTCGGCTTGCAGTAGGAGCAGTTGCAGTAGTCGGTGACCAAGTCAAAGTTCTCCATCTTGAGCCCAATCCAGCTCAAACGGGATTCGTCTGCCACAGTGGGGAAGATGGGGTTGGTGGCCAGAATGACACGCTCTGCCTTCTGATGGGACAGGTCCACCACCTTGCGGGCCAGAGGAGCCTCTCCGGTGGCAGCCTTGGCATCCATGAAACCCTTGGTGTAGAAGTCATTGAATTTATCTTCGTCCTTGGCGGCATCCTTGCCGATGGCCTTGGAGAAGGTGTTCCAGAAGGCTTTCTGGTTCAGGACGGAGCCGTCATTGGTCACCATTGCCTTCACGCCGACCCACATGGCACGGATGAGGGCATCCGGTTCGTAGCCCCAAGGCATAGCGGCTTTTGCCAGAATGGAAAGATAGACCTTGGTGAAGTATTCATTGTCCATGGGCAGCAGTGTGCCGTCCAGATCGTATAGAATCGCCTGCAGCATTGCATAACTCCTCCTTGCGATTGATTTTCTTCATTGTAGTCACAGCGTGGACATTCGTCAACTGAAAAGTACTTCCCGAAGGGGAAATATTTGCTTTAAAGAGATAACTCAATGGAAGAAAAAAGTGTTGCAAACAGGGCGTTTTTTTACAAAAATGCCAAAATGTCTTGACAGAATGATAAATATCTGATAATATATTAACGAACTACAAACAGAAGAATCGTCTTCGATAGAGGCGCGAGGATCAAGAGTAACGGGGGGCAAGGACTGGCATCCGCACACCGGGAAAGGGGTCATCGCCGAAGAGACTGTCCCGTGCCAAGAGGGAGGTTTTCTGGGGCGGCGTAGAATATACGCCGGACTGTCACCGCATCTGCGGTGAAGCGCTATCATGGCTGGGTTTTATATTGTACGGGTGGAGTGTCATACTCTCATTCAGACAGTGTGTATTGCATCCGTGTTTTTGAGGTCGCCATGAAACGCCTTTTTTGAAGGCAATTCAGGCGATTTTCTTTTTGCCGCAAGAGAAAAGGAGAGGTAAAAAAATGAACGCAACAACAAAGAACAAGCTTGTTCGAGTGATTCGTGGCGTGCTGATTGCAGCAGTCATCGCGGTCGTCGTGGCCGGAGCTGTCTATGCCGCCACCCATCCTGCCGGTAGCATGTACGCTACTGCATGGGCTCTGATTCCGCCTGTGGTGGCAATCGGTCTGGCTCTTGCAACCAAGGAAGTTTATTCCTCCCTGTTTATCGGAATTGTCGTCGGCGCACTGTTCTACTCCGGCTTCAGTTTTGAGGGAACGATGGTTCATGTCTTTGAGGAAGGCATGATTCAGGTGCTGACCGATCCCGGCAATATCGGTATTATCATTTTCCTGGTGGTGCTGGGCATTCTGGTGTGCCTGATGAACCGTGCCGGCGGCAGTGCTGCCTTCGGCCGATGGGCTTCGACGCATATCAAATCCCGTGTGGGCGCACAGCTGGCAACCATGCTGCTGGGTGTCTGCGTCTTTGTGGATGACTACTTCAACTGCCTGACGGTAGGCTCTGTGATGCGTCCTGTGACGGACTCTCACAAGGTTTCCCGCACCAAGCTGGCTTATCTGATCGACTCTACCGCAGCTCCTGTCTGCATCATTGCCCCCATCTCTTCTTGGGCTGCCGCAGTGGCAGGCTTTGTTGAGGGTGAGGACAGCATGAGCCTCTTTGTGCAGGCCATCCCGTTCAACTTCTACGCCCTGCTGACCATCGTTATGCTGCTGGGTCTGATCCTGCTGAAGGTGGATTATGGACCCATGGCATCTTATGAGCGCAAGGCAATGCTGGAGGAGAATGTCGTTACCGACGAGGATTCTGCAGAACAGGCCAAGGTGAATCCGAACGGCAAGGTCATCAATCTGCTCCTGCCCATCGCACTCCTGATTATCTGCTGCGTGATCGGCATCATCTACACCGGCGGATTCTTCTCCGGCACCAGCTTTGTGGAGTCCTTCGCCAACAGCACCGCTTCTCTGGGTCTGGCTATGGGCAGCGTGGTTGCCCTGATCCTGACGCTGATTTTCTTCGGTATCCGCCGTGTTATGAGCATGGAAGATATGATGGACTGCGTGCCTGAGGGCTTCAAGACCATGGTTCCCGCTATCCTGATCCTGACCTTCGCATGGACGCTGAAGGCTATGACGGACA